>ERZ795049.1721-NODE-1721-length-27805-cov-6.466631_pt1 | contig 27805 bp, 27 predicted proteins | sample MGYA00375133_ERZ795049 | MGnify/ENA primary metagenome ERZ795049 (study PRJEB30178, sample SAMN05720147) | activated sludge metagenome | isolation source: anaerobic digester from wastewater treatment plant | place: Japan | collected 2015-04-20 ... | reverse complement strand
TTGGTTTTAAACCATATTCTTTCAAAAATCTTAATCTTTTTTCATTTGGTAATTCGGGAACTTCTCTTTTAATTTTTTCAATATCAAAAAATTCATTTACTTTTATTGGCTTTAAATCTGGCTCGGGAAAATAACGATAATCATGAGCTTCCTCTTTTCTACGTTGAGATACGGTTTTTTTGTCTTTTTCATTCCAACCACGAGTTTCTTGAATTATTTCTTCACCTTTTTCTAATGCTTCAATTTGTCTTTTAATTTCGTAATCAATTGATTCTTCCACTGCTCGAAAAGAATTAAGATTTTTAATTTCTACTTTTGTCCCTAATTTAACACCGGAGATGTCTTCTGCTAAGCTGATATTAACTTCGCAACGCATCTCCCCTTTTTCCATATTGGCATTACTAATATCTAAATATTTTACAATTGCTTGTAATTCTTCACAAAATTTTCTTGCTTCTTTTCCCGAATGAATATCCGGTTCGGTTACCAATTCAGCTAATGGCACGCCAGCTCGATTAAAATCAACAAAAGTTTTTCCTCCTTCATGAATTAAACGCGCGGTGTCTTCTTCTAAATGAATTCTAGTAATATTTATTTTTTTAAAAATAAATAAATCATTTTCAATATCACTTATTTCTAAGTAACCTCCTTTGCAAAATGGTTTATCGTATTGAGAAATTTGATAACCTTTTGGCAAATCAGGATAAAAATAATTTTTTCTATCAAATTTGGCAATTTCCGCTATTTCACTATTAAGAGCTAATCCTAATTTAATAACATTTCTCATTGCTTCTTTGTTGGGATGAGGCATAGCACCCGGATGAGCCAAACAAATCGGACAAATGTTTAAATTAGGATGTTTTTCTTCTGGATCGTTTAAACAATCGCAAAACATTTTTCGATCGGTTTTCATTTCCATATGTATTTCTAATCCAATAGTTGGTTTATATTTTATCATAATTTTTATTATAATTATTTTTAAAATTTTTAAAATACGTATTTATTAGTCTTATTTTAATAATTGTTTTTTCTATGTCATCCCAAAGACGCCTGCCTGCCGCCTGCCTGCCGGTAGGCAGGAAGTCTGGGATCCCATGGTTTTCAGTAATAAAAAACCATTGTTATTTATTTTTTACTTTTTCTACCACTTTCCATGTGTCTTCAAAAACTTTATCAATTGATGATTCGGCATTAATAATAGCTACTTTTAAATTTTTTCCTTCTATTTTTAATTTTCTTATTAATGGCTGATGAATTTTTGGCGTTTCAAAACGAAAAGCAAATAACCATCGAGCTGCCTTCTCAATTTTTTTTAACATTTTGGCATTTTCATACACATCAATAATTTTATTAGAATTTTCTAAACGTTTTAATGCTGTATTTATTTTTACCCAATAAAAAATTATTAGATTGGGACCTAAATAATTATTTTTTAAAATTTCTTTATGCTTACGCGTTAAATAATTAAAATCTAAACCATTAGCCATTCCATGTAAATAACAAGAAATATCGTAACGATCTTCAATTAGCCATTTGTTTTTATTCAACGCCGGCTCTATATTATTTTTAATATCATAATATCTATCAATAATAAATAAAAATTGCCTTTTGGCTTCTTCGTTTTTAATTTGATTTTTTTTATTAAATTGAGAAATTATTAATTTAACATTTTTAGAAATAGAATTTTCTAATTGCAATGTTTCTAAAAATTTATCTAATTCTAAATTATTAATATTTATTTTTTTATTTTCTATAATATCTCTTATCAACTGGCCAATTAACCCATTGGTTGGCTCGTGATTCAAATAACTTTTTATGCCTTCATTTGATAATTTTTGTTGCAATAATTTAGCTTGCGTAGATTTACCCGAACCATTAATTCCTTCAAAAACAATAAAATTCCCCAAATTATTAATTTGAGCATAAGGAATATGTTTCATAAAATTTTATTTACTAATTAAAATTAATAATTAACCTTCGATTTCTATTCCCATATTCTTGGCTGTGCCTTCTACCATTTTTATAGCAGCTTCAATATCATCAGCGTTTAAATCAGGCAATTTCTTCTCGGCAATTTCTTTAACTTGAGCTTTAGTAACTTTTCCCACTTTTTTGCGATTAGGCTTATCAGAACCTTTGCTAACATTAGCAGCTTTTTTCAATAAATCTGATACTGGAGGAGTTTTTAATTTAAATTCAAATGTTCTATCTTCATAAATAGTAATTACTACTGGAATAATATTTCCCACTTGATCTTTTGTTGCTTCGTTAAATTTTTGACAAAACTCACCAATATTTATTCCCTGGGGACCTAAAGCCGTTCCTACTGGTGGTGCGGGATTAGCTTGAGCAGCTGGAATTTGAAGTTTTACCGTTGCTTTTATTTTTTTCATAAATTTTTATTATTTTATTTTTTGTTTTATATTTTTTTTACTTGCAAAAAATCGAGTTCCACCGGTGTTTCTCGACCAAAAATACTTACTAAAACTTTTAATTTTGCCGTGGACTCATCAATTTCTTTAATTTTTCCATCAAAATCTCTAAAAGGACCATCAATAATTTTTACCGTATCTCCAATTTGGAAATCAATTTTATATTTTGGCTCTTCGATATTAATTCGTTTAAGTAATACTTGCACTTCTTCATCTGATAAAGGTGCTGGTTTAGTAACATCAGCCCCAATAAATCCAGAAACTCTGGGAGTATTTCTCACCACATACCATGAATCATCATCTAAAATCATTTCTACTAAAACATATCCCGGATAAATTTTTTCTTCGGTAACATACCTCTTTCCGCTTCTAATCTTTATTTTTTTCTCTTTGGGAACAATAATGTTAAAAATTTTATCATGCATATCTAACGAATCAACACGTTGCTTTAAATAACGTGCCACCGCATCTTCGTATCCAGAATAAGTATGAATGGCATACCACTTTTTTCCTTCTGATTCTTGTTTTTCCATAATAATTTTCTAATTTAAATTTATGATTTATAAAATAAGTTGGCTTAAAGCTTGAGAGAAAATAAAATCAAAAAGTCCCAAAAAAATTGATATTGAAACAGAAAATCCAATTACCAACAATGTATATTTAATTGCTTCTTCTTTAGATAACCAATTAACATGTTTAAATTCGGTTTTTACTTCTTTAAAATATTGTTTGATTTTAGCTAACATATAGTAAATATTATTTATAATATTAAAATTTCGATATTAAATGTCAAGATTATTAACTGTTTTGGCGTGAACTTGAATAAAATGTTTTCGCGGTGCTACTTCATCACCCATTAAAATAGTAAAAAGTTTATCTGCCTCTTCGGCATCACTAATTGTTACTTGCTTCAAAATACGTGTTTTTGGATCCATTGTTGTTTCCCATAATTGCTCAGGATTCATTTCGCCCAAACCCTTATAACGTTGAATGCTTACTCCTTCATTGCCTAATTTTTTTAATATTTCTTCTTTTTCTTTATCGTTATAAGCATAATATTTTTCTTTTCCTTTTTGAATACGATAAAGAGGAGGTTGAGCAATATATAAATGTCCTCTTTCAATTACTTCTGGTAAAAATCGGAAAAACAAAGTTAAAAGCAAAGAACAAATATGAGCACCATCAACATCCGCATCAGTCATAATAATAATTTTATGATAACGTAATTTTTCAATATCAAATTCATCAGCAATAGCTGTTCCCAAAGCAATAATAATAGATTTAACTTCTTGAGATTCCATTATCTTATTTAATCGTGATTTTTCAACATTTAAAATTTTTCCTTTAATTGGTAAAATCGCTTGAAAACGACGGTCACGTCCTTGTTTGGCCGAACCACCAGCTGAATCACCTTCAACAATAAAAAGCTCTGCTTCTTCTGGATGACGCGTTGAGCAATCCGTTAATTTTCCAGGCAAACTCAATCCTTCAAGCACACCTTTTCTTAAAACCATTTCCTTGGCTGCCTTAGCCGCTTTTCTCGCTTTTGACGCTAAAATACATTTTTCTAAAATTTTTTTAGCATCGTTAGGATTTTTATCCAAAAAATCTTTTAATGCCTCACTAACAATTGTATCAACAGCCGTTCGTGCTTCTGGATTGCCTAATTTTGCTTTGGTTTGTCCCTCAAATTGAGGCTCTGGAAGTTTTATAGAAATAATTGCTGTAATTCCCTCACGAGCATCATCACCCGTCAAACCTTCCTCTCCTTCTTTTAAAAATCCTCCCTTTTTTGCCCAATCATTTAAAACTCGAGTTAAAGCCGTTCGAAAACCAGTTAAATGCATTCCCCCTTCAGGAGTGCGAATATTATTAGCAAAAGATAATTCAGTTGATTGAATATCTTCAGTATAGCAAAAAGCTGCTTCAACTAAAATATTTTCATAATATTTACTAATATAAAAAATATTTTCTTGAATGGGTTTTTCTTCTTCAATTAAATATTGAATAAAAGAAAGCAAACCTCCTTCAAAATAAAAATCATTTATATTTTCTTTTTCTTTTCTTTCATCAACTAAACGAATTCTCGTTCCTTTTGTTAAATAAGCTTGATCACGAAGATGTTCGGCTAAACGTTTGAAATCATAATCGGGCATTTTACCATTTTTAGGAGCAAAAATTTCGGGATCTGGTTCAAAAATAATTGTGGTCCCTGTAATTTTACAAACTCCATTTTTTAACACTTTAGTTTTTGTTTTTCCTTTAGAATATTCTTGATAATATTTTTGACCATCACGACAAACTTCTGCTCGTAAATAAGTAGAAAGAGCATTAACTACCGAAACGCCCACTCCATGCAAACCCCCTGAAACCTTGTAAGAAGCACTGCCAAATTTTGCTCCGGCATGAAGCACTGTCATTACTGTTTCAAGTGATGATTTTTTAGTTTGCGGATGAATATCAATAGGAATTCCTCGTCCATCATCCTGAACCCTTACCCGATGATTATCTAAAAGTCGTACTTCAATGTTTTTAGCATAACCAGCCATTGCTTCATCAATCGCATTATCAACTACTTCATAAATTAAATGATGAAGCCCATCAATTCCTGTTGAACCAATATACATTCCCGGTCTCTTTCTTACTGGATCTAATCCTTCAAGAACAACAATATCTTTCGCATCATACGAACTAGTTTTTTCTGTAATATTTGATTGTAATGATTCGTCTTTTTTTTCTTTGGAAGAATCTATTTTTTGAAGTTTTTTCTTAGCCATTATGTTATTATTTTAGCATATTTTTTAACAAAAAGAAAGTGGGCGGCAAAAATTTCAAAGAAATTTTTGCCGATTTTTACCGCTTTTTTGCTATTCTTTCACTATTTTTTGAATATTTTCCAAAAATAAAAATAAAAAATTAATATCTTTATATTTTTTTTATTTCTATCCCCAATTCTTTTAATTGAGATTCGTCAATTTCTGATGGCGCATTCATCATTAGATCACGTCCATCTCCTGTTTTTGGAAAAGCAATTACTTCTCTAATGCTTGGCTCATTCATTAAAATCATAATAAATCGATCAATACCCGTGGCAATTCCTCCGTGCGGTGGTACACCATATTGAAACGCTTGAAGCATATGGCCAAATTTTTCTTGAATACTTTCTGTTTTATTACCCATAATTTCAAAAACTTTTTGAAGAATTTTAGGATTGTGTTCTCTAATGGATCCTCCGCCAATTTCATAACCATTGCAAACAAAATCATATTGATGCGCCAATATTTTATCGGGATTTTCTTCTAAATATTTCATAAATTCTTCGTCTGAAAGATTTAAAGGATTTTGAGCTTTGGTAAATGGGTGATGCACTGCATCCCAACGTTTTTCTGTTTCTTTCCATTCAAACATTGGAAAATCAACAACAAAAGCAAAAGCCATTTCGTTAGGATCGTCTTTGTTTTCACGCAAATCTGGCTTATCGCTTTGATGTTTTTCCATTACTTCTTTATATGTTAAACGAGGAAACGGTTTGAAAGTAAGTTTTTTTTCTGGAAATAATGTTTCCATTAAATTAAGATACAAACCTTCAATTAAATTTAAAATTTGCTCTTGAGTAGGAAAACTCATTTCAATATCTAATTGAGTAAATTCTGGTTGACGATCACCTCTTGTATCTTCATCGCGAAAACAGCGAGCAATTTGAAAATAACGCTCAAAACTAGAAACCATTAAAAGTTGTTTATATTGCTGAGGTGATTGTGGCAAAGCATAAAATTTTCCATGGTGTAAACGTGAAGGAACGACGTAATCACGCGCTCCTTCGGGAGTTGATTTAGTTAAAATTGGTGTTTCAATTTCTACAAAACCATTTTTATCTAAATAATTTCTCATAAATAAAATTACTTCGTGACGTTTACGTAAATTCCTTTGTAAACGATTTCGTCTTAAATCTAAATAACGATATTTTAACCGATGCTCTTCACCAATATCATAACCATCATCGCTAATATCAATAGGTAAAGCTTCACTAGAATTTAAAATCACTAAATCAATTGCTTCAATTTCTAAATCACCATTTTCAATTTTAGAATTTTGCATTCCTTCTGGTCTTTTGTTAACTTTACCTTTTAATTCAATTACCCACTCATTCCTTAAATTTTTAGCATTTTCATAAATTTTACTTGTGGGTAAAAAAACAACCTGAACTAAACCGCTTTTATCACGCAAATCAATAAATATTAATTTGCCATGATCTCGACGAGTATCCACCCATCCTTTAAGAAGAATTTCTTCTCCGATATGATTTTTTATTTGATTAATAAAAATTCTTTCCATATTTTTTATTTTTTCGACTTTTTATTTTCCTTCAATCTCCGGAAAAGAAATATTTTTTGTTCCTTCATCTTTAATAAAATTTTCACCGGAAATTTTTAGAACATCTTTATCAATTTTATTTAATTCTTTATAAGCAATATTATATGAATTAACTGTGGTTGTTAAATTATTTCCTAATTTTTGTATATAAAATTCATAATTGGCCAAATGTTTACTCAATTCGCCTACTTTTTTAATAATCTCTTTAGCCGACTCTTCAATCTGAAAAGCTCTTAATCCTTGAAGAACAGTTTGTAAATAGGCCGCAAACGTAGTAGCCGAAACAATCAAAACTCTTTTCTCGCCTACAGCGTATTCAATTAAATCACGAGAATTAGATTCTAAGCTTCCTACTTTATTAACCAATAAATCATAATACAAAGCTTCGGACGGGACAAACATAAAAGCAAAATCAGTAGTGCCTTTTTTAGGTTGAATATATTTAGCTGTTTCATTAATACGAGTTTTTAAATCATTATAAACGGCTTTTTCAAATTCTTTACGTCTCATTGGATCTTTTTCAGATATTAAACGATTATAATTTTCTAAAGAAAATTTGGAATCAATTGGTATAATTTTATCTTTAACAAAAACAGCGGCATCAACAATTAATTTCTGCCCTTCTTCATCTTTACCAAGCTCATACTGCATTTGATAAGCATTCGCTGGTAAAAAATTTTTTAAAGTTACTTCTAAATAATATTCTCCGACCACTCCTCGATGTTTAGGATTTTTTAAAATATCTTGTAATTGATCCAATTGTTTAGCTAAATCAAAAACTTGTTTTTGCCCTTCACCCACTTTTGTTAATTCTTGTGTGATTTCTTTAATAATTTTTTGACTTTCATTAGACATTTCTCTTAAAGCTTGATTGGTAATTTGACTTGATTCGGATAATTTATCATCCATGGTTTTATTAAGTTGGTTGATTTGATTTTGAAGTAACAAAAGAGAAGAATCGTTTGTTTTATTATTGTTTAATTGTTTTTTTAAAGAAATTAAATAAAAAACAACGATGGTTAATCCTACCAAAAGAAGAATAGCAATAATAATAAACACAAAAGTTGTCATATTTTTATTATAATCTCAAAAAAATAAAAAACCAGATTAAAATATTATATTTATATAATATTTTAATTAATCTTTTAAATCATCTTTTATTTCTTCTAAAATTTTTTTAGTTTTTGAAGAAACTTTTTTGGGGATTTTTACTTTAATATTTATTAATAAATCACCGTGACCCCGACGACCAAAATATGGCAATCCTTTATTGGAAACGCGTAAAACTTTTCCTGATTCAATTCCAGCCGGAATTTTTACAATAATATTTTTTCCATAAATAGTAGGCACTTCTTTTTCGGCACCTAAAATTGCATCAACCACAGAAATAGGAAGCTCGTAAATCAAATTGGCTCCCTCGCGTTTAAATAAAGGATGCTTTTTAACTTTAACCTCAACGTATAGGTCACCAGCTGGTCCATTTTTTTCACCGTCTTCTCCACCACCAGCTACTTTGATAAATTGACCATCATTAATTCCCGGCTCTATTTTCAAAGAAATATTTTTTCTTCCTCTTACTCGACCACGACCTTTACACACCGGACAAATTTTTTCTGCAATTTTCCCTTCTCCTAAACAATCTGGACAAGTTTTTACTTGGCTAAAAGTACCAAAAAAACTTTGTTTTACTTCTTTAACTTCACCCTTTCCATTACAAGTTGGACAAGTTTTAAATCCTGATCCCTTTTCATATCCGAAACCATCACAATTTTTACATTTAACTAAAGTTTCATATTCAAAATTTTTTATTGCTCCAGTAGCTACTTCTTCTAAAGAAATCTCGATCATCAAACGAACATCTGATCCATATCTAACTTTTTTGTGTTTTTGTTGAGTCGTTTTACCACTACCAAAAATACTACTAAAAAAATCTCCTAAATCATTATCAAAGCCAAAATTAGAAAAATCAAAATTAATATCTGAACCAAAACCCTGCCCTCCAAATCCTTGGGAAAAATCAAATCCTTGATTAAAACCACTAGCACCACCCCCTTCAAAAACTCGACCAAATTGATCATATTGTTGACGTTTTTTAGGATCGGATAAAATCTGATAAGCCTCGTTTATTTCCTTAAATTTTTCTTCATTTCCGCCGGCTTTATCAGGATGATATTTGTGGGCTAATTGATGATAAGCTTTTTTTATTTCTTCTGACGAAGCATTTTTTTCCACTCCTAAAATTTTATAATAATCTTTCTCCATATTATTATGAATTAATAAATAAATTAAAAATAAAAATTAAAAACAAAAAATAAAACGATAGATTTAATAAACAATTAAATCTTCTTTATTGCGTGATTCGTATTTTATTGCTACATAACCTGAAGCAATAAGCAATTCGTAAAAAAACCAACCAATAATTCTAATAATAAAACTAACAAAAATGGCCGCTATTCTTAAAACAATAAATATTAATAAAGTTATTATTAATATAATATATTGTTTAATTGAAACATCCAATTTTTGATAGATATTATTTAAAAATTCAAAAGCCACCAATTCAAATGTTTCATTGCCGCTTAATTCCATTTTTAACTGTTCCGATAATTGCGCTTTCAAAATAATAAAATTTTGTTCAATTAAATCTTCTTTCTGTTTATCAATAGTTGCTTGAGGCACATGAACTAATTCCTCTTTTTTTCCATTAAGAGTTGCTTCCACTTGTTTGATTGTCAAATTCCTTATAAAATCATCAATTCGCATTTCTGGCTTAAATTCTTCTCCAAAATATATTTTAAAAATTGGTGTGGCTGGCTTTAAAATAGTATTTACTGTCTGAGGCGTCAATAATAAATCCGGCTTAAGAATTATTTCTCCCATCCATTGCAAACAAATAAACAAATTAACTCCCACCAGCATTAAGGTTAAGCCACTTTTTGCCATTTCATTCCAACGCAATCTCAATAAATCTCCCTTTCTTTTTCTCGCCATTAAACGTCCGAGCCATAAACACAAAAGTAATATCAAAAAAACTCCAACATTCCAAAATAAAGTAAAATCATCAAAATTCAAGGCAAATTTTGTAATATAAAAACCAAAGGTAAATAATAAACTTTGAATAACAATACTGCCGAATCGCGTTCCATTAGCAAATAGACTTTCTAACAAAAATAAAGTTAAAAACAAAGTTAAAAAAATTAGAAACATCAGCCAAGGAGATGTTTCTAAAAAATCAACTTTGATAAATATATGGCCCAAGCTTAAGCCGGCCAAAATGGCTAATACCGAACTAAAAACAGTAATTAATAAAATTTTCCACCAATAATTAGTTTTTTTCATTGAACCGTTTTGACCGGCAACAACTTCTAGAAAAGACATATGTTTTATTTATTGTTACTCTTTAAATTCCGCATCTTGAGGATTATTATCATCGGATTTTTCAGATGAAGAATTTGGCTGAGTATTATTAGAATTATTATCTTGACCGCTTTGATACATTTTAGCACCAATTTTAGAAATTGCCAAGGATAAATCTTCCATCTTATTTTTAATTTGATTAGCATCTTCTCCTTTTGCCACTTCTTTTAAATCACTAACTTTATCTTCGATTTCTTTTCTTTCCTCAGGTGTAATTTTATCACCAGCTTCTCGCGATGTTTTTTCTGCTAAATAAATTGTATTTTCTGCTTGGTTTTTAATTTCTATTAATTCTCTTTTTTTTCTATCTTCTTCTAAATGTAACTCCGCTTCTTTTTTCATTCGTTCTATATCTTCTTTACTCAAACCAGTTGAAGCTTCAATTCTAATTGATTGTTCCTTACCACTGGCTTTATCTTTAGCCGTTACTTTCAAAATGCCGTTGGCATCAATATCAAAAGTAACTTCAATTTGAGGAACACCTCGGGGAGCGGGCGGAATGCCATCTAAAATAAATCTTCCTAAGGTTTTGTTATCTGCTGCCATTTCTCGTTCACCTTGCAAAACATGAATTTCTACTGATGTTTGATTATCAGCTGCTGTAGAAAAAATTTGTGACTTAGAAACCGGAATAGTAGTATTTTTTTCAATTATTTTTGTAAACACTCCTCCCAAAGTTTCAATACCCAACGATAATGGTGTAACATCCAAAAGCAAAACATCACGAACTTCACCTTGCAATACACCGGCTTCTACAGCTGCCCCCATAGCTACTACTTCATCAGGATTAATACCTTTATGGGGTTCTTTGCCAAAAAATTTCTTTACTGCTTCTTGAATAGCTGGCATTCGTGTCTGACCACCAACCATAATTATTTCATTAATATCAGAAATTTTTAAATTCTTCTCTGCCAATGTTTGTTTTACCAATTCAATTGAACGATCAATATAATCTTTTACCAATTCTTCTAATTTAGCTCGCGTTAATTTCATTTCAAAATGTTTTGGACCATTAGCATCAGAAGTAATAAACGGTAAATTAATATCGGTTTCAAGCACAGTTGATAATTCGTGTTTGGCTTTTTCCGCCGCTTCTTTAAGTCGTTGAAGAGCTAATAAATCTTTAGACAAATCAATTCCTTCTAATTTTTTAAACTCATCAACAAGATAAGCAATAATACGTTGATCAAAATCATCACCTCCCAAATGAGTATCTCCTCCAGTAGCAATTACTTCAATTGTATCTTCTGAAACTTCCAAAATAGAAATATCAAAAGTGCCACCACCAAAATCATAAACAATAATTCGTTCGTTGGTTTTTTTATTTAAGCCATAAGCTAAAGCAGCGGCCGTCGGTTCGTTTAAAATTCTTTTCACTTTAAAACCAGCAATTTCTCCGGCGTTTTTAGTCGCTTGTCTTTGACTGTCATCAAAATAAGCTGGTACCGTAATAATAGCTTCATCGATTTTTTCTCCTAATTTTTCTTCGGCATCGGTTTTAAGTTTTTGTAAAATCATTGCAGAAATTTCTTCTGGACGATACCATTTTTCTCCCATTTTAACCTCAACACCTCCATTAGCTGATTCTCTAAGCTCATAAGGCAACCATTTTTTATCTCGCTGCACCTCAGAATCAGTAAATTTACGTCCAATCAATCTTTTAATAGAAAAAATGGTGTTTTGAGCATTGGTAACCGATTGTCTTTTAGCTAAAACGCCAACTAAAAGTTCGCCATTTTTAGCAATAGCTACAATAGAAGGAGTTGTTCTCATTCCTTCTTTATTTTCAATAATTTTTGGTTGGCCAGCTTCAATTATGGCCATAGCCGAATTTGTTGTTCCTAAATCAATTCCTAATATTTTGCTCATATTTTTGTTTTATTTAATTTAATAATTTTTATTTTTTATTTTAGACCTTTTAATTATTAATTATATTTTTTATTGTTTTTTCATTACCTTAACCTTCGCTGGTCTGATTACCTTACCATTTAATTCGTATCCTTTAATTATTTCTTCCGCTATTTTATCATCTTCTTCTCCTTTTACAATCTCTAATGCCTCATGATAAATTGGATTAAATTTTTCACCCACTGATTTTATTTCTTTCAATCCCCTTTGTTCTAAAACATTCAACATCTGTTCTCTAATTAATTCTATTCCTCTCATAATATTTTTTTCAGTTGGTGTTAATCCTTCAACATTTAAGGAATTAATGGAAATATCAAAACTATCTAATACAGTAAGCAAATCTCTAATTATATCTTCGTTTGATCTTTTAATGATTTCTTCATTTCGTTTTTCTATTTCTTTTTGAAAATTAAGAAATTCTGCTCTTTCTCTTTGCCATCCTTCCAAATAATCATTTTTTAATTTTTCTGCTTCTTCTAATTTTTTTTCCAATTCTTTAATTTTTTCTTCATTATTTATTTTGTTTTGTTCGTCCATATTTTTTATTTTTTGCTTAAATTCGAACCATTTAAAATATTATAAGCAGTTTGCAAAATATTTAAATTTTTTTCACAAATTATATTTTTGGGACCAATCAAAATTAATAAATTCTGTTTTTCGTCATCAAAAACGGTATAAGAAATAACACTTAAATTTTCATCTCGAGTAATCGGACTTTCTTTTCCAATAAAAATTTGAAACGGTTCTTCAATTAAATCATCAATTCGTTTTTTTAATCTCTCATCCAATAAATCAACATCTTCCCAAACACTTTCCCAATTTTGCAATTCCATTTCTTCTAATTGCTCAAAAAATTTTTTTAATCCATAACGATAAATTAACTGATCATTTAATAAATAACCAATCGTTAAGCTTTCACAAAGTTGAGAAATTTTTTTAGCAATTTCTTCAAAAGATAATTTTTTCCAATCATCTAATTTCTTCACCCATCGATCTAATTCATCTTCGTTTTTTTCTCTATTCAATAAATTTTCTTTAATAAACCATTGATAGGCTTTATCAGTAGGCAAACGTCCAGCCGACCAATAGGGTTGAGTTAAATATTTATTAACCGTCAAAAAATTAAACTCTCGCCGAATAGTCGCCGAACTCAAATCCTTAAAATATTTCTGGCAAAATTCTTTTGATCCAATCGGCTTTTTCGTCACTGTATATTCATTAATAACATATTCTAAAATTTTTTTCTGTCGTTCAGTTAACATAATGTGTTTCCATTATATAAAATTAGCACTCTAATGTCAAGAGTGCTAATTGATGGTATTGGTAGTAAAAATAACTGCTCCTATTTTGTCATCCTGGGGGCCTGCCCGCCGTAGGCGGGTGAAGGATCCCACGCAATGCAAATTCTCCGTTTGTTTAACCCAATAACTTATGACTACGTTCATTCGCCTAATGTCATTCTGAGCGTAGCGAAGAATCCCATCCACAGTAGTGATTGCTGATTATTGCTGAAAGCCGAGGGATCCTTCAGGCTTCGCCTTCAGGATGACAAAATAGAAGTTGTCATTCTGAGTGTTAACGAAGAATCCCACGCACAGCAATGATTGCTGATTATTGCTGAAATCCATGGGATCCTTCGCCTGCCTGCCCGGTAGGCAGGGGCTGAAGCCCTCAGGATGACATTAAAAAACAGTGATCATTCTGAACGCCTGCCCGGTAAACGGAGCTACATTCAGAATTTAGAAATTAATATTTTCTACGTGCTTTATTAAACTAGCCACATATCCCCACTCATTATCATACCAAATTAATATTTTAACTAAATCACCATCAATCACTTTAATAAATGATAAATCAACAATAGAAGGATTATTATTGCCAATTAAATCAGTAGAAACAACCGGATCAGAAACAACGGTTAAAATATTTTTCCAATGTAAATCATTAGCGGCATTAATAAATATTTGATTAATCTCTTCAACACTAGTTTTTCTATTAGCAACAAAAGTAATATCAGCCAAAGAAACCGTTGGCACTGGAGTTCTTACTGAAATGCCATCAAATATTCCATCAAGTTCTTTTATAATTTTCCCGACAGCAATTGCCGCTCCCGTAGTTGATGGAACTAAATTAATAGCCCCTGCTCGTCCTCGACGCAAATCTTTAGCATCAGGACCATCAACAATTTTTTGCGTTGCTGTATAAGCATGCGTCGTATTTAATATAGCCTTTTTAATACCTATTTCTTTAGAAAGAATAACTAAAGCTGGCGCAATAGCGTTAGTAGTGCAAGAACCATTAGAAGTAATATTTACTTTTGAAATTAAATCATCATTGATACCGCAAATAATTGTTGCTCCTTTAGTTAAACTTCCATCATCGTCTTTAGCTGGAGCAGTAATTACTACTCTTTTAGCGCCAGCTTGTAAATGAGCGCTTGCTTTTTCAAAACTCTCAAAAGCACCAGTGGATTCCACCACTACATCAATGTTTAAATCTTTCCAAGGCAATTGAAGTGGATCTTTTTGCTGTAAAAAAATAATTTCTTTGCCGTCTATTTTCAAAAATGTTTTTTCACTTTTTTCTATTTGAATATCTTTTTTATATTGACCATAAACTGAATCGTATTTTAAAAGATAGGCCAACGTATCAATATCAGCCAAATCATTAACGGCCACAATTTCTAAATTATCATTTTTTAAAGCTTGACGAAAAAATATTCGACCAATTCGACCAAAACCATTAATAGCAATTCGCTTTTTTTCCATAATTTTATTATTTTATTTATTAAACGACCTTTTAATTATAATTTATTTTAAATTTTTTATCCAGAAAGCTCCAATGCCAAAAGCCACCGAAACATTTAATGATTCTTTTTTGCCAACCAAAGGAATTTCTAAAATTTTATCACAATAGTTTAAATGTTTTTTATTTATTCCTTTTATTTCATTACCAATAATTAAAGCAATTTTTTGATATTTTTTTGGCAATTTTTCAAATTGATTTATTTTAATACCATTTTTCCCAATTTCTAAAGCAATTAAATAATAATTTTGTTCTTTTAATTTTTTTAAAATTTTTAAAATTGAATAAGATTTTTCCCACGATAAATATTTTTCGGCACCCAAAGCCGTTTTATGAATAGCTTCAAAATTTTTATTATCAGGAACCGGGGTAATTCCTCCTAAATAAACTTTATTAAAACCTAAAGCTTCAGCTGTTCGAAAAATTGAACCAACATTATACAAACTTCTAATATTGTCCAAAACAACAACAAACTCTCTTTTTGTTTTCATGCTTTTATTTTATAAATTAAAATCCCGAGAGCAACCTCGGGATTGTTCTATCCGTTATTTTAATATTCTTCAGGCATTCCCATTTCTGGATGAATATGATTTTTTTCTTTATTTTCTTCTGGCAAATCAGATATTACCGCCTCGGTAATTAGAAACATTGAGGCCGAAGAAATAGCATTTTGCAAAGCAGAACGAGTAACTTTTGTTGGATCAATAATTCCTACTTTAACCAAATCTTCAAATTGTCCTGTGGCTGCATTAAAACCAAAAGTTTCTTCTTTGTGTTTTAAAATTTCATTAATTATCACTTCACCATTTTCACCGGCATTTTCGGCAATTTGTTTTACTGGAGATTTTACCGCTTCAAAAACAATAGAAGCTCCAACAAATTTAGCAAAATTTTTTTCATCTTGACGTAATTTTTCTAAAAGCTCTTTGCACTTTTCTGAAGCTCGTAATAAAGCAATTCCTCCACCCGGAACAATTCCTTCTTCAATCGCTGCTTTAGTAGCCGCAATAGCATCTTCAATTCGATGTTGTTTTTCTTTTTGCTCTACTTCAGTAGCCGCACCAACTTTTATAACTGCCACTCCACCAGAAAGTTTTGCTAATCTTTCTTGAAGTTTTTCTTTGTCAAATTCTGATTCTGCTTTTTCTAAAAGAGTTTTGACTTGTTTTATTCTTTTCTCAATTTCTGTTTTGGAACCACGACCATCAACGATGGTTGTTTTATCTTTATCAATAATTACACGTCTTGCGCTACCCAAAACAGAAATATCAGCATTTTCTAATTTACGGCCCAATTCTTCAGCTACTACTTCCGCTCCACAAATTGTAGCAATATCTTGAAGCATTTCTTTTCTTCTATCACCAAAACCCGGCGCCTTAACAGCAACAGTATTAAAAATACCCCGTAATTTATTAACTACTAATGTTGTTAATGCTTCACCATCAACATCATCAGCAATAATTAATAAATTCTTTTTACCGCTTTGAATTATTTTTTCTAATAAAGATAAAATATCATTAACGGCTGAAATTTTTCTATCGGTAATTAAAATATAAGGATCATCAAGTACTGCTTCCATTTTTTCTGGATTAGTCACCATATAAGCAGAAACATAACCTCGATCAAATTGTAATCCCTCTACTACTTCTTTACTTAATCCTAAGGTTTGAGATTCTTCTACTGTAATTACTCCGTCTTTTCCTGCTTGTTCAATAATTTCGGCAATTAAATTACCAATTTCATTATCACGAGCCGAGATAGTAGCAACCTGAGCAATTTCTTCTTTGTTAAAAATATTTTTTGACATTTTCTTTAAAACTTCTATTAAAGCTTCGGCAGCGGCTTCCATTCCTTTTCTCATTCCAATAGGATCAACGCCAGCTTCAACATTTTTTAAAGATTCGTTAATTAATGATTGGGCCAATAGGGTTGCTGTTGTCGTTCCATCACCAGCCACATCATTAGTTTTTGACGCCACTTCTTTAACTAATTCGGCGCCAATATTCTCAATTTTATCTTGTAATTCAATTTCTTTAGCAATCGTTACTCCGTCTAAAGTAATTACCGGTGAACCATAGCCCTTATCTAAAACAACTGCTCGACCCTTTGGACCAAGAGTAATTTTGACAGCGTTCGCCAATTTATCAACTCCTTTTTTGAGTTGCATTCTTGCTGAACTGCTAAATAAAATTTGTTTTGCCATATTTTTATAATTTTTTTTAATTTAATGACCTTGTTTAGAATTTAATAAAATTTATTCAATGATAGCAACGATATCATCTTCTTTAGCAACTAAATATTCTTTTTTATCAATTTTTATTTCTGATGGTCCGTATTGATGAAATAAAACGATATCGCCAATTTTTACTTCCACTGGAATTCTTTCGCCTTTATCATTTAATTTGCCGGGACCAACGGCAATAACTTTTCCTTTTTGAGATTTTTCTTGTTCGGTTGTTTCTGGTAAAACGAGACCGGATTCAGTTGTCGTTTCTTCTTTGATAGGTTCTAAAACGATATAATCAGCTAATGGTTTTAACATAAATTTATTTTATTTTTAATTATTTTTAAAATTAGCACTCTCGACTCCTGAATGCTAATTTTGATTTTATTATTAATTTTTTATTTGTCAAGTTAAAATTTGTTGAGGGTGTTGACAAAAATTTCTTTGAAATTTTTACCACTTTATTTATTCCCTCTTTTCTCCTTGCAAAAAACTTTTAAGTTTTAACCAGTCTTTTCTTAATTTGGATTCTTTTTTTTCTTTATATTTTTTAATTTGTCTTTTTAAATCATCTTCTATTTCATCAATACCGGCTTGAACTGTTAAGGCATAAGTTGAAGCTCGTAAAATTTTTCCCGGTACTTTAATATTAACTTCTGTATAAATAACATTTCCTTTTCTATGATGAGTTTCTTTTTTTATTTCTACTTCAATAGGAATGTTTATTTTTTCATCAAGTTTTTCAAGATATTGATCAACAAGACCGCCAATTTTTTCTTGAACATATTTTTTAATTTCTTCATCAACCTCTTCGTTTTTTATTTTATAATTTAAATTCATATTTTTATTTTTTATTATTTATTCGACTTTTTTATTCAAAATTTCCTAAATATTGAATTTCTTCTTCTATTTTTATATCATATTTTTCTAAAACATTTTGTTTGCAAAGTTCAATTAATTGATAAACCTCTTTGGCTGTAGCTTTTCCTAAATTAACAATAAAATTAGCATGCAAGGGAGAAATTTGAGCATCACCGATTTTTTTACCTTTAAGATTGCACTGTTCAATTAAATAGCCAACGGGAATTTTATTACCTTTTACTATTTCAGAAGGAATTTTTTGTAATAATTTCAAAGAATCTTTTTCTAAAGGAATATTTTTAAAAACACAGCCAGCTGAAGGATAATTCGGAATTTTATTTTTTCGTTGCTCAATATAATTTAAAATTATTTTTCTTGATGTTTCACTATCGCCTTTCTTTAATTTTAACTGAGCTGATAAAATAATAAGTCCGTTTCTTTTAAAAATACTATGCCGATAACTGAAATTACATTCTTCTTTTTGGAATTCTTTTGTTTTTAATGTATTAGGGTCTAAAGCAATAACTTTTTCTACCGCTTCTCCGATACTCTGTCCATAAGCGCCAGCATTGCCATAAATACTACCACCTATTGCGCCGGGAATGCCTGTTGCCCATTCTAATCCTTGAGCTCCAATTTCTAACGTTTTTGCTAAAAGTTGTGACAAAAGAACGCCTGCGTCAACAGTTATTTCAAAAAAATCTCCCAAATCATTAATTTTTATTTCTGAATTTTTAATTTTTATTACTAATCCATCAAATCCATCATCACTAACTAAAAGATTAGAACCATTGCCTAAAATAAAATAAGGTTTTTGTAATTCTTTGGCTATATCAATAGCCTCTTTTAAATCCTTTGAATTTTTAATTTCACAAAAATACTTAGCTGGTCCACCAATTTTAAAAGTTGTTAATGTTGAAAAATTAACGTTTGATTTAATTTCTAAATTATTATTAGTCATAATAAATATTATTCCGTTTCATTCTGGTCCAGAGTAGTTGACTCCAATTGCTATTTAAGCGAGTGCATGGACTCCGGACCAGAATAAAACCGAATTCTTATTTTTTACAGCTTCTTTGTAACCTCTATTATAAATATAAAAAATAAAAAAATAAAAGTCAAAAAGAAAAACCTGCCTAAAAAGGCAGGCTTTCCACAGCAATTGGACTTTCCTAAACGACTAAACGCTCAGGAAATACACTCACTTCATTATTCTATTATACTCAATAATTTGTTTTTGTCAATTTTTTAATATTACTTTAATTTATTATTAAAAATAATTAATTGCTTTTTTGTCAAGAAAAAATTTGCTTATTATTTTTTGATAAATTAAAATTATAAATATGATTTTAATCATTGGGCTAAACAATAAAGGAAAAGAATTTAATAATACTTATCATAATATTGGAAAAGAATTTGTTTTTTCTTTTGTTGAAAATCAACAATTTAATTCTCTTTCTGAAAATAAAAAATTGAATGCTTTAATTTCTCAAAATAGCAATATTATTTTAGCTGTTCCCCAATGTTTTATGAACGAATCCGGAAGAATTGTAAGAAAATTAATAGATTATTTTTCTGTCCCGCTAGATAATGTTTTAATTGTTCATGATGATACCGATATTTTATTAGGTAATTTCAAATTACAAAAAAATAGAGGAGCAGCAGGACATAAGGGTATAGAATCAATCATTGATAATTTACATTCTAAAAATTTTTGGCGATTAAGAATTGGCGTCCGAAATAATTTTAACAAAGAAACGGCAAGAACTGAAAAAGCCAAAGATTTAGTTTTAAAAAAATTTAGCAAAATTGAAAAAGAAAAAATTTTAGAAATGTTTCCTAAAACTTTTGATGCTATAAATTTATGGATTAAAAAACAAAATAATTAAGTGGATATCTTGTTAATTCTCTTTTTGATTTTTTTGTTTTAAAATTAACCTATGAATAAAGATTATAATAATACTAATAAACCAAACGAACAAATTTTCAAAGGATTGCCACCCCAAAATATTGAAGCTGAACAATCAGTTTTGGGTTGCTTAATAATTGATAAAGAAGCAATTATTAAAGTTGCTGATTTTTTAGAACCGGAAGATTTTTATAAAACAAGTCATCAAAAAATTTATAACGCTATTTTGGATCTATACAACAAACACGAACCTATTGATATTGTTAGCGTCACTAATAAATTAAAAGAAAGAAAACAGTTAAGTGAAATTGGCGGCGCTAGTTATTTAGCTTCTTTAATTAATCTTGTTCCAACCAGTAGCCATGTTGTTAATTATGCTAAAATTGTTCAACAAAAAAGAATTTTACGCAATTTAATTACCACCTCTTATGAAATTAGTGAAATGGCTTGGCAAGAAAATAAAGATATTGAATCATTACTGGATGAAGCCGAACATAAACTTTTCCAAATTACTCAAAAATCATTAAAACAAGATTTCTTGCCTTTAAAACCAATGCTTTCCAAAGCTTTTGAACGCATAGAAATGCTTCAACAAGGCGAAAAGCAATTTTCAGGCATTCCTACTGGATTTACTGAATTAGATAAAAAATTATTTGGTTTACAACCCTCTGATTTAATTATTTTAGCTGCTCGACCATCATTAGGAAAAACCTCTTTAGCTTTAGATATTGCTCGTTATGCTGCTATCAAAGAGAAAAAAAGTGTTGGTATTTTTAGCTTGGAAATGTCTAAAGAACAAGTGGTTGATCGTTTAATAAGCGCCGAATCCGGCATTGAGCTTTGGCGTATTCGCACTGGAAAATTAAATTCCGAACATTTTGAAGTATTACAACAAGGATTAGATCGTCTTTCTCAAGCGCCAATTTACATTGATGATAATTCTTCTCCTAATATTATGCAGATTCGAACAATGGCACGACGATTACAAGCGGAAAAAGGATTGGATTTAATAGTTATTGATTATCTCCAATTAATTGTCCCGCGCGAAAATTATAATAGCAGTATGGTCCAGCAAATTACTGAAATTTCCCGTGGTCTTAAAGCTTTGGGACGAGAATTAAATATACCCGTTTTAGCTGTTTCTCAACTTTCACGAGCCGTTGAACAACGTGATTCAAAAATACCTAAACTTTCTGATTTGCGTGAATCGGGCTCTATTGAACAAGACGCTGATGTTGTTTTGTTTATTTATCGTAAAGATCGCGATAAATTAGAATCTGAATTAAATGAAGAAGAAAAAAATACCGCGGAAATTATTATTTCCAAACATCGTAATGGCCCATTAGGAACTGTCAAAATCAAATTTATACCCGAATTAACAACATTTAGAAACATTGACGAAACCTTTAATGAAGAAGCAGATGAAACTGATTTTGGTTGGTCAATTGTAGAATAAACTAAAATATATGTATCCTTTATCTATTAAAAATCTTATTGAAGTTATTTCTCGACTCCCTTCTATTGGCAAAAGACAGGCTTTTCGTTTAGTTTTTTATTTAATTCGCCACAACGAAATTCGTCACGAATTAATTTTAAAATTAAATGACTTAAATAAAAATATAAAAATTTGCCATCAATGTTTTTTACCTTTTGAAGGAGCAAATAATTTATGTGATATTTGCAACAATCCCAAACGTCTTTCTAATATTATTTGTATTGTTGAAAAAGAAATTGATGTTTTTTCTATTGAACAAACTCGCCTTTTCTCTGGTACTTATCATATTTTAGGGCATTTAATAAATCCATCTGATATTAATAGTTATAATACTCTGCGACTTGATGTTTTAGAAAAAAGGATTAAAAATTTACCAGAAAAAATAGCCGAAGAAATTATTATTGCCGTTAATCCAACAACCGAAGGAGACCTAACGGCAATGTATCTTGAAAGAAAATTAAAAAATTTAGCTAAAAAAATTACCCGAATTGGACGAGGTATTCCAACTGGCGGAGAAATTGAATTTGCTGACGAAGAAACAATTAAAAATTCTCTTTTTAATCGGCGTTAAAATATAATTGTGTTATTAATAAAATAAAAATCTCTTTTTTAAAGAGAGATTTTTTATTTTATTTTATTTATTTTTACTTCAGAATACCACTGACGATGACCTTTGGTTTTGCGATAACGAGTTTTATTGTGATAACGAAAAACTATTACTTTTCGTAAACGACCAACCTTTGTAATTTCTCCTTCAACAATATAATTTTTTAAATACGGCTTACCAATTTCAATGTTTCTTTCATTTTCAACCAAAAGAACGTGATCGAAATTAATCTTATCGCCCTCTTTTCCTTCTAATTTTTCAACTTTTATTTTATCCCCTTCTTTGATTAAATATTGCTTTCCTCCTGTTTCAATAATTGATAACATATAATTTTATATTAGAAAATTATTTTATTTTGTCAATTAAAATAATATTAAACAAAATTCAGCTAATTTTTCTATTTTTCTTTAACAAAAGGTTTGTTTTTAAAATACAAACTAAAATAATTTAAAAAATAATAAATACTAGTTTTAAAATAACCATCTTTTTGAAAACGACGGCTAGAAGAAAAAATTTTCATTTTTGAATTAAAAACTACTTTTCCTATTTTAGCTAAGCGAAAAGCTGTTAGAGAATCCTCTCCCCAAAATTTAACAGATGTATCAAAACCTTCAATTTTTTCTAAAGCTGATTTTCTAATTAAAGAATTACCTCCGATTATTAAAGCGGCTGGTTTTTTAAAAAAAAGATTTAAAGTTTTTGGAGCCAAAGGATAAAAAACTAATTGGAAAAACAAAGAAATATTACGAAAAATTGGATTGGCATCAAAATAATCACATGGTCCAGAAACGGCAATAGTTTTTAAATCTTCAAAAAAAAGAGAAGCATTTTTAAGCCAATCAACAGGTAATTGACAATCAGCATCAATACAACAAATGATTTCTCCTTCAGCGCTTAAAAACCCTCTTTGTCGCGCATACGTTAACCCTTGCTTCTCCTCTTTAACAATTTTATCAACCCCAAATTTTTTAGCTATTTCTACTGTTTTATCAACACAATTATTATCTATTATTATTATTTCAAAATCATTACGAGGATAATTTAATTTATTAATTGACTCTAACAACAAAGGAAGATTTTTTTCTTCGTTATAACAAGGAATAGCAAGAGAAAACTTCATATTTTTAGAGCGGGTGACCGGATTTGGACCGGCGATCTTCTCCTTGGAAGGGAGACGTGTTGCCACTACACCACACCCGCAAGATATTATTATTTTAACAATTCTTTATTTTTTGACAATATTTTTTAGAAAAGTTTTTCGATGAACTTTACTAATACCATTTTTTTTAATTAATAAAAAATGCTTTTTTGTCCCATAGCCCTTATGGTCAGTAAAACAATAATTAATTTTTTTATCCATTCTTATCATATATAAATCTCTTTTAACCTTAGCATAAATGGAAGCAGCAGAAATAAAAGGAACTTTATCATCACCTCGAATAATTGTTTTTTGCTTATATTTTTCTGGCGCTTTTAATCCTCCATCTAATAATACTAAATCTATTTTTTTATCAATTTTTTTTAATAATCGCTTCACTCCTTCTTTTAATGATTTACTCATTCCGTATTTATCAATAAAATTATTACTAATAAATACACAGTAAAAATTTAAATCAGAATCTTTAAACTTTTTATACCATAAAAGACGTTGATTAAATGTTAGTTTTTTCGAATCTTTAATTCCTGTTAGAAATTTTTTATTTTTATTATTCAAATAACCAGCCGCTGCTCCTAGAACTAATGGTCCAGCTATAGCGCCACGTCCCACCTCATCAATGCCTACAATAAATTTGTCATTTTTTTTATTTTTTATCATTTGTTTTATATAATTAATTATTTATTTATTAATTATATATTATTTTTGTATTCTGTGAAATTTTTCAATTTCTATTAATTATTAATAAATCCATTCTGATAATATATAAATTATAATGAGTGGCGGCGAAATTTTAAAAAAATTTCGCCGCCATCTTTCACCGCCACTGTTTTCAATGTCATCCTGAAGGCCTGCCTACCGGCAGGCAGGGACTGAAGCCTGCCCGCCGAGGCGGGTGAAGGATCCCACATTAACTTGGCTGTCATTCTGAGCGTTAGCGAAGAATCCCATCCACAGTAATGATTGTTGATTATTGCTAAAAGCCGAGGGATCCTTCAGGCTTCGCCTTCAGGATGACATTGAAAATTAACTGTCATTCTGAACGTTAGTGAAGAATCCCACGCAATACAAAAATCGCTAATTATTTCTGAAAGCCATGGGATCCTTCGGGGCTGAAGCCTCTCAGGATGACAAAGGAAAATAATTGTCATTCTGAGCGTAGCCCCGCCTAATTCGGCGGGCAGGCCCTCCTACGGCGGGCAAGGAAGAATCCCATGCAATGCAAAAAATTGTTTATTATTAATTAATGATAACTAACAGAACCTGTGGCAGCGAAAGCCAAAGGCTTTCGCTGCCACATTCGTCGTCATTATTTCACCGCCAGACCATTTATTAGCTCATGAGTTAGCTCATGAGCTAACTCATGAGCTAGAATAACAAGGCAGCGGAAAATTTCAAAGAAATTTTCCGCTGCCTCAATATTAAACAAAAGCCGTCAGGATTTTTCAAAGAAAAATCCTGACGGCTCTATTATCAATTTAACATTATTTACTCATTTCATAATGCCTTTCTATCTCTTCGGCTGATAAAACTCGATTGTAAATGCGGGGTTCATCAACAATATTTGACTTTGATTGAGAGGCTCGCCCAATTCTAATATAACTTGTTGAGGAATCAATGAGATAGTTGGAAAGATCTGATAATTGCCGAGAATTTTCTAAAACGCCATTTCTATAAATTTTTAACCAATGAGTGTTACTATCATAAGTAAAAACTACGTGTTGCCAAGTATAAGAAGGAAAAAAATTTGTACATATTCCATAACGAGTACCATTAATATATACATCACCTCGAAACACGCCTTGGTCATAACTATCATAAAAAAACCAAGAAGGAGAGCGAGAAAGAATGTGTATATCAGCTTGAATACTATAAGCAGCATTTCTATAGAACCAAGTTTCTAAAGTAATAGCATTTTTTATGTCTAGCGTAGAATTATAATTTACTTGCACACAATCATCTACTCCATCAAAACTTAATGCTTTGTTGATTTGACCATCAGCCCATGTTGGACCACTAATAAGAGTACCATTGTTATCATTACCACTACTATCATTAGCAATATTACCTGTTCCTTCATCAAATGACCAAGAACCAACTGGTTTGAGAGGTGAGATGAATAAATTATTACCTACTTCATAAACATAAGGATCAGGACCACCATCGCCAATAGTTTTTGAATCTTGACCGCCTTTGGGACCAAAGGTTTTTGATTCCATATAAGAGGTGAGGATATATTCTTGTTGGGGATTGCAATAAAAGGTATAGTATAAATTATCATTAAGAGTGTTTTGAGGATCAACTGGTAAAGTGGGCATTGAAAAACCAGAGATATCAGATACATTGATAGGGATCCAACCAGTACTATCAGATTTTCTTAAATCAGCTTCAGTAACTTGTCCCAAGAAAATCCAGAGGGTAAATTATTAATATTAGATAAATCAATGCTAGAAGGAAGAGAAATATAGATATTAGTACCATTACAAATGGTGGAATTTAATAATCCTTCACTATTAGCTAATTGAATAAGTTCGTGTAAATTAGATAAATCATTAATACGTTTGGTATCTCTTGCTCTTTTTAGTATTTCTGCTGGATTAATAGCTATTACTACCACAGCCATTAATATGGCTAAAATAGCAATAACAACTAATAATTCAATAAGAGTAAAAGATGAAGAATTATTATGATAATGATGGTGAGATATAATAGTTTTAGACATTTTAGATATTATTTAAATTATATATATATTATATATATTATATATTAAAAATAGAATAGTGGATAGTGATATTATTAGATAGTTATATTATATATTAATATTATATTACAAACAAATAAAAATAGAATAGTGGATAAGTGAGGTGGGATAGTTATATTATATATTATATATTAAAGAATAAAAAAATAAATAGTGAATAGTGAGGTGGAGATGGTAATATTTAATATGGGCTATCACTGCTGTGGGTGGGATCCTTCACTGCGTTCAGGATGACAACCTTCATTTTGTCATCCTGAGGGCCTGCCTGCCGGTAGGCAGGCGAAGCTCGAAGGATCCCATGCCAACTAATAAACAACTATCTTTAATGTGCGTGGGATTCTTCACTTCGTTCAGAATGACTGCGGGATTTGCATTGCATGGGATTCCTGCCTCTCGGCAGGCGGGCCTGCCTACCGGTAGGCAGGCTTCAACCCTTGCCCGCCGAAGGCGGGCCCGCCTACGGCGGGCAGGGCTGACGCTCAAAATAACAAAAATAAAATATTTAAAATTACTATTTATTTTTTCCTCTGAATAACTTTTTTTACCGCTTCCTTTATGGCATTTTTTCCCATTCCAAAAGCTTCAATTAATTCATTTGGTTCTCCAGATTCACCAAATCTATCTTTCATTCCAACAAATTCAATTGGCACAGGATAATTTGCTGCTAAAACTTCGGCCACTGCTGATCCCATTCCGCCCATTATCTGATGGTCTTCAACAGTTACAATTGCGCCACATTTTTTTGCCGCTTCAATAATTGTTTTAGAATCCATTGGTTTTATAGTGTGATTATTTATTACCATTACTTCAATTCCTTCTTTGGCTAATTCTTCTGCTGCTAAAAGAGCATTATGAAGCAAAGGACCACAACCAATAATAGCAACGTCTTTTCCATCTCGAAAAATTAAAGCTTTGCCAATTTCAAATGGAGTATCTTCGGTTGTCATAATCGGTGTTTTTTCCCGAGCAAATCTTAAATAAACTGGACCAACATACTCAGCTGCGGCTAATGTTGCTTTTTTTGTTTCAATAGCATCACACGGAGCAATAACTACTAAATTAGGAACACAACGAGTAATAGCAATGTCTTCGAGGGCCTGATGAGTGGCGCCATCAGGACCAACAGAAACGCCAGCATGAGCACCAGTAATTTTTACATTAGCATTAGAATAACAAACACTTACTCGCATTTGATCCCAATTACGACCGGGACAAAAAACAGCATAAGTGGAAACAAAAGGAATTTTTCCCGCCAAAGCCATTCCAGCGGCTAATCCCATCATATTTTGTTCCGCAATTCCAGTTTCAACAAAACGATCCGGAAAAGCTTTTTGAAACATTGCTGAACGAGTTGAATCAGAAATATCAGCACAAAGAGCAACAACTCGTGAATCTTTTTGACCAGCTAAAACTAAACCTTCTCCATAACCATCGCGAGTTGGTTTTTGTTCTATGTCTGAATCAAAAATTTTAGGATTTAATTTTAAGTTTTGATTGAGCATATTTTATTTTTTGCTTTTTATTTTTTGACGACTTTTAATAAATAATTTCTTAAAATAAGTATTTATTAGTCTTATTTTAATGATTGCTATTAATTATTAATAAACAAACTTCTACTGTGGATGGGATTCTTCGCTTCGCTCAGAATGACACTTTCACCGATGTCATCCTGAAGGCCCGCCTATCGGCGGGCAGGCCTGCCTACCGGTAGGCAGGTGAAGGATCCCTCGGTTTTCAATACTGTGCGGCTATCATTTACTGTGGGTGGGATTCCTGCCTACCGGCAGGCAGGCTTCGTTAACACTCAGAATGACAGCCAAGTTAACGTAGGATTCTTCATTAACACTCAGAATGAT
>ERZ795049.1701-NODE-1701-length-28052-cov-8.966246_pt1 | contig 28052 bp, 23 predicted proteins | sample MGYA00375133_ERZ795049 | MGnify/ENA primary metagenome ERZ795049 (study PRJEB30178, sample SAMN05720147) | activated sludge metagenome | isolation source: anaerobic digester from wastewater treatment plant | place: Japan | collected 2015-04-20 ... | reverse complement strand
CCCGCGTGAGGCGCTTAGGTGGAAAGCCCGCAAGGGCGGAAGCCGCTGGGGACGCAGCGGCTTGTGCCCGCGGACTTGGAACCGGGCGCCGACCCGTGAGCGCTAGCGAACGGGACACGCCCTAATAAAAATTATTATTATCCTTTTAGTGCTGTAAATGCAGTAAAAGAAAATCATCATTGATAGAAAATTTATGGTTCGTTTTTTGGGAATTTTTAATTTAATCTCTCTTTTTCATTATAATTTTAAAAAAAAATGAAAAGTATGTTTGTATAATGAAAATATATTTGTATATTTGCCGACTTTTTGAAGTGAAAAAATATTTATTTAAAAAGTTGCTAAAGTGCTGATTGATAAATAAATAAACAAAATGTTTCAAAAAGAGTAATGAATTTGTATTTGGAAAATGTCCCAAAATAGAAACAAAATTAAGTAAATAATACTCTATAACGTATGGCAAAACAAGCATCTATTGAACAAGACGGTACCGTGACAGAATCCTTAGGGAATGCGCTATTTCGTGTTCAATTAGAAAATGGTCATATTATTACTGCGCATATTTCCGGTAAAATGAGATTGCATTATATTAAAATTTTGACCGGTGATAAGGTGAAAGTGGAGATGAACCCATACGATTTAAGTAAAGGAAGAATTACATTTAGATATAAATAATAAATTGCGGATAAAATGAAAGTTAGAGCATCAGTAAAGAAACGGTCAGATGACTGTATTGTTGTTAAAAGAAAAGGGGTTGTCTATGTTATTAACAAAAAGAATCCTAAATTCAAACAACGTCAAGGATAATTCATTATAAATAAAATCATAATTAGAAATATATGGCAAGAATTGCAGGTATTGATTTACCAAAAAACAAAAGAGGAGAAATAGGGTTAACTTATATTTATGGTATTGGTAGAAGTTTAGCCCAACAAATATTGGATAAAGCCGAGATTAGCTATGATAAGAAGGTGAGTGAATGGAATGACGATGAGTTAGCGGCGATTCGCGGTATTATTAATAATATGAAAGTTGAGGGAGCTTTACGTTCGGAAGTACAGATGAATATTAAACGATTAATGGATATTGGTTGTTATCGAGGAATTCGTCATCGTATCGGGCTACCGTTAAGAGGACAAAGTACAAAGAATAATGCTCGTACAAGAAAAGGACGTAAGAAAACGGTTGCTAATAAGAAAAAAGCAACGAAATAAGATTTAGGTGGAATTTACATTATGCATTCTTTAAAATAATTCAGAGGCAAAGAAAAAAAATATGGCAAAAAGTACTAAAACAGTTAAGAAAAAAGTAGTAAAGGTAGATGCTAACGGAAAAGCGTTTGTTAATGCATCTTTTAATAACGTTATCGTAACGTTGACCAATAGCGAAGGGCAAGTTATTTCATGGTCGTCAGCCGGGAAGATGGGTTTCCGCGGTTCCAAGAAAAATACACCTTATGCGGCTCAGATGGCAGCACAAGATTGCTCAAAGGTGGCTTATGATTTGGGTTTGAGAAAAGTGAAAGTTTACGTTAAAGGGCCCGGAAGCGGACGTGAATCTGCGATACGTACTATACATACCGCAGGAATTATGGTTGAAGAGATTACAGACGTTACTCCTTTACCACATAATGGTTGTCGTCCTCCGAAAAGAAGACGTGTATAATTGAAGATGAATTATTTTTGGATATATTAAGTAGAATTTAAAAAACGCAAATATAAGATAGAATTATGGCAAGATATACGGGACCAAAAACCAAAATTGCAAGAAAGTTCAAAGAACCTATTTATGGTGCAGATAAATATTTTGAAAAGAAAAATTATCCGCCCGGACAACATGGGCTTAATAAAAGACGCTCAAAATTATCTGAGTATGGATTGCAACTGCTGGAAAAACAAAAAACAAAATATACTTACGGTATTTTAGAACGTCAATTTAAAAAAACTTTTAAAAAGGCACAAAGTAAAAAGGGAGTTACGGGTGATAACTTAATGAAATTCCTTGAATCAAGAATTGACAACGTTGTCTATCGTCTTGGTATAGCTCCGACTCGTGCGGCGGCTCGTCAATTGGTTACGCATCGTCATATCTTGTTGAACGGGAAAATTTGTAACATTCCGTCCGCTATGCTCGTGCCCGGTGATATTGTTGCAGTTCGTGAACGTTCTAAAGTTCTTGAAGTTATTACAAACTCGTTAAGCGGAAAATCGAACCCTTATTCATGGTTAGAGTGGGACAGTGCTCTGATGAGCGGTAAATTTATGAATTACCCTGAAAGAGAAGAAATTCCGGAAAATATCAATGAACAAGCAATTGTTGAGTTATATTCTAAATAATAGAGAATTAATTCGATAATAGTTAAAGATATTTACCGTAACAGAAAAAGAGAAATAGTTATAAAATTTAAACAAACATATATAAAATGGCAATATTATCTTTTCAAAAACCAGACAAAGTAATTATGCTTGAATCTGATGAATTTCAAGGAAAATTTGAATTTCGTCCGCTTCAACCCGGTTATGGACTTACAGTTGGTAACGCTTTAAGACGTGTGTTACTATCTTCTTTGGAAGGTTTTGCAATTACTTCAGTTAAAATTGAAGGAGTGTATCATGAATTTTCTTCAATTCATGGGGTAATGGAAGATGTTACCGATATCATCTTAAATCTTAAAAAAGTTAGATTTAAAAATAAAATTGAAAATACTGACGAAGAAAAAGCTACGATTACAATTGCGGGACAAGATAAATTTTCTGCCGGAGACATGAATCGTTTTTTAAACTTCTTTCAAGTACTGAACGAAGATGAACTTATTTGCCGCATGGAACCTTCCGTAAAATTAACTATGGAAATTACTATTAATAAAGGTCGTGGGTACGTGCCGGCAGAAGAAAATAAAACATTACACGAAGGAATCGGTATTATTAACCTTGATTCTATTCATACGCCAATTAAAAACGTACAGTATGTCATAGAAAATTACCGAGTTGAGCAGAAAACGGATTTTGAAAAACTTATTCTTGATATTCAAACAGACGGCTCTATTCACCCTAAAGAAGCTTTGAAAGAAGCCGCTAAAATTTTAATTCAGCATTTTGCACTCTTCTCGGATGAGAAAATTGCCGCCGACTTGCCTTTTATAGGAGGAATCCACGACGAGTTTGACGAAGAAACATTACGTATTAGACAAATTTTGAAATCTAAAATTGCCGATTTAGACCTTTCCGTTAGAGCAATGAATTGCCTTAAAGCAGCAGAATTAGAAACGCTCGGAGATCTTGTTTCGATTCATAAAAGTGACCTGCTTAAATTTCGCAATTTCGGTAAGAAATCTCTTTCTGAACTTGAAGATATTGTTAAAGCAAGAGGTCTGGAATTTGGAATGAATGTAACAAAATATAAATTAGATAAGGATTAAGAAAATGAGACACGCTAAAAGAATAAATCAGTTAGGAAGAACAAGCTCACACCGTGCCGCCATGCTTTCAAATATGGCTGCATCGTTGATTATGCATAAGAGAATCACTACTACACTTGCTAAAGCTAAAGAATTGAGAAAATATCTTGAACCACTCATTACTAAAAGTAAAAACGACACGACCCATTCAAGACGTGTAGTTTTTTCTTATTTGCAAGATAAATATGCCGTAACCGAGCTATTTAGAGAAATTTCTCAAAAAGTTGCCGACCGTCCGGGAGGCTATTTACGAATTTTGAAAACAGGCTTCAGACAAGGTGATAATGCAGAAATGTGTATTATAGAACTTGTTGATTATAATGAAGATTATACAACACAGAAGGAAACTAAGAAAACTACCAGAACACGAAGAAGTAGAAAATCAACCGCAACCGCAAAACCGACAGTGGAAGAAACTCAAACAGAAACGGTTGAGCAAATTGCCGAAGAACCGACAGCCGAAGAACCGACAGCCGAAGAACCGACAGCCGAAGAACCGACAGCTGAAACAGTTGAACCGATTGTTGAAGAAGAACCGACAGCTGAAACAGTTGAACCAATTGTTGATGAACCACCGGTAGTTGAAAAAGAAACTGCACCTGCAGCAGAAACAGCAGTAGAAGAACCTAAACAAACCGAAGAACCTACCGATACGGCTGAGGAAACTTCAGAAACAACACCTGAAAAATAAAATAGAATTTCAATTTATAGTAAAGAGGGATAAATTTAAAAAAGTTTATCCCTCTTTTATTGAATTATAATAGCACAAGGAATTTTTGTTTACGTTCCTTTCATTTATAACTCGGCTTTTTTTATTAATTTTGCAAAGCTAACTTTCGCTAATTATTAGTCCATGCACTTAGATAAAATTCAACTTATTAATTTTAAAAATTATAAATCATTACAATTTGATTTTAATGGTAAGGTGAATGGTATTGTTGGGAGTAACGGTTGCGGAAAGACCAATCTGCTGGACGCAATTCACTATCTCTCTTTTTGCAAAAGTTATTTTTCAGGTCAAGATATCTTTTCTATCAAATTTGATGAAGAACTTTTTGCTATTCATGGAGTTTTTTCTAATCCGGAGCTGAATACTATCGATAAAATAAGTTGTACGTACAAAAAAGGGGCGCGAAAAGTAATGAAGTCGAATGGAAAAGAGTATGAGCGATTGAGTGACCATATCGGTCGCTATCCCTTAATTATGGTTTCACCATACGATAATGATATTATTAATGGCGGAAGCGAATTAAGAAGAAAATTTTTTGATGTCATAATTTCTCAATTTGATAAAGAATATTTATATCAGTTGATATCTTATCAAAAATTAATTATGCAACGAAATGCCGTGTTAAAGCAGTGCAACGAAACGAGAAATTATGATATGTCATTAATACAAATATTCGATAATCAATTAATTCCGTTAGGCTATTCTATTTTTGAAAAAAGAAAAGCTTTTATTGCTGAAATATTACCCATTTTTAAAAACTATTATTCTCAATTGTCAGGAAATCAGGAAGAAGTGGATATAGTGTATGAATCAGGATTAGAGAAATGCTCTTTTGAGGAGGGACTTAAAAGCACAAGTCAGGTTGATTTTCGTTTGGGCTTTACCAATTTTGGCGTTCACAAAGACGACTATCTGTTTTATATCGGTTCGGACAAACCTATAAAACGTTTTGGTTCGCAAGGACAGCAAAAATCGTTCTCTTTAGCCCTGAAATTATCACAATTTGACTATATTTTTTCTAAAACAAAAAGAAAACCGATACTTTTATTAGATGACATTTTCGATAAATTGGACCCAAAGCGTATAGCTCATTTATTAGATTTAGTAGGGCAGAAATTTTTCGGTCAAGTTTTTATTTCCGATACGGATAAAAATCGCTTACATCAAATATTAAACGAATATCACATTGAGCATACGCTCTATGATATTAATACTCAAAAAATGATTTAGTTAACGGGCAAAAATAGGTCAACTAATTTTTACTTTTAAATTACTTTTAATTCTTTTCCAACTTTAACAAAGGCATCGATGCACTTATCAAGGTCTGCTCTGTTATGAGCCGCAGAAAGTTGAACACGGATTCTTGCTTGGTCTTTCGGTACAACCGGATAGTAAAAACCGGTAACATAAATACCTTCGTCTTGAAGTTTAGATGCCATAATTTGCGACAATTTAGCGTCGTAAAGCATAACGGCACAAATAGCGGATTGAGTAGGTTTAATATCAAAACCTGCGTTTTTCATTTTGGTAGTAAAATAGTCGGTATTTTCGTGTAATTTATCTTGTAGTTCGTTAGTTTCTGACATAATATCTATCATTTTGCTACCTGCGGCGGCAACTAAGGGAGGAATTGAGTTGGAAAAGAGATAAGGACGCGAACGTTGGCGAAGCATATCAATAATTTCTTTTTTTCCTGTTGTAAAGCCGCCGATGGCACCGCCGAAAGCTTTTCCGAGTGTGCCTGTGATAATTTCAACTTTACCGCGGCAATTAAAAAGTTCGGTAACGCCTCTTCCTGTTTTTCCTACCACACCGGCAGAGTGCGACTCATCAATCATCACAAGAGCGTCATATTTTTCAGCTAATTTCAAAATCTTATCTATCGGAGCCACATTGCCGTCCATAGAGAAAACGCCATCTGTAACAATTAATCTAAAGCGTTGTGCTTGAGCCATTTGTAATTGTTTTTCTAAATCTTCCATATCGGCATTCGCGTAGCGGTAACGAACAGCTTTACAAAGACGCACGCCGTCAATAATTGAAGCGTGGTTTAGCATATCGGAAATAACAGCGTCCTCAGCACTTAGGAGAGGTTCAAACAGTCCGCCGTTAGCGTCAAAGCATGCGGCATATAAAATGGTATCTTCTGTCCCAAAAAATTTAGCAATTTTTTCTTCCAACTCTTTATGTAAATCGGAGCAGCCACAAATAAAACGCACCGAAGCCATACCGTAACCGTGCGTGTCAAGTGCTTTTTTGGCAGCCTCAATTAATTTAGGATTGTTAGCCAAGCCTAAATAGTTATTAGCACAGAAATTAAGTAATTTTTTTCCGTTTTCTAAGATTATTTCACTGCCTTGAGGAGAAACGATAATTCGTTCTTTTTTATACAATCCGGCATCTTCAATTTTTGATAATTCATCTTGTAAATAGGTCTGAAAATTCTGATACATAGCGTTTTATATTTATGAATATTATAATTTATTTTAACATGCTAATTGAGTAATAATAAACTGAAAGCCATCACGCCCATGCCCGCAATTATACCGTAAATAGCAATATGATGTTCCCCATATTCTCGTGCTGCGGGGAGGAGTTCATCAATAGCAATAAAAACCATAATACCGGCGACTGCTGCAAGAATTCCACTCATGAGGCAAGGAGTAATAAATGGAGTTAAAATCAAGTAGGCTATTACTGCTCCGAGCGGCTCGGACAAGCCTGATAAAAATGAGAGGAGAAAAGCTTTTCGGCGACTCCCGGTAGCAAAATAAATTGGAATGGAAACGGCGATTCCTTCCGGTATATTATGAATGGCTACAGCTATAGCAATAGCAACACCCAATGAAAGTTGCTCCGAAGCAGAAACGAAAGTTGCAATACCTTCGGGAAAGTTATGAATTGCAATACCTAACGCCGTAATGAGACCGACTCTCATCATCTTAGCATCTTTTGGAGGCTTTTCGCTCATTTTCTCTACCGACCTTATTTCATGAGGATTTTCACCAGAAGGAATCAGCTTATCTATAATGCAGATTAAGAAAATTCCCCCGAAAAAACAGAGCACAGTCGTAAGCATGCCCATTTTTTCTCCCATTTCTGTTATAAAACCTATTCGAGCCTCTTGGAAAAGCTCGACAAAAGCAACGTACATCATTACTCCACCTGAAAAACCGAGAGAAAATGAAAGAAAACGTTTATTGGTTCGTTTAGCAAAAAAAGCGATTAAACTGCCAATTCCTGTCGCTAAGCCGGCAAAAAGGGTAAGTAAAAAGGGTATTAAAAAATTGTTGTCGAACATAGTTTTAGATTATTAAAAAAAACGCTCTATTTGAAACGCATTTTTAAAGTGCGGAGCATGTCAACAGTCATCGTTTGTAAGTCGTATTCAGGTTTCCAGTTCCACTCTTCACGAGCAGCACTATCATCCATATAGTTAGGCCAAGAATCAGCAATATTTTGACGTAATTCATCGTAACGATACTCAATTTTTAAATCAGGAACGTGCTTCCTAATCTCATTAAAAAGCATTTCCGGCTCAAAGCTCATAGCAGTAACATTAAAAGAGTTGCGATGAATGAGCTTGTCGGGATTTGCTTCCATAAGGTCTATTGAAGCTTTGATAGCGTCCGGCATATACATCATATCTAAAAAGGTTCCCTTTTTAAGTGGGCAGAAGAATGTTTCATTCTTCACGGCTGAATAGTAAACTTCGACAGCATAGTCGGTCGTGCCGCCACCGGGAAGAGTAACGTTAGAGATTAATCCGGGAAAGCGTAGTGAGCGTGTGTCAACACCGTAACGGAGAAAGTAGTAGTCACTGAGCAATTCTCCCGTAACCTTAGTAATGCCGTAAATTGTTTTCGGACGTTGAATAGTGTCTTGGGGCGTGCCGTCTGCCGGTGTCTCAGGACCGAAAGCACCGATTGAGCTTGGTGTGAAAACAGCACAACCGAACTCTTTTGCCACTTCAAGACAGTTTAGTACGGCTCCGACACCAATGTCCCAACCCATCAAAGGATTAGCTTCGGCTTTTGCCGACAAAATTGCTGCTAAATTGAAAATAGAATCAATATGATACTTTTTAACGCAATCAGCAATATCTTTAATTTGTGTAGCATCAATTTTACAACTCGGACCGCTGTTATTTAAAGCCTCATTTTTAAAAGGAAAAACAAAATCTGAAGCAATTACATTGTCGTTCCCATATACCTTTCGTAATGCAGGAGTTAGCTCTGAACCAATTTGTCCACAAGCTCCAATAACTAATATTTTTTTCATATAATCGATTAGTTTTTTTTGTGTGGCAAAGTTACACGAAATTTTCTAATAATGAAAGAGAAAAGAAGGTTATTTTTTAATCTTTATTTGAAATTGAATTATTTCTTGTAAATTTGCAAACCAATTAATATAATAACAATTTAAAATTATGAATTTAATAGAACAAATTAAAGAGAGTGCTAAAAAAGCGAACAAGAAAATTGTACTTCCTGAAGGCGAAGAGGAAAGAACATTAAAAGCAGCCGATATTATTACCGAAAAAAGTATCGCATCAATCGTTTTACTCGGTAATAAAGATGCAATTCATGCGAAGGCTAAAGAGTTGCAACTGAAGAATATAGAGAAAATAGAAATTATCGACCCGTGCAATAATCCGAAAAAAGAGTTTTATGCCGAGATGCTGTATCAAATTCGAAGTAAACGTGGCATGACAATTGAGGAAGCAAGAAAATTAGTGGAAAATCCTCTCTATTTAGCCACTTTGTTAATTAAAAACGGCGAAGTAGACGGCGAAGTTGCCGGTGCATTAAATGCTACGGGAGATGTGTTGCGTCCCGCTTTTCAAGTAGTGAAGACATTACCCGGCGTTTCCGTTGTTTCCGGCGCATTCGTGATGATTTTTAAAGATAAACAATGGGGAGATAACGGGGTTATGGTTTTTGCCGATTGTGCGGCACACCCCAACCCTACAAGTCAAGAGCTAGCCGAAATCGCCGTAGTTAGTGCTAAAACCGCAAAACAAATTGCAGGACTTGACCCACGTGTAGCGATGTTAAGTTTTTCTACCAAAGGCTCTGCAAAACATGAAATGGTGGATAAAGTAGTGGAAGCGACTCAATTAGCAAAAGAAATGGACCCAACCCTGAAAATTGATGGAGAACTGCAGGCTGATGCCGCTATCGTGCCTTCCATAGGGGCAAGCAAAGCCCCGAATAGCGAAATCGCAGGAAAAGCTAACGTCCTTGTATTCCCGACTTTGGAAGTTGGAAATATCGCCTACAAATTAGTGCAGCGATTAGCAGGTGCAGAAGCTGTAGGTCCTATAATGCAAGGAATGGCAGCCCCGATTAACGACTTGTCGCGAGGTTGCTCCGTAGACGACATCGTAAGCCTAGTGGCAATTACGGCTTGCCAAGCTCAACAAAAATGATGACTTTAATAATCTAATATGTTGAAATATAAGAGATTTCTTCTTTATTTATTCTTACTCTTTTCGCTTTGTTTGTTTACAAATAAACAACTTCTTGCTCAACAAAATTATACTAAGTTAGAAGGCTTTCGGACAGGAAAGTTGAAACTTTTGACACAAGATTCCTTCTCGCTATTATTAGCTATCTTTTTAGAAAATGATACGCTTGGAAAGTATTAAAAATTGGTTATTCATCTTAAAGTTAAAATAGTTTATCGTTTATTAAAATAATTCATTTAAAATGGGAAAAACGTTTGTAGAAAAAATTTTTGGCGCCGACTGCGGAGCTATTGTTTTCGCAAAGCCAAATCTTGTATTAACACATGATAACACGGCAAGTATCGCGGCAACCTTTGCTAAGATGAACGGTGTTAAAGTCGCCGACCCCGACCAATTATTGATAGTGTTAGACCATAATGCACCTCCAACCTCAGCAGCGTTAGCTGATGATTATCAGAAGATTAGAGATATTGTTAAAGAACAAAAAATTAAAAAATTCCACGATGTAGGAAAAGGAATTTGTCATCAAATTATGGCAGAATACGCTAAACCGGGAATGATTATTGTAGGAAGCGACAGTCATACCTGTACAGCCGGGGCGTTTAATGCGTTTGCCGCCGGAATTGACCGTACGGAATCGGCTGGACTTTGGAAGCAAGGTGAAACCTGGTTTCGAGTTCCCGAAACAATGAAAATTGTTCTTACGGGAAAAATGAAAGATGGCGTATATGCGAAAGATTTGGCACTGTGGATTATAGGCATGATAGGCTCTGCCGGTGCTGACTACATGTCAATAGAGTATCACGGTGAAGGCGTGAAAACACTCTCTATTTCCGATAGAATGACCTTGGCAAACTTAGCCTCAGAGATGGGAGCAAAAAATGCCGTTTTTCCGGCAGATGAAGTTTTAGAAGCGCATTTTGGAAAACCTTGCTCGGGAGTTTGGGCAGATGCAAATGCTAACTATGCAAGAATAATTACTATTAATCTTGACGATATTTTCCCTGTCGTAGCAGCTCCGCACCACGTCGACAACGTAAAAGCAGTAGCTGAAGTTAGCGATATTCAAGTAAAACAAGCCGTTATCGGAACTTGTACTAACGGAAGAATTGAAGATTTACGCATAGCAGCTGCGATTCTTAAGGGTAAAAGAGTTCCCGCCGAATTTCAACTATTAATTATTCCGGCTTCCCAAAAAATCTATTTACAAGCCATAGAAGAGGGATTAATACAGATTTTCATGCAGGCAGGTGCGAGCGTGTTAGCTCCCTCTTGTGGTCCTTGTTTAGGTACGGGACAAGGGATTCCGGCAAGTAATATCAATGTTATTTCTACCGCAAACCGCAATTTTAAAGGAAGAATGGGAAATAAGGAAACGAATATCTATTTAGCATCACCCGCCACCGTAGCTTTTTCCGCTATAAATGGCTATATTTCAAATCCTTATGTAGACCAAAAACAACAATTCCCATTCCCTAAACAGCAAGTAGCCACGGTTGAGGTTGAGAAAAACGATGATAGATTGAGTCATAAAGTGTGGAATTATGCCGATGTACATAATATGAACACCGATGCTATGTTTGCCGGAAGTTTGACCTATAACGTAAAAAGTTCCGAGCCGGAAAAGATATTACCCCATCTTTTTGCCGGGGTTGATGAGACTTTTGCTGCGCGTGTAGGAGAAGGGGACATTATTGTTGCAGGAGAAAATTTCGGTTGCGGCAGTTCGCGTGAGCATCCCGCCGTGGGATTAGCTTTTGCCGGCGTTCAAGCGGTTATTTGTAAATCGGTGAATAGAATATTTTACCGCTCCGCTATTAACCAAGGATTGCCCATTCTCGTCGTGCCCGAAGCGGTGGACAATTACAAAAAAGATGAAACGATTACGATAGATTTCAAAAATGGTGCCATCGCTATTCAAAATAAGCAATACAAATTTTCACCGCTCCCCGATAAGCTATTAGGGATTTTTCAGGCGAAAGGCTTGGCGAACTATTTGAAAAATGTTTAAGACCGTAAACTGCCTCTTTTTCTCACTTTTACTCTTTCTTATCACAAAATAAATCGTAGATTTTCAATCGGTTATGATTTTATTTTCCGCTTTTAACCGCACTAAAAGGTACAAGTTCGGGAAATTATGAATTATCAATTTTGAAATTGCAAAACAGTATCAATTTTTCGCTATTTTTCATTTACAATTTCTAATTTCTTAATTTGCAATTCCTACTTCCCTCACTTCTTTGCAGAACTTATTAATCGTCTGATAATCAAATATATATTATCATTTTGGCACTATAACTCTGTAAATGAAACGGAGTGGCTAAGAAATCTACGGCAAATACCTTAAAATTTCCCTCGGCAAGTAAAAAGTTCTGTTTTTATCAACATAAATTGGAACGGACGACAATTTTATAGGTTGATTATTAATTTTAATGAAATTATCATAACTTTCGACCACGATTTTGCTCTTCCCTACCACTGCGTGCAATTGAACCGTAGACGGATTAATCGAATCGATTTTTAATTGAGATGCCGATTGAAAAAGCAATTGGTGCGGAACAAAACATTCATTGGTCAAGCTGTCGATACTATTTTCCAAATGGAGAGCTTCCCTTAAAAAGTGATGAACCTCAACGTTTGTGATAAGACCACACTGTATTTGCTTATAAGGGTGATAGAGTGCCAAAAAGACATCTTCGCCCGTATGTCCGTAAGTTGTATAGCCAATATAAAGGTTTGAATTCACTATTTTGGTAATCGTTTTTTCTAAACTTAAACTAACTTTTTTCTCTTCGGTTGAAATATTTTTATTCAAATGATAGTGCAGGGCATCTGCAATCTCTTTTTGCTGTTCGTTTGAAATATCTATTTGATAATATTTTTTGAAGAGTTGCGGAATCTCCTCAGGTTGTGATTTGGCAAGTATATCCGCCATGTTAGCAGCAGAAACCGAATGATGTGTAATCGGTTCGATAATTTGAGTCAGCGACAATTTATCATACCCTTTATTTGAGTTTGTATTTCCGAGAGCTATCCCACTATTTCCATGGTCAGGAAGAATAACTACCAACGTCTGCTTATCGTTTTTCGCAAAATTGATAGCTACTTCAACCGCTTCATCAAACGCAAGAAATTCGTAGATAATAGTTTTCGTATCATTATTATGAGCCGCCCAGTCAATTTTGCTACCTTCCACCATTAAGAAAAAGCCGTTCGGATTCGTTGAAAGTTTTTTAAGGGCGACAGCTGTCATTTCAGCTAATGACGGAACTTCTGCGGTATCACGATCTATATTGTAGGGCATCTCCGTATTTCCAAAAAAAGCCCAGGTCAGCGGATTCTTAGAGTGGCGAAATTCATCAATATTGTCTAAAATCACATCATAACCTTCCTCTTTCAAAAAATCAACATAGGGAATAATGGGCTGGCTACCACCTCCGATAACTACATCTATTTGATTGTGTACCATCTGTTTAGCAATAGCGTCCCGATATTTTCTATTGTATGAGTGTGCGGCACAATCAGCAGGTGTTGCATCCATTAAATAGCTTGTAAAAACAAGTCCTATCGACTTTTTTAATTTTATCCGTGCGGCTTCCATTAAGGTTATCAATGGCTGGTAAGCTCTATTTTCATCAATCGGCGTTAAATCCTGTTCGGTTTTAGGTGGATAGGTTGAAATAAAGCCTGTTTGTGAAAGATATCCTGTCATATAACAGGAGGTTGTGGGGGCGGAATCGCCGATAGGAGCGTTGGACGAGTGAGTTTTAACGAGCCCGCAAAGCCAAGGGTCAACATGGAGAGAGGTTGGTTCGCCTGTCGTAAAAGTTTTGTACCATCGGGCTAACGATAAAACGGACATGGACGTTCCATCGGGAATCATCACAATAATGCTACGGATAGAATCTTTTTGTGAAAAACTTGTCGGTATCAACAAAAATATAATAACGACAAGGTTGAAAAATATTTTTCTCATTCGAATTTGTAATAAACTTATATAAACACCTTGAATTTATATATTATCCAAGATAAGATTTTAGATTTTTACATTTCGAAGCATGTTTTAGGCGTCTAATAGCTTTTTCTTTGATTTGCCTAACTCTTTCACGAGTAAGGTCAAATTTTTCCCCAATTTCTTCTAATGTCAGGGGGTGTTTACTATCCAAACCGAAATAGAGTTTAATAATATCGGCTTCGCGTGGCGACAACGTTGTAATAACTCTATCAATCTCTAAACGAAGAGATTCATACATTAACCCTTTGTCGGGGGTTGGCGTCTCTTCCGCTTTTAGCACATCGTACATATTATTATCATCGTCTTGATTTAATGACGCATCCATAGATAAATGACGGAAAGAATTGCGCAGCGAATCTTTCACTTCGCTTTCGCTAATATCAAGATATTGAGCCACTTCATCAACACGTGGTTCGCGATGTAACTCTTGTTCTAAGTGGGCAAACGCCTTATTAATTTTGTTAATAGTCCCTATTTTATTAAGTGGCAACCTCACGATACGAGATTGTTCGGCTAATGCCTGTAAAATAGATTGGCGTATCCACCAAACAGCGTATGATATAAACTTAAAGCCACGAGTTTCATCGAAACGTTCTGCGGCTTTTATCAAACCCAGATTTCCCTCATTAATTAAGTCCGGTAAATTTAGTCCTTGATTTTGGTACTGTTTCGCAACCGAAACGACGAAGCGCAAATTTGCTTTTGTCAATTTTTCAAGTGCCTCTTGATCCCCGTTTTTTATTTTTCTTGCTAATTCAACTTCCTCTTCAGCGGTAATTAACTCAACTTTTCCAATATCGTGTAAATATTTGTCAAGGGAAGCGGTTTCACGGTTGGTAACTTGTTTAGTAATATTTAGTTGTCTCATATCTTCAATTTATATTTTCCTCTTTCTATACGTTCGGAGAATCAAAATGTTACGTTTATTTTTCTCTTTTTTGAAAAGTTTACAAAGGTATAAAAAAAAGAGACATTAAAATTCGCCAAATTTTAGTTTTAAATAAGCACTTTTAAGGCTTGCGGTAATAATGAAATCTTCACTGTCGGAACTGTGCCGACTGCATCTCCGTCAATATGAAGATAGAGGAGATTCGCGTCTTTTGAAGTAACCGTTACAGCTTGCTGTTGCAAAGATTCGATAATTTTAGAATGCTCAATTTTTCCCATGAATAGAAGTATTACAAGATAAAAAAGTGAAATAAATTTAGGTTTTTCAGCAATTATAATATCCAATTTACCGTCTTTCAAGGAGGCGGCAGGTTTAATTTTAACATTATATCCCCATTGAGAGGAATTAGCAAAAGTGATAAAAAAGGCACGCTTAGCTTCTCTTTTATCGCCATAATCTAACAGATAATTTTCCGATTGGAATTTAAAATAATTTTTGACGATTTGTATAAAATAACCTAAGAAATTTCTTTTAGTTCCGTTATTAAAATCGTATGCAACTTTCGCATCGTAGCCGACACCGGCAATACTAAAGAAGTAGCTATCATTGGCTTTTCCCACATCAATAGCTTCAACCTTATCAGGATTATCATTAATAAATTTAATGGCATTGTCCACGCGGTGTGGGAGTTTGAGGTGTCGGGCTAAGCCGTTTCCGGAGCCGATAGGTAAAATTGCGAGTTTTGATTCGGAATAGACTAAGGCGGTTGCAATTTCATTAATTGTTCCGTCTCCCCCAGCCGCCACGATAATTTGCACGCCGCGGCTCACGGCTTCCCTCGCTATAGTATATGCGTGACCTTTATATTGAGTTAATGCTATTTCAATATTAAATTTATCAGCATCGATTAATTGCCGGATTCTGGTTTCAAGATTTGCCCCTTTTTTACTACCGGAAATAGGATTTATTATAAATAAAATACTTATTTTCATTACTTTACATAAAGAATAAGAGTAGTGAAATTTCTTATTTTTTTAGAACTTCAGCTTAATCCGCTGTTTGGAAAAGTTCCATAATTTTGTCGGCATAAGTTTTAGAAACAGGAATATCGTTAATCTCTTCGACTCCCAAGTCAATAAAAAGCCCATCTTTTTCGCGGCGTAACACTTTAACTTTGTCAATATTAACAATATAGGAACGGTGACATCGAATTAATGCGTATTCACTAACAGCTTCTTCAATATTTTTCAGCGAATTTCTAAGCATAAAGCGAGTTATCTTATTTTTATTGCTGTAGTATATATTTACGTAATTATCGGCAGATTCGATATAGTATAGATTACTTTGTTTTACCAGAAGCCGCAGCGTTCCTTTTTCATCTTTAAAATGGACGATATCTTTAGCATCTTCCAATTGTTCATTATCCATATTTTGTTTTAAACTTCTACCTGCTAAAAGTTTACGTATGATTACATCTTGATCTTTCAGCTCAAAATATAAATGCACAACCAGATATGGGATAAATAGAATAAGTGGGACAAATAGAGCGGCGCGAGAGAGAATTGCGGAGAAATCACGTAAGTCACTAAAAAAGAGCTTATTAAAGACAGTATATGCTAAGGCAATAACGAGCATTTCAGCGCCTATCCAAATAATATATTTAAAGATAGAAAGTTTATGCCTTTTATGAACAAAACAGAGTAATAAACGACTCAGGGACAGAATTAGAGCTCCACCAATAACGGTAACTGTCGAAAATAAAAACTGTTCGGCTTTACTATTTGTTTTAAACCATTCAACATACTTGAATGGGGTATATATATTAATAAAAAGGAGAGAGAAAACAGTAACGAACAGTAACATTTTGATGACATTACTTTTCTTCACTAAATAATTAGGAATTATCTTTTTCATTTTTAAAAAATGTCAGTTGCAAAAATACAAAAAATTATTCACTTACACTTTTTCTATTTAAAATAACTTTTTTCTACCCCTATATACGGTTTTTCGTCCCCCTCTGTTCAAACTTACCCATTTCATATTAAAATTATCCCTAAAAAATAAAACTCAACTGTAAAAATTGTTTTTTTGTATATTTATTTAAAAATATATATGTAGTATTTGTTAATTATTTAGTTATAGATAAAAATTGCAATAATGGAAATTTTACGTTTATTTGATCTTCTTCCCTATATTGAAGAGACCTATCCCAATCAAGATGCAGCTATAGCCGGTAAGCAAAACGGTGAATGGAGAAAATATTCTATTCAAGAGTACCGAAGCTTGACCGATAAAGTTAGTTATGCATTAATCAAACTCGGTATACAGCCAAAGGATAAAATTGCCATCATTTCAACCAATCGTCCGGAATGGAATATTCTTGACATGGCAATCATGCAAGTTGGTGCGATTGTCGTTCCCATTTATCCCACAATTAGTGAAAATGATTATGAATTTATTCTTAATCATTGCGAAGCAAAATTAGCTATTGTTGAGGGGCACGAGGTGATGACCAAGATTAATAATATTTTACCTAAGGTTCCTTCGCTAAAGATGGTTTATACTTTCATTGACAGAAAGCAATTTCCCTATTTAGAGCAATTATATCAATTAGGAGAAGAGAATCCCAATCCTGAAGAGTTAGAAAAACGAAAACAAGCAATAGGGACTCACGATTGTAGTACGATTATGTATACTTCCGGAACAACGGGAACTCCAAAAGGGGCAATGCTCTCTCATAGCAATATTATTAACCAAATTATGAATTTGAAACAAACGCCGGCAAAATGGTCTAAGAGGGCGTTAAGTTTTTTGCCATTATGCCACGCATACGAGCGTATGTTAGTTTTTCTCTATCAATATCTCGGCATGTCGGTTTATTACGCTCAAAATATTGGAACAATAGCCGAAAATATGAAAGAAGTTTGTCCGACTATGATGTCAACTGTTCCAAGGATGTTAGAGAAGATATATGATAAGATATATACTTCGAGTAAAAATATGCCTTTTTTACGGAAAAAAATATTTTTATGGGCAGTTAAATTAGCTCAACGGTATGTTATTCAAGATGACGAGCGAACTTGGTGGTATAATCAAAAGCATAAGATTGCCGACAATCTTGTTTACAGCAAGATACGTAAAAACGTGGGTGGAAATTTTGATATTATTGTTTCAGGAGCGGCAAGCATTCAGCCGCGTTTAGCCTCATTCTTCTCTGCTATCGGGATGCCTGTCTACGAAGGTTACGGCTTAACGGAAACTTCACCGGTCATTGCCGTAAGTTCTCGCGAAAAATATGGTCGTGAAGCAGGGACCGTAGGCTTGCCACTGCCGGGGATTGAAGTACGAATTTCCGATGAAGGAGAAGTAATCTGTCGTGGTCATAACGTTATGCTTGGGTACTATAAAGATGAAGAGTTAACAAAAGAAGTGATTGATGAAGACGGTTGGTTTCATACCGGCGACTTAGGTAGATTTAATGAAAAGGGACAGCTTATTTTAACAGGAAGAATGAAAAGTTTATTTAAAACTTCGTTTGGAAAATATATTAACCCGCAAGTTATTGAAGAGAAGTTTTCAGAATCTCCATTTATTGAAAATATCGTTGTTGTGGGAGAAAATCAAAAGTTCGCCGCTGCCTTAATCTCTCCCGATTTTGTATTCTTAAAAGGTTGGTGCGAACGTCATGATGTTGAATATACTACACCGGAAGAGATAGTTAAAAATGAAACCGTCCTTAAGCGTTTCGCCCGCGAAACGGCAAAATACAATCAGTTTTTTGGAGACACGGAACAGGTGAAAAAATTTGTATTAATCCCGGACGAATGGTCACAACTGACCGATATTCTCACGCCGACACTGAAAGTTAAGAGAAGATTGGTATGTGCGAGATATAAAGATGATATTGAGAAACTATTTTCATAAATTAAGACCTAATCTCTTTTCACAACGACAAACTCCCTTTTTCTGAAATTGAATAATAATCAATTTTCGCCTGTTGACAATAGTTCTTCCACTTTTTTTCAGAATAGAAAGAGTTGGTTTCGTCTATTATAACTAAATGAGTATCAAATACTTTAAAAACCATTTCCGGCGATATTTTTGGATTATCGTGAATGATTAAATAATCCAATTTCATAGGACTACCGGTAGGGTATAATTTTTGTTGTCGTGATAACATATAAACTTTCTTATCTGAGAAAAAGATAAAATTATTATGTTTCATTAAATGACGATTCTTAACAAAAGCGCTATCTAATCCAATTATTTGACTCTTTATTTTATTTTTTCGCTCGTGATTTTTAATTGAAAAATTGTATTGCATAGCGTTTTTATTTTTAATAGAGTCGGACAATAGATAAGCACGTCCTCCGTCATTAAAATTCATAGCAAGCATCTTGGGAGTCGAATAGAGAGTAATTTCATTCCGTTGTCGATTCACAAATTGGCGGACGGAAAAATCGGCAGCGAAGAGGAAGAAAGCGGTTAATCCTAATATAAGGTGTAAACCTCGTCTTTTTTGAAAAAAAAGGTATAAAAAAAGTATGAAAAGATATGACATAACTGTTTGGAAGAAGGAATAATAAATCCCATCAGTAACGGCACCGGGCAATTGCTCTACGGTCATGACAATAAAGTTCATAGTTTTAATTTCATAAATCAAAATAAGAGAAATCCATTTAACGATGAATGGGAAAAAGGAAACCACGAGCGTAATAATCCCCGTAATCATAATAACGAAGGATAAAAAAATGATTGATAGGTTAGAGATTAAGAAATAGTTCGGAAATTGACCGAAATAGTAGATAGATATCGGGAAAGTTGCAATTTGTGCGGCTATGGAAACCGAAGCGAGTTCCCAAAAGTAGAGTCCGATTTTATTTTTAATTTTTAAAATATTACAAATTTTCTTTTGAAAAAGGACAATGCCAAAAACAGCTAAATAGCTCAATTGAAAACCGATTTCAAATAGCAACATCGGTTTTATCAATAAAAGAATAAAAAGAGAGGCGAAGAGGCTATGATAAATATTTGTATTTCTTTTTAAAATCGTTCCTACCGAAGCAAAGGAAAACATCACTGCGGCTCTTTGTACCGAAGGTGACAAACCTGTAACAGCCGCGTAAAACCAAACAAAAATGATAATAATAACAATTTTCACCCACTTCGTTTTTCGTGAAATGTCAAGCGGTTTGAGAAGGAAGTTTACCAGCATAAACATCAGCCCAACGTGCATTCCGGAAACGGAGAGAATATGACTAACACCCGCGGACGCATATTGCGATTTCAGCTCCGAATCCATCGTTTCATCAGCCCCCAAAAGTATAGCCGTAATAATATCATACTCTTTCCCCTCTATGCCACAATCAGCGAATTGGGAGGAAAATATATTTTGTAAATATTGAGAGCCTTTCTTTATCGGATTGACCGAGCAACTACCGAGAGCATGCCAAGCAACAGAAGGGACATAACCCGTAAAATAGACTCCTTTCCGTCTTAAAAAAAGTTGCTGATTGAACGCTTCGGGATTCTTGTTTTTCTCGACCAAGGATAAAGAGGTATAAATGAGAATCATATCTCCGTAGGCAAGTTGCAAGGCGTTGCTATCTTTTTGAATATAAAGAACGGCTTTCTGTTTCACTCTATTTTGCTTCACATCTCCTTCAAAGCTCACGGTAATTTTTACGCTTTTCTTCTTTTCAATCGGTTCGTCCAACAGCCGAGCCGTCCACAGTTTATTTTCCAATATTAGGTTTAACTCCTCTTGAGAAAACGGAGGCGCAAATTGAGAATTTGTAATAACAAAACCGACACAGAGGGTTGCAATTTGCAATAAGCCGCCGGCAAAATAGTGCGCTTTTATACTCTTTTTTTTACTTAAATAGTACGAAAAAAGTAAAAAAACAAGAATCGGAACTAATGATAAATAGTTTTTTAATTGTAAAAAATCACCAAAATAAGCTAAAAAAATGCCTAAAAGATATGGAATTAACACTTTGAGTATTGGGTAGTTATGGTAAGTCATCTTCGAGTTTTCTTCAAAGATAAGGGCTGAAAACCCGTTTTGACTTCCATAAATTATTAAAAAGTGTTAATTTTATTTCCGTGTTATAAAAAACTTTAAAAGCAAAGAGGGTAAATTACTACGGAGCAGAAAAAGAGTAAATTACAATATCTACTTTTTGATAGTAACTTTATCTCCTTGACTGTGCGATGAAAATTCAGGTGCATACAAACATTGAACTGAAGCAACTCCATTAATAAAAGTGCCTGTTTGCGATGCAATTAACGTATACTCAAACACATATTTTCCTTTTGGCAAATAATCAAAAAAGAAATTAACCGCTACATCGCCGGGCGTTTCGTAGTAAAAAAGTCCGTCTTGATATCTATACGTTGAAACTATATTTACAGGTTCAAAGGCAGCTGCACGTAAATCTTTCAAATGTACAAATTCCATATCTCTGTCCGACTGTAATTGAATGCAAACACGAACTCTATCGCCCAATTTAATCGGATTTTCTTCCGTAATAGGAACAAGAATTTCACCCCTGTCGCTCAACTCCACTCTATACAAATTCTTCTTGACTGTCAAAGGAGTGTTAAGTGAAGGAGTTATTTTGTCTATCTGTTCTAAATACTTCCAATACATTCCGCCCCACGCAATACCTTTTCCTTGCTGGGAAATAGTAACCGTTGCTTTATCTTTTGTTACTTCGCTGTCGTGCCATACTTTCTTAATATACCCTGTACCTGCTTCGAAAGATAAGGAATCTCCATTATTTTCGACCGAAGATTTAGAAAAATTAAATTTTTCATCACCAATATTTATTTCAATATTTGCACTCTCTATTCGCAATGTCGGGGGTATTGAATCGGGATTGATAAGTAGAGCATAGCAAGCATCCGCAGTGCTTCGGGTCGTACCCCAACTTTGCGTTTGCTTTTGCTTTAAGAGCCATTGACGCATTTTGTCAACCGATGGCTCGTCTTTAAGAATAAGTAAAAAGGCTTCGATTAATAAACTTTGTCGCTCAACTTGTGCTTCGTACCAATAGTAGCCCCCACCCTCTTTTTTCCAATACATACCCATTTCTTCCGAATATTGAGCCCGACTCTTAATACGTTCCATAATCTCTTTTGCTAACGCAAATTCGTTATTCCGATAAAGCATTAAAGCAATCATCGCTTGCGTATAAATTGAGTTAGTCTCTTTCCAATACTGTTTTGCTTGATTAAAATAGTAGTTATAGGCTTCTTGTTCTGTTTTATTCAGTTTATATTCGGAAATAAAATAACTTCGAGCATACAAATATTGATATTGAATATAAGAGATATTTTTTTTAGCTAAATCGGCATTTTCATCTTTCTGTAATAGTCGATAATCTGTAAATATTGCCTTGTCGGCGTACATGATTGCCTTTTTCAACATTTTCTTATAAGAATCCAAGTCCTTTTTTGCATACTCAACATTCAATTGTTTAAGATGTCCGAAACCTGCCAAAATATATTGCGTAATAAACCGATTTTCACTTCCTTGCGCAACCCAACTCCACGCTCCGTTGTAATGCTGATTATTCTCGAGCTTTTTAAGTACCTGCTGATTATCACTTTGAATATTTTGAATGTCAAAAAGTTTACCGATTCTTTGTTTAGCGTTGCTTTCGTTTTGTGCCTCGACCACCCAAGGCGTCTCTGTCAACATGATATTTTTCAGCTCCTGATTTTTTTCAAGATTGGACATAAAAGCTGAGGGGGAAAGATTTTTCCAAGATTCAAAAACAGTTTTAATCTCCGGTGAAGAGTTAGCAATTTGAGCTGCAAGTGTATTCGCATACCAACGATTAAAGAGCTGTTCGTTAGACTCGTACGGATATTCCGTGAGATACGGCAATGACTGAATTACGTACCAAATCGGATTCGGAGTAAATTCAAAAGTAAGTGAGCCGTTTTCACTCTCTTTACTCGTCGTAATATATTTTTCAAATTTATCAAAAGTGAATTTTTTAGTTTGTCCGCTATTGATATATAACGGCATTGACTCTATTACTTGGAGGCGATTTGATAAAATAGGAATCACGCCGCCCTCTCCATCGGAAAAGGTCAGTAAATCATCATTTTCGGAAAAGAAAGCGTTAGCATACATTGCATAGTTAATTGAAGTTACGTTTTGGGGAACAATCATTTTAAAAAAGACAACGGCACTTTTTCCTTTTTCCGTAACAAACGGCTGCGAGGCATTATTTTCTACTATATTTAATTGTAAACCCGAAATTGCATCAGTAATGTTTAACGACACAAAGCCTGACAGTGTCTCATTTTGTAAATTGACAACCTTCGCTGTTAATTGAATCGTATCTCCTTCCCGTAAAAAACGAGGGAGATTAGGGATTAGCATAAAATCCTTCTGAGTTTGCACCAACTTCTCCAATTTACCGCACGCCAATAAGTCCGTATGAGCTAAACATTGGAACTTCCACGTCGTAAGAGCCTCCGGCATAACAAATGAAAAAATAACGTTCCCCTCTTTATCTGTTTTTAACTTAGGGAGAAAAAATGCAGTTTCATTAAATTTTTTTCTAATAGGAGATTCTTTTTCTTCATCTTTACCACTGCCCAACTCTAACTCCATATCGTATCCTGAAATAACATCCAGAGAGAGTGTTTCTTCACTAAAATCAACAGACTTATCCATCTCCTCTTGTCTGCCTGCATTGCCGCTTCCTGCAGACTCAAACCTTGTCGCTTTCAACATAAGATTTGCTCCTCTAAAATAGTAATCCCACGAATAGTAATGACGAGGTTGCACACTTCGCTTAGCGGAAGAGAGTGAGTAGTAATAACTTTCAAGATTTCGGTAGAAATAGCCAAAGGAAAAGGGTGTTACGGTTTTAGTAAAGGGGCGATGATTGATATTAAAATCAAATACATTTTTCTGAAAGACATCTAAGGAAGCGTCATACATTGAGCAAAGCAATTCGGCAGCAACATTTTCCCCATTTTTCCCTTTAATTTTTAACTGCCACTCCTCATGCATACCCGGCTCTAATTTATTTTTAAATTTCACAAGTTCAATAGCTAATTTTTTATCACTAAACGGAATTTGAACACTACTCTTTTCAACATATTCCCGCCCCATATCAATTAATAATGCCGAGATTTTAAGAGTTCCGCTATGCTTTTCAGTTATCGGCATACTATACTTCACAACTCCCTGTTTTAGTGTAATCCATTCATTAATTAAAAGTGTGTCATTAGAAATGACTTGTAGTTGAACATTCGCTGACGATAAATATGAACCCAATAATAGAGTAAGTTCATCGCCCGCCTCAATCGTTGAATGAGAAGCATATAACCAGATAGGTTTATACACATTACACTTTTTACTTTGCTTTTTCTGAACAAAGAAATTGTGCGTGGTTTCTACTTTAGTATTATATTTATCCGTAGTGGTAAAAATAATTTTGTAGCTCCCCTCTTTTAACTCATTTATTTGCGGTATGATAAACTCATCTTTTTCTCCGGTCGTTATCTCAAAAGTGAGAACCTCTCCCTTTTCTTTCCACGTTGAAATACCATTTTCATTAAAAATATCCAAATAGGGAAATGCTTTTTCCAAAACAGACCTCTCAATAAATTGTGTATCAGGATATTGAATCCCCGCTCGAGCATGTCGGAAAGTAGAAGGTGTTGTAAGCTGCACAATTTTACATTGCACTTGCGAATTTTGTTTTTCATCATTCAAATTTACCGTTGAGAGTTCAAAAGACGCAGGTTCCGTATCAACTACCACCACCTCAGGAATAGTATGGCGAATAAAAAGAGCTTGATGCGATAAAGGAATATTCTTTGTAATAGTATGCGTTTCACCATTAACATCGGTAACATCAATAATAACAGTAAAATGATAAATCGGAGTAAACCTATTGAGAGAAAGCTCATCTTTCGCCAAGAACTTAACGGTAAACTTCCCGTTTTCATCGGTTTGAAGAGTGCCTTGTGCTATTTCTTGTTCTTGCCCGACAATGGGAAAATAAGCTCGCCAATAAGGATATTTAGGTAATCGTTTAACCCTATATTTCACGGTAGCATTATCAATAGGATAACCGGCGTAGGCAGTGGCATTTCCTGACAATTCAACCCACTCATTCAATTTATAATCTTCCTTCGGTGCGTCAAGAGTAATCTCAAAAAGCGGTCTTTTATACTCCTCTACTCTGAAAAAACGAGTGGAACCAAGACAACTCAAACAAAATTGCCCGGTAAGTCCGTCCTTCGGCAGTATAAACGAACCGGAAAAAGAGCCATATTCATTAGTCGTTAGATTTAGCTCCTCTACATTCTGCCAATTGGCATCAAAAAGAGAGACAACAACAGGAATATTCTTTAACACCACGTTATTCTTATAGTATGATTTCACAACAATACCTTTATAATAAACCGTTTGACCGGGACGATATATGGCTCTATCCGTGAAAATGTAGACTGTTGTTGAAGTATCCTCTTGTGAGTAAGAATATTCGTAACTTTCATCCTCAAATTTATCCCCTTTTATATCTAATTCTATTCCTATATACGGATAGTTCTCTTTTTTCGGTATTGAAATTTTGCCGTTTATATCGGTTTTTCTCCTTTTGACATCACGCTTTTTCTCTTTATAATTTCCATAAAAAGTGGTAACTTCTTGATTTTTATACGGCATACCGGTATTTCTATTTAAAAATATAAATTCAACATTTTCATCATTCACTGCTTTACAGGACGTAATATTTGTTACAGTAAGAGTGGCGAATGAAATTCCCAATAAACTATCTACCTTAAAGCCCGAGGTGGAAGCTACAAGTACGTACTCACCCGGCGACAAAGCAGGCACTATCGCATCAAACGAGCGAAGCTGATAATCAGGGGTTGGAGTTACTTCGATACTCCACTCATGTAAATATTTTTTCTCTAATATTTTTTTGTAGACCGATGAAGAGTAATAACTTGCTTCCTCTTTCTCTTTTTTAGTTATGGGTACAATTCTAAAAAATATTTTATCGCAATTTTTATACTGACAAGTTATCAAACTCTGTTGATTAGGAAGAAGTAAATTTTCATAGCTAAATGAAATTGATTCACGTTTGATATTGTTGATTTTTATGGTAGCATTTTGCGCTGATAATGAGTTGGCGTTTGCTGAAATAGTTTTATTAAACCAATATATTGCTTTTACAAAATCGAAACGAAATTCATCGGTTTTGCCTCGAACATAACTATTTGCTCTATTTTCATAAAAACAACCTATTTGATATGAAATGTCTTCCACCCCTTTTTCGTGTCGCATCTCTTTTTCAAAATTTTTCAAAAAGGAGAGGAACATCGCATCTTTATTTTGCAAATTACTCTGACCGTAAATATAATTAAGTCGATATAACGATACTTCTACAAGTGCCTGACTATAGTTTGATTTTAGATGAAATTTCGTAAGTTCTTGTAGTATTTTCAAAGAGATATATTGGAAAGAAAGAGAATCGGGAGAAGTTATTTCCAAGCTCGCAAATTCCTGATTATCAGAAAAATAAAGAGAATCATTTACAATAAAAGGACGCATGGGAATTGGCAATCCATATATTTTATATGAAAAAAAGTCTAAAGCCTTATAAGCGAGCAGGTCATATAAGGTAGGTCTATATTCTACGGAGAGATTTTCATCTTTCAGTAATTCCTTATAATTTTGCACGGGCGTTCGCTGTAAAAACGTGGCATTAGAAAGAGAGTTGCTATAGCACTTAGCTATTTCTCCCACTAAAGTAACAATATCATAGGTTTGAAAACCGCCACCGTCGTCAACACTCACTTGCGTTCGTTCCAAAATCCTATAACGATTATTATGATAATAAGAAGAATATAAATCCCCCAATATACTTTGCCAAAGAGCCCAATTAATAGCAGCAGTCTCATTATTACCGTCAGAGGCGAGCAGTTCGTTTTCCGCCCTCATAATTTGAGCATTAATAATAGAGAACGCCGAATCGTAAAAGTTATCATTGTTCTGCTCTAACTCTTTCAGTTGTTCTAATATATTTTTAATATCACCCGGTGTTTGTTGTGCAAAAAGAAGAACACTCATAAGGAGAATGGGAATTAAAAGAAATTTTTTCATAATTTAATTTTTAAAATATATTTACAAAAGTACAAAATAAGATTCAAAATAGCATTTTAATTACTATTTTTGCACAATCGAATATAAATTAAGTAACCTCGCAGATGAAAGGCAAAGTAATTATTATTTCGGCTCCTTCCGGAGCAGGCAAAACTTCTATTGTACGTCATTTACTAACCACTCAATTACCGTTAGCTTTCTCTGTTTCTGCAACAAGCAGACCGAAACGTGATTATGAAATAGACGGTAAGGATTACTATTTCATACCTATCAGCGAGTTTAAACAGCGAATTAAAAACGGTGATTTTTTAGAATGGGAAGAGGTTTACAAAGACCAGTTTTACGGCTCGTTAAAATGTGAAATAGAACGTATTTGGTCTATCGGGAAACATGTTTTATTTGATGTAGATGTTGTTGGCGCCTTAAATATAAAAAAGACCTATGGCGATGATGCCCTATCTATTTTCATCAAACCGCCTCATAAAGAAACACTTAAAGAGCGATTATACTGTCGAGGGACAGAAGATGAGCAATCCTTAGAGAAAAGAATTGCTAAAGCCGAATATGAACTCTCTTTTGAAAATCAATTTGATTGCATTATTGTCAACGACAGCTTAGCAACGGCGCAGGAAGAAGCCGCCGAAAAGATTTCACAATTTATAAATCAATCATAAAATCTTAACAATGAGCAAAATAGGACTCTTCTTCGGTTCTTTCAATCCGATTCATATCGGGCACCTCATCGTGGCAGAGTATATGGTTGAATTTACGGACTTAAAAGAGGTTTGGTTTGTCGTCTCTCCCAGCAATCCGTTGAAAAAACAGCAAAATTTGTTAGATGCGCACCACCGTCTATACATGGTTCGGTTAGCCATTGAGGACGATTTCCGTTTTCGTGCCTCCGATGTTGAGTTTAAGCTACCCTATCCGTCTTACACGACTCACACCCTATTGAAATTAGAAGAGCTTTATCCCGATAAAAAATTCGCCCTGATTATGGGAGAGGATAATATTGAAAGTCTTGAAAAGTGGAAAAATTATCAATTCATTCTCGACAATTACTCGATTTACGTTTATCCGCGGCAGGGCAAAGGCGACCATCCGCTCAAACAGCACCCCTCGGTAATTTTCACGAATGCCCCACAAATAGAAATTTCCGCAACTTTTATCCGAAATGCGATACGGGAAAATAAAAAAATAAGCTATTTTTTGTTGCCGAAGATTGAAGAATATATTGATTTAATGGGCTTTTACAGAAAAAAATAAAGCTCCAATATTTAGTAAGACTTTAATTTTTATTAGGGCGTGCCCCCTCGCTTCGCTCGGGGTCGGTCTCCGCCTCCAAGTCC
>ERZ795049.1700-NODE-1700-length-28077-cov-26.839626_pt1 | contig 28077 bp, 28 predicted proteins | sample MGYA00375133_ERZ795049 | MGnify/ENA primary metagenome ERZ795049 (study PRJEB30178, sample SAMN05720147) | activated sludge metagenome | isolation source: anaerobic digester from wastewater treatment plant | place: Japan | collected 2015-04-20 ... | reverse complement strand
GATTGGCCTCGCATTTTCCTGTACCCCCATTGTATGAATATCCCGTAGGGCAAGTATAGTCTGGCACATGCCTGCACTGATCCCACGGAGCGTAAAACGTACCGCTCGGACATTCAGGGGTTTTGTAGCATACATGGTTAGTTCCATCGAGAGAGAACCCCGTGCCGCACGTTTCTGTATAAGATGCAACACACACATCGTAGCTTGCATTGTAAGTTGTTCCAGATGGACAGTCTGGTGGATTCTTCTCGCACTTTGCAGTACCGCTATTATATGTATATCCCGATGGACAGGAGTATGACAATGCATACTCGCATCTGTCTCTCGATGCGTTCAGACTTCCTCCGCTCGGACAGGACACGGGGGTAAGGCATAAGTCATACCCTGTGTTGTATGTATATGGAGAGCTGCATGTATGCGATGCGGTATACTCACACTTGTCTGATGTGGTATTAAGAGACCCTGTTTCCGGGCAGGTAGAAGCCAGACTGCACAGACCCCATCCTGCATTGTATGTATAACTGCCCGGACATGAGTTTGTTACTGTCTGCTCGCATCTATCCCTTGCTGCTACATACGAACCACCGGAAGCACAGACCGGATTGGCCTCGCATTTTCCTGTACCCCCATTGTATGAATATCCCGTAGGGCAAGTCCAATTTGGGGGGTGCTCGCATTTATCCCTTGTTGCGTTGTAACTTCCGTTATCGCATACAACATTTTTGATGCATGCATCATATGCTGCACTAAAAGTATATCCCGAAGGGCACATGCCATCAGTTAAAACTATTTCGCATAAATCTGTAGTAGGGTTAAGTGTCCCGGAATTAGGGCATACGACATCTGTGGTACATATATCAAGCTCGTCATTATATGCATAACCCGTATTGCACGATATTACAGGAGCCTTTTCGCATTTATCAGTTGTAGTGTTTAAGGTACTGCCTATAGGACAAATAGGATCCCCATAAGCTGCAATACATTCAACTGCACTCAAGGGGCATAAATCACTACCAGTCCCAACACATTTTATTGTTTCTCCCTGATCGCCCAAATAACCATTGTTGTTTAGGTCTTGGCCACAGAACTTTTCGGCATGGCATATTGACGCAATTATAAATAACAGTATGCACATTAACATCCCCGCTCTCTTTAGGGGAGCATTATTTTTAAACAATGTTTTCTCCTGTCAAATATTGCTGCATCTCGCTACAACGTATTGACGAATGGTGGTAATGCTTCACTATGCATAAAAGATGGCAACTCGCTGTAATTGTCGAACCCGCACATTTTGTTGTAACTCTCCTCAACCGCTATTATTTTTTTCCCTAATTTAATGTTTTCTTCAGCACCATAAGTTCTGCCGAATATCATGCTCATCACACTTGTAAAATATTGTGCCGCATCTTTTACGATAATAGGTGTTGCTAACATGCATATACCGTATGCATCCATTGCGGCGGCATAATACTGTGCGTTTTTTGATAACTGTTCCATATCATTGTTGATATTTTCAGCATTTACGGTTACATACCCCGCTGTATGGTCTGCTCCCATAGGTGATGTTGCGTATGTTATTTTCATAGCCTGCATGAATGGACTTCTCGGATCGTACATGGGAATTGCTTGTTTTTTGACTGTAGGTATCCTGTCTTCATTTAATATGTTGCAGATAGCTTGCACCCCGGAACACAACTCTCTTCCGATTACTGTTTGCTGCTCAATCTCGTTCAGATATTCCTTCAGTGCTTCAATCTTTCCAAGAACCCCTGTTTTCCTCATTGCAACAGCCACAGCAACACCAGTTTCTATGGTATCAACCCCAATGTCATTGCATATCCTGTTTGCTTCGGCTATCACTTCCATGTCATGTATCCCACAGTTAGCGCCAAATGCACATATGGTTTCATATTCAAGTGCTGATGTTACATATTCATTCTTTGAGTTGTTTATTATGTTCGAACAACCAATACCACATAATGAGCAGGCATAATGAGCCGTTTTCCCGCCTCTCGATAGTATAAAATTTCGCAGATAGTCACCATTGACTTTATCAATCATTTCGTAACTACCCTCGCTGAAACACCTTGTCGGATATGCCCCTAACGCATTAATCATATCGGCATGCCCGTTAGTACCATACATTCTAAATGTTTCTGACACAAAATGACTATTTATGATATGGTATATTGTTTTGATATTATTAGATATATCACTGTTGATAGACTTATTTGTCTTTGATGCGTCATCAGTATTTACAACAATAGCCTTAACTCCTTTTGCGCCCATTACAGCACCAAGACCGCCTCTGCCAGCGTGCCTTGATATTTTTCCCGCAGTATCGGTACAAGCTATTGTTGCTGCTGGCAGCAGATAATCGCCTGCCCTGCCCACAGTGAGTACGGATACTGTATCTCCATAAGATGTTCTGAGCGTTTGTAATGTTTCCTGATTGCCCTTTCCTCTAAGATTATCCGCCCGGTCAAGCCTTGCCCCATCTCTCGATAAATATAGTACATACAACGCATTATCATTCGGTGTCCCTTCAATAATAACGGCAGATATACCATTATCGGATAATGCCTTCGACATTGTTCCGCCTACATTACTTTCTTTAATGCCGTGCGTGAGAGGGCTTTTTGCACCAACGGAAAGCCTTCCGGCACAAGGGAACGCAAACTGTGTTAAATAACCGGGCGCAATTACTATTTTGCTGTTTTTCGAAAGAGGATGCGTATTTGGAGATACTTCATCGGCTATATAGGATGAAGTAATGTCTCTGCCGCCAACAAGGTTTGCAGTAACAGGCAACAACTCCTCTGCAATCTGCACATCTGTCATGTTTATGCGTAGCACTCTTTGATTTTGTGTATTATTCACTTTGACGAGACCTTGTATGCTTTATTGATGGCTTCGTCTCTTTTTATCCTCTCATCCTTACACGATATCATTGTTTGCGTATATTGGGATTCTTCAAGGCACTTTTTAGTCTCTCTGTTGTTTTCTATCTTTTGCTTTATTATTTCCACTAACACTTTCGGATCATTGACCTGGCGTACTATCTTCAGCATATCTTCTAATATCTCGCGTCTTGCATCCGATGCTGTCAGTGCAATATTTCTTATGCAATTCTCGGGGCGTATCATATTCTTTAGGATATCGTCAGATGCATTGCTTTTTCTCATCATGTTGTCTGCAGTATGCCCCGTTGATGCACTTGTTAACGCTATCAATACAAGCAATACTATTATTGCTTTTTTTATCTTGTTCACAGTTCTACCTCCTCTTGTTTATTCAAGTGCTCTGTCACAACGTCATAATATTTTTTGTAACTCCCACAAAACGGTGTTTTATCTGTACATGCAATAAGTTTGTCTTTTTTGCATCCGCCGTTGCATATGCCACACTCATAGCATTCTTCGGGTGCTATCTCTGCAAGCATCATTGTTGTTATGTTTTCATAATTGATATTGTTCGTAACAATATTGCCATAGCTGTATAGATTCATGTCGGCACACAGCGGACAGTTATAGAGACATCCGTTTGGCATAACGCAGAATACTTTTCCAACACATCCAGACGCATACGGACACCCCAATTTTTTATTGTTTCTTATACTGTCTTCAAAGTTTTTCCCCTGAACATATATAAATTCTTTATTATTGGCGTATTTGAGCCACTCCTTGTACGCTTTTATTACGGCATTTCCGTACTCGTCGGGAGATAGATGAACTTTTTTATCAATATCTATTGCTCTTCCGGCAGGGTACAGATAATTCAGCTTAATATCCAGACCCAGATAATATGCTTCTCGTATAATGTCTTCAACGTATTCTACGTTTTCCCTCGACAGTACGCATATCGTGTAGAGCCTTTTCCCGGAATCGTCCTGGTATTGCTTTACCTTGTCATACCAAGTATCAAAATAGTTCCTGCCATCTTTGGTTTTTCTGAATGACGAAAAGAAGTCGTAGGAAGATGTAATTCTCCACGAAAACATATTGCTTCCGAGCAGCTTCCTCCAATCGTTGTAAAGCAAAAGATTTGTTTGCATGCCATACACAATATTTACATCTGCCATTTGCTTATTCATAAGATATGCGAGATCTGTTACATATGCTGTTCCAAGCAGCATTGGTTCGCCGCCGTGGAATACTATATCTATTTCCCGGGGATATTCATGATTCAATTCCTCGTAAAGCATCACCGTGTTTTTTACTGCTATCGCTGCTTTATCGGGCAATAAGTACGTTTTTTGCGGCGGCGTAGAGCAGTGTGTGCATAATGCGTTACAGGACATTGATGCCCTGATAATGATTACAAGCGCCCCTGATCTTTCGTATTCGTAGTAAACGTTGTTACTCAATGCCTTAGCCATGATAGTTCCTTATGTATCCACCAACAATACTTTCCATGCTTTCAAGACCGGGATATTTGTCGCATAATTGGTACCGCATGAACATACCGGCATACCCGGTAGGAATATCTTGTGCATATGGGATTTTATCCCCCTGCAATATGATGTATGCGGGATATTTTTCTGCTACTTCAGATACTATCTCTTTATGCTCCATGTAATGTTGATATGAACATGTCAGGAAGTTATAACCTCCTGTTTTTCTTGTGGCGTTGCCCATTTGTTTAGTTAGGTCAGTATTAATTAAATTAATTATCGATAGTTCCTCGCTGTATTTTTCGTTGTGCATTACTACCGTATATAAGTTATCACTTGCGGGGAGCATATTTTTTACTTTGTCGGGAGCAGCCTCTTTTAATACGGAAAACAATGTTTTCATATACTGCCCAATAATCGGATAACCTGACATTATCATGCGATAGTCGGTTTTGAGATAACTATATAAGTGGCTGAAGCTATATGTGGATATATGAATCGGTACTCTCTTTAGCGCCATGGCATAGTCTTTCACCATAAACGCAAAAGGATAAACGGGTATCCTTATGCTGTTTGTGCTGCATAACAACTTCAATGATTCTAAAAACAATTCATTGTCGTTTAATGTGAGAATCAGCGGTATACCGAACTGGTTAGAAATCATGATTGCTTTTTTAAGCTCTGCCTCGTTTTTGACACGGCAGGCAACCGCTATGTTGTCTTTTTTTAAGACTATTGATGCCAGAATAATTGCATTTGCTGCTTTTTGCGGGAACGGTATATCTGTTTCGAATATTATTTCTTTGAACTGTTTGTAATAGTCTGGCTTTGGGATGGTTATATTTTCGCCTAACACAAATATCGCTTTGTCCTGTCCTGGCATCGGATCGTTCCCGAGCTGCATAGCGCAATTATCGATATCGATAACGCTGTAGATGCTGTTTTTTGTGTTTAAGCTGATACGGTTTTCACATTTCTCTTGCAGTGGTGCGTACATAACTCCTCCCTCTTTGTGAGCTTTCTGCGAATACCCTTTTGCAATCAGCCTTGTCTGTGGCGCTTCTTATCAGATAGCACCCACCGTTGCAGTTCTGGTAATGTTCGCAGTCGCAATAGAAACTTTTCTGTTTTACAATGTGTTCTATGTTTTTTGTGCTGAATATTATATCTTCCACGTCATCATGCAATATGTTCCCAATGTAATGTTCTTCTTCCCCCGACATGATTATGCAGTTGTACACGCTCCCGTCAGGTTCTATTACGAGCATATTATCGGCGCATGTCGAACAGAAATGGCCATCGTCACCGTTAACGGTACTGACCTTCCTGATATTGTTATTGATTTCAACAGTTGTATTAGGGTGTTTTTCTCTGCAAAGTCTCTTGATATTTTCGGCAAATGCATAGTAATCGTGGTACGGTACAAACAGCTTTTTTTTGTTGTTCTTCCCTGTGCCGTTTGGGAAAAAGTAGTCAAGAATGATAATGTTAGCATCCAGTTGACCGATTATATCCGTAACCCAACTTGCGCCCTTCTGTGTCGTCTCCTTTGTAATGGTTATTCTTACAACAATGTCAAATTGTTCTTTTGTTTTCTCGTATGTTTTCCACCATTTTTGATAAAATGCATCATAACTGTCGCCAAGCCTCCTTGATAAATCATATGATGTGCAGATACTTCCGTCAAAGAGCTTTTCTATTATCGGATACCATTTTTCATTTATAAGCGTCAGGTTAGTCTGCAGATAATGTATTATTCTTTCATCTTTATAATTAGCCAATATGTGGTTAAAGAAGGATATGCCGGACATCATTGGTTCGCCGCCATACCAATTGAACTGCAACATATCGTATTTATAGTATGTTTTAAGCTTATCCATGATTATGCCAACCTGTTCAGTATTCATCATGCGCTTATCCGCCTTATCCGCTTTGGCTATAAAGCAGTGTTCGCAACTAAGATTACAGGCATTTGTAGTTTTGATATAAATTGGCATCATGCTCTTGTCCGCGCTGTGTCAAGGCCAGAAGATATAAGATAATCTATAACTTTCTTGTATTCTTTTTGTGCAACGTTCTTTTCCCTTATCAGATAACACCCGCCGTTGCAGTTCTGGTAATGTTCGCAGTCGCAATAAAAACTTTTCTGCCTGCTTATGATGTCTACCCTGTTTTCATTGCATAGAATGTCATCCATGCTGTCTGTGTAAATATTGCCGAAATATGCCATATCGTTAGCTGATGCTATCGGGCAGTAAGATACTCTGCCGTCCGGCTCTATCACGAGGGTAGATTCTGCACAAGCCCCACGAAAAAACCCAGATGTCCTTCCTTTTTCAAGCTCTCTAACAAAGTAGTCATCCGAAGGATATGCCCTTATGCGCACGGCACTATTGCCGTTGAGCAGCAACTCTCTAACTTTAAGCACAAAGAAAAAATACTCGCTATAAGGCACATAGTATTCATCTTCATGCTGCTTGCCGTTCCCAAAAGTCATAAAATGTTCCAGCACAAATTCCTGCACGCCTATTTTCTCCAACAAGTTTACTGTCCATTCTGCCCCTTTTTGCATAATCTGTTTTGTGAGAATCATTTTTGCCATTACATAGAAACGCTTTTTTACTTCCGTAAGCCTTTTCTCCCATAGGTGGTTGAACTTATCAAATGAACCGGCAAGGTTTCTCGTAATATCAAAAGATGTACCAATTCTACCGTCAAAGAGCTTTTCTATTATCGGATACCATTTTTCATTTATAAGCGTCAGGTTAGTCTGCATCCCGTGTTTTACATTTGGCTGTCTATAGTTATCCAGTATATGTTTGTAGAAATTTTCTCCGGCAAGCGCCGGTTCGCCACCGTGCCATACTATTGACAACTTATCGTTCTTAAAATATTCATATAGTTTTAAAAGTATTGTATCGACTTCCTGCGTGGACATTATCTTGGTATCTTTTTTTTGCTCTGGCACAAAGCAGTGGCTACAATAAAGATTACATGCATTTGTAGGCTTTATGAATACTTGCATTATCATAATAAGGTTTCGCTTACCTCTTTATAAAGTCTTTTGTAAGTGCCACAGAACGGTGTTTTATCGGCATGTTCGATTGTTCTGCGCAGCAAGCATCCTCCCCCGCAAATTCCGCAATCGAGGCACTCTCCAGATATGTTGCTGCTGGCGACACCGGCATTGACTATTTCTTTAATATCAAGTTCGTTTTCCAGTGCATTCCCGTAACAATAATGCTTTGCATCGGAACATTCGCCGCATTGGTATAGTGTCCCGTCAGGCAGCAAACAGAATATGTTTCCAACACAGGATGATATATAAGGACATCCCGCAGGCTTTCCGTGATTTACAATATTTTCAAAATCATATCCCTGTGCAAACAGAAAACCGCTGTTATTGTATGTTTTCCAAATACGATATGCTCTTATAAGGGCATCTCCATATTCTTCTTGCGTAATATACAAGGACTTCTCCATCTGTTTTGCCTTGCCTGCGGAATAAAGCATATTAAGCTTGATATTAAGCCCATACGAGTATGCTTGCTCCATTATTTCATCTACACGATTTACGTTTTCCCTCGACAGTACGCATATCGTGTAGAGCCTTTTCCCGGAATCGTCCTGGTATTGCTTTACCTTGTCATACCAAGTATCAAAATAGTTCCTGCCATCTTTGGTTTTTCTGAATGACGAAAAGAAGTCGTAGGAAGATGATACTTTCCATGCAAATACTTTTTCAAAAAGTGTTTTCCAATGAGAAGTATAAGCAAGCAGATTAGTTTGGATTGCATAATCACACCTTACTGATGGCAATTCATCTTCCAGAGAACCCACCATCCTATTTACATAGGAAGTGCCTAACAGCATAGGTTCGCCGCCGTGTAGTATGATATTGATTGCGCCGATTGTCTCCCCTGAGTATTTTTCTGCAAATATGACGATATTTTTGATTGATTTTGAAACCCCCTGTGGTGAAAGAACGCTGTGCGAGTTACCCGTAACGCTGCAATGCATACAGGATGCGTTACATGCATAACCGGGTTTGACTATAATGCTTACACTTTTCATTACAGGCCTTTATCACCATATACAATCACTATAGCAGTTTGCGTAGCAGTTACCGTAACAGCCATTACTATAGCAACACACGCCTGCGTCAGCCGTGTTTACAGTAGCACCCAATATTATTGATAACGCAAGACCGCACAGCATTGACGATAACTGAATCTTTTTAAGAAAAGCCGGGTCATTGAATTTATCGTATATCTCATTGATAATCGCTTTATCTAATTCCATTGCATCTCCTTTTTTCTTATTTTATTTTTAATATTACTTTATTTTATTTGGCTGAATGTGACATGCTTACGGAGTAATTAAACAGAATTCAACTCACGTATTTTCTGGACTTAACATTTTCGTTACCTGAGAGGTCTGCCCGCGCCGGAGCTGCATACAAGGTCTTGACCACCCATACGCAGAGATTGCATTACAAGTGCTGCCTCGGCAAACTCATTCACGCACTGGCAGTCCTTTAACATCTCTTCATCCACATCGAGTGGGCAAACGCTGTTTACGCACTGCTTATAGTAAAAATTATAACTTGATGGATTAACTTGAAACCCGGAGCTTGTCCCTGCAACGGTTGCTTCGGGTGCAGTTATTGGTTTTCTTGTTTTACAGGCCATCAGGCAAACCTCCGACGGTACTCTTGGCGTTAACTCTATCGTTCCGCTCTCAATTTTTACCTCGCCATCTTCTATGCGCCTGTCTGTATAGGTAAGAGTGCCAGAATTGTCGGTAACAGATTGTTTGATTGTTTTCATTCTTTCTTTTGCCGCGCTTAGATCTTGTGTGGGTGTTGCACACATATATGTCCTTGTTTTTCTCCACCAATCTCGCGATACATCGTACACACAACTTTTGTGGCATTCCGCAGGTGTACCGACGCATTCTGTAACGCCTTCCCCGTCAGGAAAGGGACAACGTGCAGGGGATAAGTATAAATACGAATTGTTTGTGCTTACCCACCCGCCGGAAACGCATGTGGTGCTCATAATAAGTTCTGCATCGGTATAAGTTGATAACGAATTTGTATAACAGCCGCCAACAGCGCCAGTAACGCTTGTTACTTTAGCCCCCTTGACGGCTATTCTGCCACCTCCTGTTGCCCAATTAAAACAAGCTGTTGCACCTGGGATAAGGTCGTTACAGTAACTTGGTGAAAATACCTCCATCCCGCAGGAACAAGTACAATTTCCAACGGTATTTGATGATCCAACAGCAGATATACCATCCTGAAACGTAACATAGTAGCCCCTTATATACACCTCATTTGGAGCACCGGTATATCCCCCTATCCGCTTAATAGGTCTAATTATCTCGCAATTTGCCAGAGTTCCACCGCCTATGTCGCATTTAGGTGCTCCGTCTACAAGAAAACATGGCTTATTGATATTTTCAACACCCGGGCAGGAATACTCACAGCTTGCACTTTTTGTTTCCTCAAGATGTATGGCACGTGGGAGTGGTGTTAAGCCTGTTGGGTTATAATTATTGTATGTTTGCACATCATCGACTGTCTCAGAAAATAGGGTACATTCTGGATTTGTTTCGAATGATTCGCAATCATTTCTTACATCTTCCATAACCGTGCACTCATAGGTAGGCGACCATGTTAATGCTGCCGATCTTACAATCGAACATCCAACAGTCTGTGTGTTTTTGCTTAACGCGGCAGTTGTTAGCATAGAATAATAGCTGTCAGGGTTTGCAGCCTGCCTGACAACCTCATTTGTTACGTCGCTCGACATTGTTGCCCAGTTGCTATAGTAATTTTGTGGGTTAGTTGCACCATATGGGTGTGATACCGTATTGCAATTTGCAGCATTTTGCCCATAATAGGTTATTATTGTGCCGTCTATCTGAACATCTGATATGACATGCTGTATCCCCTTTTTTTGTATGCTTGACGCTATCCCACCTCCGAGCCCTTTCAACACAACAGCAAGGTTGTTCCATACAATATTGCTACCGCAGTTTGTGTTGATGCAGTAGCATCCTCCAAGATTATTCGCCATTGTCGGCTGCAGAGATACTCTGCCACCGTCATCAGAACTCCACATGTGGTAGGTGCATGATGTCCATGTACCGGGTGTACACGAAATTACACCGTTTGTGCAAACCCCTGATATGGCAAAAGGGGCGGCGTAGTTATAATCGGTTGTGCCATCCATGTTGGTGTCCTGGCTGACAATAACGCTTGCAAGGTCGCCGGTTGCTGACGGTTGAACAAACAACTCAAGGTATTTTTTCGATGCGGGACATAATATTTGAGCGCCAAAGGAATTTGTTCCGTCAAGCGTCTGCATTTGTGTACCGCTGGAGATCATTGGCACGTTAATATTTTGGTTTAGCCCACCCTGCGATCCATATTTGCCAAGTGCCTGCGTGCCAAGCTGGTTCGCAAGCGCGGTTGCATCCTGCGCATATACCGGCAAGTGCGACATAAGCATCAATACCGATATTAAGGCAACCAATACCCTGAGCATGTTTACTCGCTTCTGTGTTTTCTTATCATTTCTTTAATGGCTTCGTCGTAGGTCATTCCCTGATCGATCATGGCTTCCATTTCGGCAATTTCCGGACCAAACGATGTATATGTATAATAACTGTAGTCGTCAACGGTAAGTCTTACAATGCCCACCCCAAACGGTGTGTCCATAAATATTTCTGAGTATTGTGGTTTGTCGCTTTTTATTGTTTTTAACCAGTTCATTGTAAACTCATCATAATTAATGAGTTTATCGGCCTTTGCCTGATCAAAATCGGCTGACTCAAGGAGGAACGTAAATGCCGAGTTCCCCCTAATGACCGTACCTACTCTTCCGAACTGCTTCAGGTCAAGTAATGACTGAGATATTATAATGATACCGGCGTTATAGCGTCTGCAACGGCGAAATGCTTCTTCGATAACCCTTTGCAGTATAGTACCGTCGTGGATAAACTGCCAGCTTTCATCAATTATCAGTAGTCTTGGCTTGCTCCTGTCAGAAAGATACATGTCCTGTGTTATCATATTGAGTATTTGTAGTGTCGCTACTTTAAACAAGTCTTTTTGTGGTTTTATATGTTCAAGTTCGAGGACTACAAACTCATCGTGAGATATATCGAAGTTCGATTTGCCGTTGAAATACTTGCCGTATCTGCCTGCTGATGTAAATTCGTGGATATTAAAAGCAAGGGTATGAGCCATTGATATTACCTCATCCTTATTATGCATATCATCAGCAATATCATCATCATATTGTGGATAATTGCTTAAATAGTTGTGAACAATATCAATATTTGCATCATTGGTATAGGTTGTGTATGCCCACTGTACCGCCTTTTTTATAAGTGTCATCTCGGTTTCAGCCGGAACTGCGCTTTCGGATGCCGAATAAGCCATTTCTGCCACAATTGCTTCGATAATCGGCAGGTCGTACTGTTCTTCATACACATTTGTAAATGGATTTATACAAAGTTCGTGCTCTTTTGCAAAGTCCATATATTTTGCATTACACATTTTTGTCATTTTTTTATAGCTGTCACCAATGTCGATTATCCTTATCATCGTACCGTTTGAGTAGTAATTCAATGCAAGATAGTTGACAAGGAAACTCTTGCCAGCACCAGTGGATGCAACCACATACGCATTATGGTTATTTGCATGCTTGTCAAAAATATCAAGGGCACACACTTGACCTTTTCGTCCTGCAAAGAGCAGTATAGGTTTACCGCCCCCGGCAAAATCAGCTTGAACAGGAAGCATAACTGTTGCGGTCGAGGCAGGTACTATAAAATCCCGTTCAATATTTGCTACGTTTTGTCCCACATTTATAAGTCCGAATGGAAGAGCAGACATAAACAATATCGATAATATGCCTTTGTCTTCCTGCATTTCATAGCCGTTTGACTCCCATATTCTCTTTGCCCTAACAATAGATTCATCAACAATTTGCCTATCTTCTCCGAACACCCACAATATCGGCATTATACGGTAGAATTTAGTACCTTTTTCTAATTCGTCTGCTGCCCATAGATGTTCGTCCTGCCTGCGCATCAAGGCAGGCGCAAAACTCCCAACCCCTTTCTGTTGCAGTATCAGATTACACTTTGCATGTAATTGGCTTTTGACCGCATTATCGATAATTATATTGTAACAATACAGAAACGGTGTACGGATTTGATCATTATTAGAACGCATACCATCGATACCACCAAAAAGCCGATTAGTTTGTAAAAAATCTACCTCTTTTGGGCCAAGCTTTGGTGTTATACAGCGAAAGTGTTTATTTCCTATTTTTATATGGTCGTATTTGATGTCCATAACAGTATCGGAAAAGATAATCTGTTTTGCTATCGGGATATTATCGTCATATTTTTTGCTGTTTGCGCTTAGATCGACAAGTTCCAGCTTTCTATTGTTAAACAGACGTTTCAAAGTCCTGATAAGTTCTTCCGGTGGCATTGGGTATGGGTAAAGATTGCCGCCACCGCGTAGTATCTCTTCGATATTGTGGTACATATCGGTTATGCTTAAATGCTTTAGCTCTGGGCTTCTCAGTGGCATTTTGACAGCTACAAACAAACGAAACTCTCTGATCGGTATGTACGCGAGGTTTTTTAAACCGTTAGTGCCATTCATAAAATATATTGCAAATTCTTTGGCAGCTTTTTTTAGTAACTCATTATTTCTTGTTTTTAGGTTTACATAGCTGTTGAGATAGTGGGTTATGTCACTGTCGGCATACAATATAAATTGTATGACCGTCTTGTCAGGCATGGCTATGCGGAACAAGCCTTCGAGGGCATTCATTACATTTAACGATGCAAAAGACAGTGGAGAACATTCCCACATAAAACCAATGGTATCGTCAGTATTAAAATATATTTTTGTGCTGTAATCATACATCCCGTAAGGCAGGTAATTGCTGTACTTGCTTCTGTAAGACATCTGTTCCAACCTTTTTTTTGTTATGCCGACCCCTTGACTTAATAGTTTTTTTACTAATGCATCTAACATTATTATTCATCCCCCGACAGTACATTAAGGTATTCGCCAAGCACCCATTTGGGTTCATCAACCATGATATAGGCATAGCGGTACATTAAAAGATCGTTGCTGTCACTTTTGTAAGGGAGAAACAATATTCTCAGTACCTTCGGCGGGGCAATAATGGGCGTTACAGGTTCATCGAGAAGCTTGTTCAGTGTGCCGTATACCGCATCCTGGTATGTGCTCTTGTTAGAACTTGCTATTTGAGTTTCATCTATGTTGCTTTTTTTTCCAGTGCCCGCATTTGCATTATTAATAATATTGTTGTGTTGACTTGCGTTAATAGCTTCGTCGTAGGCATCAGGCAAAGCAACACATTTTCCCTTATCTGTCATAGGGCAATTAAATTCGCTACTGTAAGGATTCATAACTGCCCCAACCGCACCACAACCCGCTTGTATTGTACATGTTGCTATGATAAGCAGTAATGTTAGTATTTTTCGCATAGCTCTCCACCTCCAAGACAGTTGTTTTCATTTTTTCTTATCTCAAGATAGGTTCCTTCCATAATCACAAGCGTGATACTCTTGCTTGCCCCAACCTCTACGACCGGCATTGCCGATTTACCAAGATCAAGGTAAAATTTCTGAAGTTCTCTTGTTGCCTGGAATATACCTTCGCCGAGTCCCACTTTAACGGCTTTATCGGTATCAATTACCTGTGTTGCGCCCAAAGGCGATACGGATGTTGTTGTATTGTTTGCCCGTACTGCTGTTCCGAAACCAGCCACAAATCCGGCAAGCAAGCTTCTGGCAAGATTTGCGCCCATTTTGGATACGACATTGCCCCTTAGACCAATTTTACCATCAGTGTCGGTAACAAATCCTTTAATTTTGGCATCAATTACTGATTGTCCTTTTTTGGAAAGACAACTCAATGTTGTTAACCTTAGATGTGCTCTCTCGTCAGCAAGGTTGCCGTGTCCTTCGCCCACAACAAAACATCCAGTAAGCGTTGCTTTAACCTTATTTGGCAGCACTGCCGGTGCTTTGATCCTCAGCAACACCGGAACGGGTTGCCCTTTTGCTGTTTCCGTTGTCGGAGCGTCCAACCCTGATAGTAAAGTCGCCTCCATAAAAGAGGGGGGCAGATAAACCTTCATCGAGTCTTTTTTTTTATCTTTGTCGTCCTTTTTATCCTTGTCACTGTCCATTCTTTGCGAAACCATTTCTATCTCGCCAAATATTTCTGATTTTGTCTCTTTAGCGGGCGACGATAGCGGCGCACCAGGCGGCAAGGGTACATTGTAAGAGCCGGGCGGGATACTGCCCTGTTGTGGCTGTGGCATCATACCGGGTGGTGGCGGCAAAACAGGTTGCGATGGTATTCCAGTACCGCACTTACCAACAGCACATGTACCCGTTACAACAGGCGGTGGCAACTGTCCTCTGCCGTTTATGTTTACCTCTGCCTTTTTTACTTCTGTACCTACTATCTTGTTGTCTGGCTGAGGTAGAACATCGTCCTTTTTATCCACCTTATCCTTGAGCTCCTTTACTTCTTTTTGCACGGCAGCAAGTTCTTTTGTTGCTTCGTTATACATTGATTTTTCAAGCATTTTAGGATCAACGCTTACCGTTTTTTTAGTGTCTTTTCCTCTTTTTTCCTGTGGAGCAGTTGCCCTTGTTGCTTTGTACATGCCTATCCCAATTAACAATATCGTTATTATGACTACAACGGTAATTATTTTTTTCTTTTCTTCGGGTTTCTTCTTTTTCCAGAATTCGCCTATTTTACCTTTAATATCTATCATCAGTTATCCCCCTCGGTTTTTTCGACAATTATTATTCTTGCAGTGTCGCTTTTGCCAAGGGTGGTCATATCTTTTGATATTGCGAGAGGCTTTGTAGTAATTTCTTTTTTTAGAAAATCCTTTTCCGATATATTGACTTTGTTGATTCCTTGTACATTTTTTAGTTTTGCGGAATACTCTCGTACTTTTAAACCCTCGCCTTCAATATTGATGATCCTTTTTAATACAAGGTCTATAAATTTTAAAACATCAACGGATCTATGTAGCTGCGTTATTTGATAGGTATCGGGGATGTTGTCGGTATACACCTGTTTGATTATAGTCTTAACCTTTTTTTCATAGGGCATATCAGCGAACATTGCGTTGTTCTTCTTTATTATTTCCTTCTTTCCTCCGGTTAATGTTATTGTCTGTGATGGTATGCGCTTTGGATAGGCAATTATGTTGTATGTATTATTACCGCATACAATAAAAAACTCAGATGGTATTGTTATATATACATCTTTGCCGTCTTTTTTTATTACCTGAAACTTAACAAAGGCATTTTTCCCGGCAAGTTTGATTGTAGCCCCTTTTTCCTTTGAGAAAACCACATCCTTTATATCTTCTGCAGGGCATACCACTCTATTAATGTCTGAGGCACTCATTGCTATTTGAGTTGCTATTTCCGGCATAACCGTTGTGGAATTGCTCTGGGGTACGTTAATATGATGAGCTGTATCTTCTCCTTTTATTTCAGGCATCAAATGAGCTGCTGCTTGGCTATGCCCGGTTGTCTTTTTCTGCTGTTGGGGAGTTGTTTGCTGTTTTATATCGGTGTTTGTGGTGTGTTTTGCCCCCTGCATTGGAACGGGAGTTGCCATAATAGGTTGTTGACCGGCCTGCTGCTGTTGTATCTGTTTTTGTGTTTGTGGTTGATTTGCTGTTTGCTGCTGTTGTGTTTGAGAGTTTTTGGGCATTCCGTAAAAATTTTCCCCAACAGATTGCTGTGATGATGTTGCTTGTAGACGCTGCGCTGGATATGTTGTTTGACTTACTGTATTGCCAATAATGGTAAACAGTGGTATAGCGGCTATAACAGCGGTTATACCAAACCGTTTCAATATGACGTGCATATTTTTAATCTCCTTTGTCATCTTTGACATGTATCCGGGTTACCATAAAACGCCCGTTATCCATTTTGTATTCAATTACATATGTCTCTTTTATTTCTTTTGCCTTCTGCTCGTGCATAAATTGTGTTTTTTCACCTGTAACCTCGATGTAGCGTTTTATGGGATCGTAGACAATATTACTTGCAGACAAGTGAAATGTGTTTGTAACCTTTGCGGATTCTATATTGTCCGCCATGTGATAATAATTTTTCTTTGCTTCCGGAAGAGCCTCTGGCGAATAAAGACTTAGTAGTTCTTCAAATTGGACTCTTGCGGTAAATGGAGTATAATTTAATAATAGCCCCATTATATATCTGGCCATCAACTTTATATAGCTGTCGGATAAACCGGTTCCGGTTATTTCGATAGGCATGTTAATGACAGGTGGAACTATTATTGTTCTGTGTGAGTTTATTGCTTTTACAAGCATGAACGTGTTTAATAGTGTTACGCATCCGATCACTATGATTATGAATTTTTGAAGCTTGTATTTAAGTTCTATGTTCTTAAATTCGCTTATAAATTTGTCAAGTTTCATTATTCTATAAATTCCTTCTCAAAGTATGAGGGATACCCTTGCATTTTACTGAAACCACAAAAGTACAGACAGTGCCTCATAAAACCTCTTGGATAGGATTTTTTGCCCTTGCTATACAGATAGGGTCCGATAATGAGCATTACGAAATATATCTTGCCCAGCGTGATAGCAAGTATGAAAAACATCAGTATCATTATCAACTCATCAGACTCAAACCATAGTATTTGGTACGGCTTTGACAGATATTGTGGAAATCTTTTCTTCATTTTGACCTCTTCTTCATTGCTGCAATGATGGACGCTTGTTTTGCAGCAATGTACTTATTTTGTCCCAAGCGCCCATCATTGTTTTTTGCGGACTCATTAAAAAACAGCTCCGAGTGATGTTACTATGCTGTCTGCATTAACAAGTGCGCCTCCACATACTGCCGTTGCTGCTGCAGGAATGAGTTTGCTTTGTACGCCCTGAGCAACACCCATGCAAATGAGAAAAATGCCGGTTGCAAAACCGATAGGCCCTTTTAACACCTTGTTGACCGTTACATCATATACGCTATATGCAAAGTCCCCAGCAGCAGGTGCGGTCATGGCGTTTGCATCAATGACGTATATGAGAGCAAACAACATCAGAAACATTACAACCCTTTTTACCTCTTTGTAGTTCTCTTTCATTTGAAACCTCCTTTTAGTTTATTTTTTTTCCAATAATACTTTCGATTAAAGGAATGTTTGCACCCGATACAAATTTTGTGTCAATCCAAAAAGCCGGTGTTCCCCTTACCCCTGATTTTATAAATAGTTCCTTATATTCGTTTAATACTTTCATGACGTTATCGTCTTTACAGGTTTCTAAAGGTTTATTATCCATTCCTCCTGACATTGCTTCCTTAAATGCTTTTACTTTGTCGTTTGAGCAGAGTATGTTTGCGATTTTTGAGTCTGCTGCTTGATTGTTTCTTAATGACACGAGAAATACATATCTTGTTACATCATTTCTGTCCTTAAAATATTCTGCGGCTTTTCTGCAATAGGGACAATCGGGGTCAGTAAATTCGACAATCTTTTTACTACCATTACCTATTTTTAATGCTTTATCGAGCGGTAATTCCTTAATCATTTTGGCATTCATTTCGTTACGCCTTTCCTGCGTAAGGCTTTGCCCATTTTTGTTCCATATTTCCCCGAATATTACCATGTCGTTTTTTGGATAGTAATAAATGATGTTAGTTCCTGCTTCAACCTCGTAAAGTCCATCTATTGGCGTATTCCTTATCTCGCCAACCTGAAACTGCGGGTATGTTCTTTTTATTTTTGCTGCTATATCTTGCATGTTCGACTGTGCATATAGTGTGCCTATACATACTGCCGTAATGACAACTGTTACAACAAACACTAATACACATAGTTTTTTTTGTTTTTTCATTTTTTATTTCTCCTTTTTATTTGATTACTAACACTTCTACTCGTCTGTTTTCTGACTGATCTGTTTCTGACACATAGCAGCATTTTCCCTTTCCTTCTACATGGCTTGGCTCTATGCCCTCTCTCCTGATGCAAGAGGCAACAGATTCAGCACGTTTTTGTGCCAATATATCGTTATAGTTTTTGGAGCCAATCTTGTCTGTATAGCCAACTATGCTTACATTTTTGTCCAACATTTTGTCTTTTGCGCTTTTCAGTTTGCTTTTTTCTTTGTCCGTAAGATCATGCTTGTCAAAGCCAAAGCGGACAACAGCTACTTTGTTTTTAGCTACCATTTCGCCATCATTTTGTTTTAATGTGCTAACCGATTTGTTTGATGCTGTATCTGGATCGGAACTGAACTTCATAACCAAAGGGGTTGTAGCCTTATCTTCTTGTGTAGATATGGTGTAGTTAGTGCCTGCCTTGACATAATCAGTTTTAGGTGTACAACCGTCACATATAACATGTGAGTGACGGTTCCCTGCATCACGGCCTATACTGTATTTGTAGTTATAGGTCGTTTGCGTTAACACTTTTTTTGCTGATGTAGAAGCGTTTGCACTACATAACAACGGTACAGTCATTGCTACAGCAATAAGCAATTGTGACGGCTTACGCATCCTGCCTGGTATCCTCCAGATATTTACGGATTTGTCCGATTTTACCAGGTGTTTTGTATTTCCTTTTTGCCGGGACTTTGGAATCAAGTATCGCTGTTACTTCATCGAGCTTGCATATCGCCTTGTATACCTCGATAATTGCTTTGTCGAGTAGACCTACCGGACATGTAACCTTGAATTTTACATAGGCAGGGTCAAAGCGCTTAATATAATCGGCAATGTACTCACCCTCAGCGGTATAGGGGACAAATGAGTAAGATTTTCTGTTCATCGCAATCCTTTTTCTTTCTTCTACTGTTTCGCCGGGGGGTTTCATGAAAGAAAATGGCGTTCCGTTGCCATTGGACATTTTTGAATAAATTGCCTCAAGATAAGATTTCATATCATTTATTTGCTTTTCAAATGCATTCAGATCGCTAATGGGTACTCTTTGGGAGCCGGCGGCAAGACGTAGCCTGTTTACTGCCTTATCGTAAGCGTACATCATTTTGACCATAAGATGGCCTTCTGTTGTTTTTGGATGCAGCATATATGCCTTTGGATTTTCCGCATCCCTCAATTTTTTTTCAGTAAATGATTTTTCATCAAATGTTTGTTTTTTTTCTTCTGTTTCTGCCATATTTTCCTCTCTCGTAAGGATTTTTTAATCTTTTGCTTTTTTAATAACTATTTTCATGTCTTTATGTATCAGTTTTGCGGCGGTTGCTACGTTCACACCTCCTTTCCCCATGAATTTTCCGATATACTTTTCTTCAACAATTACTTCGGCTTCTTTCATGCCATGTAAGTATATTACTTTTTTTATTTTTTCTGGCGGTGCAGGTCTTAATGCACTTACTATGTACTCTTTAATGTCCTTCTTGTACTCTACAAGAGTAATAGTATCGTCCGTATACCCCTGAATGTTTTTCAGTAGCGGTATACATGCCTGCAACGGGTCTACACCGTTAAGTCTTTCTAAGGATACCTTGGCAAATCCACTGTTTGCTAAAGTTGCAACTCTCTTGATTTTCAGTTTGCCACTGTCTATCAGTTCGGATAATGCTAACTCCACTACTTTTCTATAAAATTGATGTGATTTTTGGGTAACTATTATCCAATTATTTTCTATACTGTTTATGGCAGCTACCATGCTCATACCTACACTGTATTTTTTGCCACTATATTTCTTTGGTAATTTAGCGAGCTTGTCCGTTCCAGCTATCATGACAAGCATTGCGTCATAATCTGGCATCGCCTTGAGGACAATGCAGGGCACAAGATCTCCTATTCTAAGTTCGTCAAACATATGTTTAAAAAAAATTACTTATAACTAAGATGGTATTACTTTATTTTTTTTTGCGATGTTTTTATGAAGTAATATTAATATTAATACTTATAAGTAAGGGAAGCACACATGCCAGGACTCGAAGAACTATATGAAATAAATAAAAATGGTAAAATTATTGAGCCAAACCCCGGTATTACTCATATTGGCTATGGAGTTGACCTTTTTGACTGCAAAAAAAAATTGCGACCAATTAACATCGAGGATCGTGTCCGTTCAGGGCAAATGGGTGTATTTGGAACAACACGTGTCGGCAAATCGCGACTACTGGAACATATTGTCGAGCAAGACATAAAAAAGGGATATAATGTCGTAGTGCTTGATCCAAAAGGCGATACTGAACTCTTTTCCAAGGTTGTGCAAAGCGCTTGCGAAGCTGGGAGACTCGATGAAATAATGCTTCTCACGCCTATCTATCCGGATCATTCTATAAAACTTGATCCTCTTGCTAATTATTATATTCTTGATGAACTTGTTGACCATGTTGTGTCGGGCATAAAGGCAAAAGAAGATTATTTTATAGCCATCGCATCAGAAGTAACTCAGGCAATTGTAACCGGTTTGGCTATCGAGCATGCACACGACAATAAAGGAATCCCTTTACAGATCAACTTTAACGACATCAAGCATTTGAGTGACCATACAAGCCTAAAAGACTTTAAAACTAAACTTGCTTTAAGAACCGACATACCTGAGCTTGCTGAGGTATGTTCTACTATAGATCAGATTGTAGCATCATCGTCTGACTATTTTGCAAAGGTTGCAGGGTCGTTAAGAACAACACTTACAGCGCTGTCCTTTGGTAATACCGGTAAGATTATAGGCAAAAGTTATGTCAACGAGTTTGTAAGAAGATTTGAAAACAACGAGAGCGTTATCCTTTACTGCAATACAGGAGCTTTGCTCGCACGCCGAACTGCTCATATAGTTGGACGTGTTCTTATATCAATGATACAGTCAATGGTAGGACGGTTTTTCTCATCCGGCAGAAAACTGAATCCTCCATTGTGTATACACATGGATGAAGGGCATAATGCCCTTTTTCTTGGTGTGCAAGAACTATTTAACAAAGCTGGGGGTGCTAACGCATGGGTTACTTTTTATACGCAGTCGCTTGCACAAATGACATATGAAGTTGGCCCCGAGGCCACCGGCAGTATTATGGACAACTTCAACACCACCCTTTTTTTTCTTGTTAATAATCCCGAAACGGCACAATATATGGAAGACCTTTCTCCATTTATCCAAAAAGGACAGGCAATGCTTCAGACTGGCGGGGGGATAACTTTAAGGAATACCGAGGAAAAGCGCATACTGGCACATAAGGTAACATCGCTTGAAAAGCGGTACTTTTACCTTAAATCATATAGCAATTTCTACAAGGGAATAACCGCAGATGTTAGTGAGCGCTATGTTGATGTTGAATTTCCCGACCTTATTAACAGCGCTGACGACATTATGCAAACCAACAATTTCTACAAGGATGCTGCTGCTGTGGGTTAATAGTATGTGTTTTCAGCTATAGTTATACAAGATGCCGCATAGATTTTAATAATCCAGTATTACGCCTGTCTTCAATGTGATTGCGTGCAGCCATGCTTATTGCCTTGCTTTGTCCTATAACGTACAATAGTTGTTGTGTACGTGTTATTGCGGTGTAGATAAGCTGCCTTTTTAGCATTATGTAATATTGTGTGTGCATCAACACAATTACGCACGGAAATTGACTGCCTTGCGACTTATGTACCGTCAGTGCATAGGCAAGCATGATTTCATCTAATTCATCGCTTTCATACAGCAGTGTCTTACTATCGTATTCAACCACTATATTGTTGTTCTCAGTGTTGATTGTCCTGATATACCCTATTTCTCCGTTAAAAACTTCTTTGCTGTAATTATTGACAATATTTATTACCCTGTCCCCAACGTAGTAACCACCAACATTATTTTTTGGATTGTTAACAGCGTTAGGGTTTAATTTAATCTGCAATAGCCTGTTAAGTTCCCTTACGCCTATGGGTCCCTTCTTTATTGGCACAAGCACCTGAATATCGTGCAGACTATATCCCGACGATCTGATTGTGTTCAGTATTATATCCTGTATGTCTTCCGGTGTATCCGCCTCGATATGTATTGCATCCTGTCCATCTGATACTTTTCTTGCTATAATGGGCATTTCACCCTTGTTTATTTCGTGGGCTATCCTTATGATATGTGATCCCCTTGCCTGCCTGTGTACCTGTGTAAGACGTGTTACAGAAAATATGCCGCTGCCAATCATATCTTTGAGCACAGCCCCCGGCCCTATAGATGGCAACTGATCTATATCCCCGATAAATATTACCTTTGTACCTATTTCTATTGCTTTAAGGAGACTGCCGAGAAGTATTATATCAATCATCGAGCTTTCATCGATTATTACATAATCATATTCGAGCGGATTTTCCTCGTTTTTTCCGAACGTCATGCTTTTAGGCGAAAATTCAAGCAATCTGTGTATTGTCTGAGCTTCTTCACCGGTTGATTCTGATAATTTTTTGCTTGCCTTGCCCGTTGGAGCACACAGGGCAAATTTGTTGCCTGTACGTTTGAGTAATTCTATTATGGTTCGTGTTACAAAGGTTTTGCCTGTTCCCGGAAGCCCCGTTATTATAGAAAGCCCTTCCGTGATTCCCCTCTTAACAGCAAGGGTCTGCTCTTCCGTCAAATGACTGTATTCTCGGAGTAACTCATCTATTGCTACGGTCTTGCTGTCGGTACTCAGGACAAGCTTTGACAGCTTGCTGTCGCAATATCTTTCGGCACTGTAGATGTACGGGAGATAATATTTACCGTAAACCCCCACTATCTTCCCTTCTTGTTCCATATCGTCTATTGCCTCTTTAATGATATGCTCTTTTACACCCAATATTCCAACAGCACTTTCCAAAAGTTCCATATCGGTAAGGTAACAGTGTCCAGAGGACATTGCCTGTTCAAGCACATACCCAACACCCGCTTTTAATCTTTCCGGATGTTCGGAGGTAAATCCAAGCTTTTGCCCTATCTCGTCTGCTTTGATGAACCCAATGCCGTAAACGGCGGTAAGGGCATAAGGATTGCTCTTGATTATATCTATCGCGTCGCCCTTAAAGTGTTTGTAAGCCTTTACCGCATAGGCTACCGACAAGCCCATGCCGCATAACTGCGATAGAATATGGGCATCCCTTCTTTGCTCTTTCCATGATGCGATTATCTTGTCTATATTGACATCACCGACACCCCTCACCTGCGTTAACATTTTTGGTTCGTTATCAAGTATTTCCAGAGCTTTGTCACCGAATGCATCAACTATGCGCTTTGCAAGTGTTGGGCCAATACCTTTGATAATGCCAGATGACAGGTACTTTTCTATATCATTCGATGTGTATGGTTCCTGTATGCTGAAACTGGCAATCTCATACTGTCTGCCATATTTACTGTGATTTACCCATTTTCCGTTAGTTATTTCTATAGTTTGACCTACGGCGAGACTGACTGGCGATGTACACTTTGCCGTAATGCGTTCCTTTTTGTTGCCGTCAACTTCAACGTCAACGGTGATTATATGGAATCCGTTGTTGCTTTTAAAGCGAATGCCCGCTATGCTTGCAATAAACACATCGTTTTTCTGCTTTTTAGCCGTTTGCTGCTGCATATTTCCTTTCGTATACCAAGCGCTTTGCAGTATGTGTGCCTATAAGTATGGCATCTGCCACATCCGTGCTTGTTATTTTTATATTGTACAATAATTCTGCCATTCTTTTTGACGCTTTTTTTACGTACTCTCTTTTCAAGCGGCCACAACCCTTGCCTAAAGTAGTGCTTTGCCACGTCTTCGGGTATATCCTGTGGATATGTTTGATACCGTAAGAACGGGCAATGCCCTCAAGCATACCTCTCCATGCCGACAACTTTTTAGTTGAGTAGATATTGTGCTGCATATATTGTTCTTCAATAGCTACATCAGTTATAGGGTATTTTGTGAAGATTGCGGATATGCTTTCAATATCGACTTCATCTTTTTTGTTTACAATCAAACCATATTCAACAAGCAATTCATTGCAGAATACTGCATAGCCTGTTTTTCTTGTGCCAGGGTCAAAAGATAGCAGTATAGTTTCACGATACATCATCTCTCTGCCACCATTTTTGATTTTGCCTCATCAACTATTGTAGCGCTGTTTTTCTTTGTTGGTTTTATATATGTTGCCAGCCCTTTTTGCCACACCATATCATCGATAATTTGATTCCTTTTTAGTTCTGCATGCGCTTTTGCCAATTGTGTTCTTGCCTTGTCTTCGTTGTTGGATAGACTGAGGTATTCTCTCAGGTTTGCAAAGCTTGTTTTGTAGTATTTTGTCTTTTCTGACTGAAACTGTACTGACAGCAATTTGTATAATGCCCTTGCCGTACCTTCTTTCAAGGACAGATACTTGTCAAGGTCATATGTCGGAAGATAACCGTTGTTTATGCACTTCAGATATGTATCGCTTAGCCAGATGTAATTACCATAGTAATTGCCCTTGCTGTTTTTGTTGCCGGCATCGTACACAACCTTATCAAATATGCGAAAGTTGCTCTCAATGTAATTTTTGCCTTCAGTATCCTTGTTGATGTATATGGATGTTATAAATACTGATGCCAATTTTTTAATAGACTTTTTTATTTTTCTGTAATCTTCGGCAGTTGGTTTATTTATTTTTATTATCTTTGCTATGCTTTCAAACGCTCCAAGGTTTACAGGGTTCTTTAATTGCAAGGGGGCATCAAGCACTATTTTATTGATTGCCATAAATACTGCATCGTCGAATACGTTGCATGCACCATGCTTTTCGTTGTTTGTTACGATCCATATTCTATCTGCATGACTGTCTGATATTTTGTAACGTATTGTATTTTTCTTGGCGTAATCGCTGTCTGCACAAGCAAACAAAGGCATGCTAAATATCGAGTATCCACTATAAAAAACGTTCCTTTCGGGGTTTTTTGTCCCTTTTCTGTACCGCATGATGCTTTTTATGGTTGTTTCTATTTCGGCTCTTTCCATAGGGGGTTCATTCTGCATATTCCATACTATAGCCATCTGCAGGCATTCATCGGGTGTCAATCCATCGTTGAACCAACTCCCACAAAGCCTTGCAAGTGTGTGGTTTCTCTCTCCTTGTTTTACACCTTTATATAATGTTTTGAGGTTGTTATAGTTGTTACTTCCTCTTTCCCTTCTGTTTCCTTCTTCAAGAAATATATCTGGCAATTCCATTAACGGCATACTTCCAAGTCTTTTTTTATAAACCCATTCGTACCTATGGCCGGACATATGGAGAGAAGGTGGCAATATGATAATACCCCCCTCTCCCCGTATATCAATCTTTGTTTTCTCGTTTGCTACGTTTCTTATTATTTTGTTGCTCGGATATTTATAATATGCGTGGACGCCTCTGGCTGTTTTAACTGTTGGAGTATTGAGCAATCTGAGCCTAAGCGCGGTTTGCACCGCTTCCGTAGAATCAAAATCAACAACAGCAATACCCGATATTTTCCCGGTTATGCAGGCAATATTTGCTTTTGGCCATTTTGTAAACCACTGCCTTACTTCATCTTCTTCAGGCAGCCTTTTTTGGTAGGGCAACCAGCTTATAAGAGATGTTTTTGAACTTTTCGCCCTTTCATCATCCGTAATACCAACACTATAATGGGGACCTCTTACCGGGATTACAGACAGTCCCTCTTTGAGATAATTTAGTGCTTCATTCAACACTATTTTTTATCCTCGGCTATTTTTTCCGTATTTTCTTTTTTGTCTTGTGTGTCGAATATGCCAACTCTGAGATAGGCGACCATAGCGCAGTACCCCAGCAACATCATCCAACCACCACCTGCAGGCATTGCGGACGCGCTAACATTGTTGCCTACCATCCTGCCGTGTCCCGCCTGTTGCATTATCGACCCCATATATTTTAACACTTCCATGCCCTGATAAATGGCGTAAACACAAGTGCCTATACCGATACCGGCTATTATTTCATAAAGTGTCTTAGCATACCGTACCCCGCTTTTGTAGAGCGTTATAGTAAACAGGGCAATGGCAGCAAGAGGAACGACATACAACAGATAAGATACGCCCCCCACATGATGTACAGATGCATAATATATGTCGGCTTTTGCAACCGGGAAGAGTGTTCCTACAAAAGCAAGGACGGAAAATAACAACATTCCATATTTTTCCATAGACCCTCCAAACAATGTTATTTACTAAAGTAATACTTTATTATTGCATCATTACCCTCCATTTATCCTCCTCAGCAATCCCGTAAGCAATTATACGGGATTGCTCCACCCTTTCTTAAATAGAAGGATGCACAGCATTTGTATAGAAAATGCCTTTTTTACTGTGTTAAATTCAGACATATGAGCATATCATGGAAATCTTTTCTTATCGTTGTACTGCTAATAGTGTTTTACTATACAATGTTTGGTGCTGAAATTATGTACAGACACGCACCCGGGATGCTTGCCCTGATAGAACATACAATCAATTTTCCCCCTAACACTTGCAGAATAGTGAATATCAAAGAACTGAAAGGAACCGGTACAGTCGTGTGGGGTGTGATTCGCAATAACAATACCGGCGCAATGATAGAACATGTCTGGGGTATTGACAGTAATGGAAATAACATTGACCTTACTTGTTCGGATATTGTTTGCAGCAAAATGGGGGTTTATGCTGCAATAACCGTAAAAGATTATGATATTATCGGTGTGACCATGCTTTCTTCAGAATGCTCCTTGGCAGTGTCACATCTTAATTCATTAATTAAGTATATAGATTTTGCGCTTGCCACAAACAAAGCGTACAACACTCTTAATTTTGACATCCTCCCCGCCCTGAAGGACGGGGTTTTACGGCGGTGTCGATAAATAACCTTCACATCGGTCAGGTAACCGCCAAATTGAGCATCGCTGTAAATTGTGGCGTTGCAGAACCTTTAAAGAATATGCTGAACGTGATGAGCGCAATAATGGCCAACACTATAGATGTTTTTAGATATTTAATGCGGATGTTGAACGCTAACATAATTGCTATTATGGTGCCGAATGCTATGCAATAATAACAGTAGGTGTCATGTTTAATTTGAAAGCCGATAAGATAGAATTCGATGGCTATACCCACTGTAAGCAATACAGCTATAAGGTGATCTTTTTTTGCAATGCTGAGTGCAACAATAAGTACCATGTATGCTATGCCGACGTATTGCAGTTCTATCCCTAAAAGACTGCCGCTAAGGTACGAGCAGGCACCACCGCAATAACTGTAATATATTTCTATTGCAACTGCGAGCATCGCAAGCACTATATTCAGCCCATACCTATATGATTTTACCCACTGTAGCAAATCAAGACCTCCTTGATGTTATTGATTTTATTGCGTACATTATAGCCTGTACTATAAGGTATACCATGAGACACATAAACGCTATATACATCAATAGTTTATTACCGTGTTCGCAACCGCCGGGAATTTGATAATAATAACAACTGCCATTGTGCGTAACCTTGTTCAGATATGTCACGATTACGAAACATAATAATGCAGCGTTAATTATTATCGCCACTATGTTTTTTACATTGCTATGTTGTTGACCCTGATATTTAGATTTTGAGAACATATGTTTTATCTATCCCCCTTGTTGTTCCCGTATATACC
>ERZ795049.1699-NODE-1699-length-28083-cov-8.653632_pt1 | contig 28083 bp, 19 predicted proteins | sample MGYA00375133_ERZ795049 | MGnify/ENA primary metagenome ERZ795049 (study PRJEB30178, sample SAMN05720147) | activated sludge metagenome | isolation source: anaerobic digester from wastewater treatment plant | place: Japan | collected 2015-04-20 ... | reverse complement strand
GCATGACATCCATGAAGGATGTTTCCCTTCTCCTAGGCCGCGCATCGACAATTCACACGGAAAGGGATCTGAGGTCTATCAACTCAGGCCCTCCCGGTCTGGTGGAAATGCTCGATGAAAAAGAAATTTACCCCAAGGACATACCCATGAGCTGTAACAGCCTGATATTATATACCGCCGGGTGCCCGATGCTCGGGAACCCGGCGGTGAATCAGCCGAACGGAGCGGCCTGCTGCCGCATTACCATCTTCCCGTTTTTACCTTTGGGGCCTTGGGCAGCCCTTCTATCGATTTGAGCGACTCCTGAAGCTCGTGCTCGGGAAGAGGGTAGTCGATGAGCTTGCCTTCCATATAGTTCGCATAGCCCACAAGGTCCATGAGGCCGTGGCCGCTCCAGCTGAACAGGATCACCTTCTCCTTTCCCTCCTCCTTCGCCTTCTTCGCCTCATCGATGGCGGCGGCGATGGCGTGCGATGTCTCCGGGGCTGGAATGAATCCTTCGGTCTTTGCCCACAGGAGCGCACTCTGGTAGCAGTGGAGCTGGTCGTAGGCCTTCGGGGTGATGAGGCCCTCTACAGCGGCCTGGCTCACGAGCGGCGACATGCCGTGATATCTCAGCCCCCCTGCATGGATGGGAGGCGAGACGAAACCGTGACCAAGCGTGTACATGGGAAGAAGCGGGGTCATCTTGGCCACGTCCCCGTGATCGTACGTAAAGGGCGCCCGTGTCAGCGTGGGGCACGAGGACGGCTCGACCGGGTAGATCTCTATCTGTGCGCCGTTGATCTTGTCCGCGACAAAGGGAAAGGCGATGCCTGCGAAGTTGCTTCCCCCGCCGGCACAGCCGATCACTACGTCAACCTTTTTCTCCCCGATCTTCTGGAGCTGCTTCTTTGCCTCCAGACCGATGATGGTCTGGTGCAGCATCACGTGGTTGAGAACGCTGCCCAGCGCATAGCGGGTCTCGCCCTTCGTGTCCGCCACCGCCTCTTCAATGGCCTCGCTGATGGCGATCCCGAGGCTGCCCGGGGTGTCGGGCGTCTTGGCCAGAATGTCTCTTCCGGCCTGGGTATCATTGCTGGGGCTCGCCACGCATCTCGCGCCCCACACGTTCATCATCAGCTTTCGAAACGGCTTCTGGTCGAACGAAATCCTGACCATGTATACCTTGCACTCCAGCCCCAGCAGAGAGCACGCGAAGGCCAGGGCGCTGCCCCACTGTCCCGCCCCGGTTTCCGTGGTGATCTTCTTGATGCCGAACTGCTTATTGTACCACGCCTGGGCGACGGCAGTGTTGGGCTTGTGGCTGCCGGGAGGAGACACTCCTTCGTCCTTATAGTAAATCCGGGCTGGGGTCCCCAGGTATTTCTCCAGATACACCGCCCTGCGAAGCGGCGAAGGCCGCCATCGGTAGAGAATCTGAAGGACTTCTTCAGGGATATCGATCCAGCGCTCCTGGCTCACTTCCTGCTCGATGAGGTTCATAGGGAAGATCGGAGCAAGGTCTTCGGCCTTTATGGGATTCCCGTCCGGACCGAGCGGCGGCTGCATCGGGGTGGGCAGATCGGCGGCGAGATTGTACCACTGGCGGGGAATCTCATCCTCGTTCAACAGTATCTTGATGCTCATGGAAAACCTCCTTTTACGGCATCTGTATAGCGTATGTTTCTATTTATAGAAACATATAAACTTTCTCCTGTCAATGGGAAAATCGACGGCTGCAATCAGGGGTGCTCCTCGGCACCCTTCTCCAGAGAACACAAGGGATATGAAAGACGGTTCACCTCTTAACGTGGAGAATCTCTCAAGTCCGGATTTTACGCAGACGCATGTGTCACGACTTGGGAACGAATCTGAGTTTGATAGGGATCCCTTCGATAGACAGCGCCTTCTTGAAGGAACGGATGAGATACCGATGGTAGCTCTGTTGGATGGAGTCGGGAAAGTTGGTGACGATCCGGAACTCGGGAGGTGCGATGCCCACCTGATTGGCATAAAAGAACTTCACCTGCCTGCCCTTGACGACCGGCGGAGCATACGATCCGGAGATATCTGTGAGGATCCGGTTGAGCTGCCCGGTGGGCACTTGGATGGTGGTCTTGGTGAAGAGCTCGTTGATCAGGGGATACATCCGGCCTACGTTCTTCCCGGTGAGGGCCGAGATAAAGACGATCTTTACATCCGGAAAGAATTTCAGGGAATAGAGGATCGCCTCTCTGAGCTCTGTCCGCCGGCCCGCTTCGATGAGGTCGCTCTTGTTCACCACTACGGCGAACGCCCTGCCGTGCTCGGTCATGATACTGCATATCCGCTTGTCCTGCTCGGTAACGCCCTCGAAGGGATCGATGAGCAACAGGCAGACGTGAGACATGTTCACGTTCTTCAGAGAGCGGAAAACACTCTCCTTCTCCAGTGCATCCTGGATGCGCGATTTCCTTCGGATGCCCGCTGTGTCGACGAACACATAGTCCCTACCCTCGCGGTTCACCCGGATGTCGATATAATCCCTGGTGGTGCCTGCCACTGGTGAGACGATAGACCGGTTCTCGCCGATGATCCGGTTGAGCAGCTGCGACTTGCCCACGTTGGGCCTTCCGAGAATGCTCACCCTGACGGCATCGGTCTGATGCTCGAGATCCGCCTGGGGAAGGACCTGCAGGAGCTCGAGGATCCTTTCCCTCACCTCGTCCAGCCCCTTTTTCTTCCGGGCGGAGATCTCGATGAAATCGTGGATCCCGAGCTCGTAGAGCATGGTTGAAGCGAGGTTCCCGCGGGGGTCGTCCACCTTGTTCGCAATATGGATTACCGGCACGCCCGATTCGCGGATGATCCGTACGAGCTCCCGGTCGTCGGGAGTGATCTCGGAGAGCACGTCGAACATGCATAGGAGCAGATCGGACTCCCGGATGGCCATCATGGTCTGTTCGAGCATGTGTTGGGAGAAGTCGCCTTCCCCCGTGGTGTCAAACCCTCCGGTGTCCACGAGATCCACCACACAGTCTTCCCGCAGGGACAGCCTGCCGAAAATCCTGTCGCGGGTAATTCCCCGCTCGGGTCCCACGATGGCCCGGCTCTGTCCCACCAGACCGTTGAAAAGAGTGGATTTGCCTACATTCGGTCTTCCGACAATCGCGACAACCGGCATTACTTGTATCCCAGATCTTTCAGACGCGAGGGCTTCCTGGTCCAGTCTTTTGTCACCTTGACAAAGAGCTCGAGAAACACTCTCGTGCCGAGAAGCCTCTGGATATCCATCCTGGCCTGTTTTCCGATTTCTTTCAACATCTTTCCGCCGGCGCCGATCACGATCCCCTTCTGGGAAGGCCGCTCCACATGGACAGCGGCCCGGATATACGTGGGCTCTCCCTCCCGGAACTCCTCGACCTCAACCGCGGCCGCGTACGGGATCTCTTTCTGCGTCAGTGTGAACACCTTTTCCCGGATCAGCTCCTGGCAGAGGAAACGCAGCGGCGCGTCGGTGATCATATCCTCTGGGAAGAACCGCGGCCCCTCGGGAAGCAGGTTCTTGAGCCCGTTCATCAGCTCTCCGATACCCTCGCCGGTGAGGGACGAAACGGCGTAGCGGCTCCGGAAGTCGCCGGCTCCCGCGAGTGCGCCGAGTCTTTTCTCCCGGTCCTCCTGACTGAGAAGGTCAGCCTTATTCAGGACGAGAACCGCTTCTTTCCCCGATGTCCGGACATAGGCCGTCACCTCGGAGAGGAGCTCGACGGTTTCGTCAGGGGCGGTCATGACCATGGCGATGTCGGCGTCGGAGAGGGTGCTCAGCGCTTTCTCCACCATGTATTTGTTCAAGGCCTTCCCGGCCTGGTGAATACCCGGGGTGTCCAGGAAAATTATCTGGGCGTCACTGGTGTCAAAGATCCCCAGAATCCGGTCCCTGGTCGTCTGGGGCTTGCTTGTCGTGATGGAGATCTTGGAGCCTATCACCGTGTTCAGGAAGGTCGACTTCCCGACGTTCGGCCTTCCCATGATCGCGATAAAGCCTGATCGGATTGGGCGATCCATACTACTTGAGATCGAGGTGCATCTGCCGCGCCCAGAGCGTCTTGACCGGGAGGGTGACCGTGAACGTGGAGCCTTTCCCCGCTTCGCTCGTTACATCGATGCTGCCGCCGTGACGTTTGACGATGCCGTAGCTCACGGAAAGACCCAGGCCGACGCCTTTCACCATGGTCTTTTTCGAGTAGAACATCTCGAATATCCGCGGCAGCTCATCGCTCGGGATGCCCACCCCGTTGTCCTGAAACGATATACTGACCGTCTCGTTTTCGGGTCTGCTTTTCACATCCACCCGGAGCTCTCCGCCGGACGGCATAGCCTCGACGGCGTTGTTGACGATATTGATAAAGACCTGCTTGATCTGGTCCGGGACGCATTCAACATAATATGCGCCGCCGGGCCTGAAGTTCAACTTCACCGCATGCTCTTCGAGATACTTCCTATTGAGGATGAAGACGTCGCGCAGGGTTTCGCCGATGTCTATCTTCTGTACGCCGCCTTCGTTGGGCATGTAGAAGGTCTTCATGTTCCTGATGAGGTCGGCGATGCGGTCGGTCTCCTTGATGGCGAGCCGTACGAACTGATAATCGATGCCTTCCTTCTTGGTGTTGAGCACGTGATTCAGGCAACTGCGGATGCCGTAGAGCGGATTGTTGATCTCATGGGCGATACTCGCCGAAAGCTTTCCGGTGGCCGCCAGGCGCTCGGACTGAATGAGCGCGGACTCCATCTTCTTTTTCTCGGTGAGATCCTTGATGATGGCCGAGAACCCGAAAATCCCGCCTGAATCGTCCTTCAGAGTATTGATGGTCAGCAGGACATCAAGTATCCGGCCGGACTTGGTCTTTCCACGGGTCTCGCGGTCCTTGACCAGCCCCTTGCTCCGCACCTCGTCGATTATTTCCTCTGCCTCGCCGCCCCCCTCGTCCGGGACGATGAGCAAGACCGGTTTCCCCACCGCCTCGTCCTCCGACCACCCGAATATCATGGAGGCTCCGTGGTTCCAGGAGATGATCCTCTGGTCGATGTCGAGACCGATGATGGCATCCGCGCTGTAGTGCTCGATGTTTGCCAGAAGCTGAAGCCGTTTGTTCTTTGCGATTTCCTCGCTGATGTCGCCTGCGATGCAGACATATTCGACCCGGGATGGGTCGCCGATCTGTAAGAGGGTCGTCCGGTATATCTTCTTCCCTTCAGGAGTCTCTATGGAGATATCGAACGGTCCCGGGCTTCTCCCGTCTCTGATGAGCCCGATCATTTCCTGAAGCATCTTCTCTGAGGCCTCGTCGGCCATGAACTCGCGGCACGGCCGCGTGAGGATTTCTTCAGGGCTCACCCGCAGTGTCTGCAGGCCTTTTCTGTTCATGTACACCAGGCGAGCTTCGGAATCGAGGGAGAATATGATGTCTCCGGAGTCCTCGACGATCTGTTTGTATCGCTCTTCCGATTCCTGGAGCGCACGAATCTTCTTGCTCACCCTTCCGGTGAGCCTGGCGTTGAATTCCTGGATCTTCCGATTCGCCTTGTGAAGCTCCTGTTCGGCGATCTTCTGCTGAGTGATGTCCTCCGCGATGATGTCGAGGCCGCTGAAGCGGCCCTGAGCGTCGTACTGGAAAGAAATCCGGTACGAAAGAAAAAGCATGTACCGCGACTTGGTGTATACCCGAACCTCTCCCTCCATGTCCGCGGCTTTGCTTCTGATCGCCTCCTCCCACGTCTTCACCAGCGGGAGATCATCCTGGTGGATGATCCGCTTCCAGGGGATCTTTTTTCCCAGAAACTCATCAGGAGCATATCCCAGCAACCTCTGGACCTCCTGATTGAGGTACTCGCAGGAAAAATCCCGGCCCAGCCAGATAATCATGTCTTTCGCGTGCTCGGTGAGGCGATGGAACTGCCTGTGGAGATTTTCTATCTCCCTGTCTTTCTCCGCGAGGCGGCCCTGAAGCTTCTCGATCGCCGCATCGTCCTTGCCCTTCTCTTCCTTCAGGTCTTCGACTTCCCTGGCCATGCAGAACACGGCATTCGACATGTCCCGAACCTCACGGATGATCCGGGCCCATACCTTGACATACGTTCTGCTCCCGTCCTTGCTCAGGAAATGCAGCCGGATCGTTCCCGGCGGGTGGCCGGCGATCCGGGCGTTGAACGCCTGGACTGCATGCCGGCGGTCTCCTTCATCGATGATGTCGATGAGAGTCCTGTCCGCAAAATCCTCCAGACTGTATCCACTGAGCTCGGTAAACCGCCTGTTCAAGGCAACGGGCCGCAGCCTGATGTCTGTGATGAACAGGGCGTCGGTGGATTTTTCGAACACGTCCCGATAGAGAGTTTCGGATATATCCGCGCGCCTTTTGTATTCATTGAGAGAAACAATGGAGCCTCGCACCTCGAGCGCCTTCGACACGTTCTGCTTGAGCTCGATCGGAAGAAAGGCCCCTTTGCGCAGATAGCGGAACACATCAGAGGACATGGCGATATCCATGGGCCAGTCGTCTTCATATGCGGTGATGATGATCACCATGAGGTTGGGATCGATCTCTGCGCGGACCCTTTCCACAAGAGCCCTGCCGTCCATGTCCGGCATCCTCAGATCCGTGATCATCAGGGCGAACGAATCCCCCCTCAGCGCCTCAAGGGCCTCGAGCGGCCCCGGCGCAGTCACTACATCGAAATCATACTTGAGAACCTGGTGCAGATAATTCCTGAAAACCGGGTCATCCTCGACCACCAAGATCTTCTGCGTCATGGTCATCCCTTACCTTCCGGTATCCAAACTGTGAACACCGATCCTTTCCCGGGCGAGGAGGAAACGTCGATCCGGCCGCCCATTGAATCTATGATATCCTTGGCCAGGGAAAGGCCGAGCCCCATACCTGTTTTTACCGGCCACGCCGTGTAGAGCGGATCGAAAATCTTCGATATCTGCTCCTGATCCATGCCGATGCCGAAATCGCGCACGGTGAATTCCACCCCGCCTTCCCTGCGGGATGCCTCAAGGACGACCTCGGACCCCTGGGAAGACGCCTTGACGGCATTGATCAGGAGATTGATCAGCACCTGCTCGAGCGCCTCAGCCCTGATACGGACCGTATCGACCCCGATCTTCCGTGAGAGTTTCACCCCGGCGGAGTTCGCCTGGGGCGAGATGATCTGAAAGAGGCCTTCCACAAAACCCTCTACATCTGTCTCTCCTTCGGGCCTGTCCCATTTCCTCGTAAAGTTCAGTAACTGGTTCACAATCTTGAGGAGATTTTCGGACCCGGTGATGATGTTCAGGATCATGCCCCTGAAATCCTCGTCCTCCCGTCCGCCGCGGAGCACCTGGATTCTCCCCTGGTTGAGGTCATCCTTGATGATGCTGCCGAACCCGTGGATCGCGCCCAGAGGGCTCTTCATGTTGTGCGCCATGGAGGCCGCGAGATTTCCCACCGTCGACATCCTGGCATATGCAACCTTTCTCCGCTGTTCCTCCAGCTCGTTCGAGATGTCCCGGAACATGACGAGCATCCAGTTGTTGACCAGAATGGGCTTTGTCTCTACGCGGAAGGACTTGGAGTGGCTCTGCAGGACTATACCGACCTCCCGCCTGGACTCGATGGCATCCTGAAGCTCCCGGGACGATCCGCCTGAATCGACCTTGAGAGCCTGGATCAGCTCGCCGCCAGAAATATCGAGAAAGCGGCGGGCCTCTCGGGAGCTCTCATTCTCGAGCTTCACCCGGTTGTTCTCATCCAGAAGACACAGGCCGTAGGGGGAGGCATCCACGAGCTCCTGGTTGAGACGCAAGGCATCCTCCGCCTTCTGTTTTTCTTCCGAAGCGTTCTGCAGCGCTTTCCTCAAGACATCTTTCTCCTCGATCATCGTGCTCTCCATGTGAATGCGCCGCAGTGAAGACAAGACAGCGCCGGTGACAGCGGAAAGAAATGCATGGGCCTTTCCGATCTCTTCATTCTCCGGCTCGAAATAGACGAACACACCCGCGGGAAGCGTCATCCCGGCGAGGCCGTGGCGGGAGAGAATCATTGCCTTGAGCTCCTCGTCCCCTACCCGCACAAATCGGGTGCCCCGCTCTGAAGTGACCTCGTAGACCAGGTTGTATCCGTCCGTCCGCACTCCTCCCAGGAAGCTCCGGATGAGCCCTGCGTCAAGGAGCCTCCCGGCGGCCTTCTCGAGGGCGTCCGATATCCGTGAAGCGCTGTTGAGATCGCCGAGCAGCTCTATGAGGATGTCCGACTGCTTCTTCGCCTTTCGTGCTTCATCGACGTGCTGCTGCAGCCTCAGGGAAATATCCGCGAGCTTCGTGTTTGCGCTGTTGACAATGCCGAACAGACCGTCGGTCGGCTTTCCGATTCCGATCTCCTGACAGATGGCATCAATCTGCCCGGGGACCTTTTCCATCAGGGAATCCAGAAGGTCCGTGCCGAGTCCGAACCTCTTGAGAAGGGGATTCGTCAGCTTCTGGGGATACCGGTTTCCCGACGCCCCCGCAGAGATCATGTGGGCCAAGATGTTTGCGACATGGACAATGCCGGAAAGCTGGTATTGATCATCGTCCAGTATCCTGACCGGGGCGTGATGAGACCAGACGCTCTCCTCATACAGACGGGGCAGTTTCCAATAGGCGATCACCTCGCGGCCCATATCGGTATGGGTCGTGCCCAGCATTTCCTTTTCCAGCTCATACAGGGGCCTGGAACCGTTTTCCGCCTCCTTCAGCACCGCGGCGTACTCCTGAGGCCTGGTGCGGTCCATGGCCAGTTTGCCGATGTCGTGGAGCAGGCCTGCGCAGAACGCCTTTGCGGCATTGCGGCTGTTCAGCGACTCCATCATGGCCTCCGCGAAAAGCGCGCACGCCATGGAATGCCTCCAGAACGCCTTGAGATCGAGGTTCGCCCCTTTGACCGTTGGGAACATGTCCAGCACGGAAACACCCAGCGCCATGGTGCGCACTGCATCGAACCCGATGACGACCACTGCATCCCGCACCGTGTAGACACTCCGCGAGCGTTTGTAAAAGCTGGAGTTCGCCAGAGAGAGTATCCGCGCCGTCAGCGTCTGGTCCTTTTCGATAAGAGCCGACATCCTGGCAACGGAAATATCATCCTCCAGCGCCATCCTGATGACATGGTCCGCCAGCTCGGGGAGAACCGGCAGAGACCGACCGTCAACGTTTTGCAATCTCATAAAATATACTCTATAATATCCTTCAGTTGGAGACAACCTCTTTCTACAGCATTCCTTGCCTGTACATAACCCCTCGGCAGGCGGTCATTAAAACTGTAAATAAAGCGCAATTCACCAATGTTTTCATTCCGGTATCCGAGGAGCTCTGAAATACCGGCAGGATTCACCTCGAGCTCAAGCGGACTTCCGAACCTCTCCATCAGCATGCCCGCCATGATACGACAGGCCCTCGCACGAACGAGGAAACCGAACGATGGATGGTACGGACCTGCTACGATATCCCTATCCCTGGAGGGCGGCAGGCCCATTCTGAGCACAGTGCACCCCGCCTCAGAGAAACGGGCGTAACCGTACAGGCACCGGAGTATGGCCTCCTCGAGGTCGAGAGGCGAGTACTTGCCTGCACGATAGCGGCGCTCGAGGGCCGTACCCCTCATCACCACGGTCGGATACAGCCGGACATGATCCGGTTTCAGGCGCAGCACATTATCGATGGTCCACTTGAAGCTTTCTCTGTCCTCGCCCGGAAGGCCGGGCATGATCTGAATGCCGAGCTTCATGCCCGATGTCCGGATAAGCCCTGCCGCGCGAACTGTGTCCGAGGCGCAGTGCCCCCGTCGGCTGGCCTGAAGAACGGAATCGTCCATGGACTGGGCACCGATCTCCATCTCCACGAACCCTGCATCCCTGCACCGGTCGAGCACTTCCGGGGTCACCAGATCGGGCCGGGTCGAGGCCTTGATGCCGTGGACGACCCCTGTTTTCACAAGCACACTTGCCTCGTCCAGATAGCGCTCGAGTAAGCGCGATTCGATCCCGGTAAAAGAGCCCCCGTAAAAAGCGATGAGACGCCGCCTTTGATGCGGCTCCCTGCAGCTTGAGATAAACGCTGAAACGACCTCAGAGACGCCTTCCGGGGCTACCGGGTCGGCAAACTGTGTCTGATCGCAGAAGACACACCGGTGGGGGCACCCCAGATGGGATACGAAAACAGGGACTACGATAGGGGATAATCCAGGGATCTCAATGCCTCCTTGCACGCGGTCTGTGCGGCCTGCTTCTTGTTCCGCCCCCTTCCCCGGCCTACTACTTTTCCCTCCAGCTCCACGTCGACCACGAACTCCTTATCGTGCTCGGGCCCGATCTCGTCGACGACAACGACTCTGGGAAGACACTTGAATCGGGACTGGCAGATCTCGAGCAGCAGGCTCTTGTAATCGGTGATCGATACCTTCTCGATGGGGCCGAGCGCCTCGCGAAAATGCCTTTCCACGATATGGGAGACCGGCTCGAAGGCGCTGTCCAGAAAAATGGCGCCGACCAACGCCTCATAGGCATCCGCCAGGATGGAGGCCTTTTCCCGGCCCTGGTCCATCTCCTCCCCCCTGCCGAGGAGCAGGTGCTCACCGAGGCTCAAGTAACGGGCGATTCTGGAGAGCGCCGTTTCATTGATGAGCTCTGCGCGTTTCTTGGTGAGGATCCCTTCTCTTTCCTCTGCGAGCTCAGTGAACAGCCGGGTCGTGATGACCGCGTTGATGATGGCGTCGCCGAGGAACTCCAGCCTCTGATTATCCTGGAGATCCTCCTCCCGGTGTTCATTGACATACGTGGTGTGGGTCAGTGACTCTCTCAGCAGTTTCTTGTTGTCGAAGGAATAACCGATCTTGGATTCGAGGCTCTCATACTCCACTGAGCATTCCCTCCAGGTCAAGGCTATTGAGCTCGCCGTCCTGCAGGCTGTAGCCCAGACGGTAATGGATCGGGGTGATGGAGATCATCTTTTTCCTGAGGCACACGGCGTCTGTATCGTCACCGTCATCGACGATCTGGGTCATCCCCGCCTGCCAGTAGTATATGGTTCCTCTGGGGCTTTCCCTTTTTACGAACTTATCTACAATCCTCGACTCTCCCTGGCGGGTGATCCTGACACCCGTGACCTCGTGGATCGGGCAGGAAGGACAGTTCACGTTCAGGGCCAGCGGCACGGGCGCCTGCCTCGATGCGAGGCGGGACGCCAGCCGAGCGCCGAACACACTCGCCGCCCGGTAATCGGGGTGCTGATATTCGTCCACGGAAAGAGCGATACCCGTATGTCCGAGGATCAACGCCTCGGTCGCGGCGGAGACCGTCCCCGAGTATAATACGTTGATGCCTACGTTCGCCCCCTTGTTGATTCCCGAAACCACCAGGTCGGGAGGGGGATCCATGATGCAGGAGATCCCCAGTTTTACGCAGTCTGCGGGAGAACCGGTGATGCCATAACCGTAGAACCCGCCGCTTCTGTGGATCGGGATGACCTTCAGAGGATCCGCCAGGGTTATTGTATGCCCCACAGCGGACTGCTCGGTCACCGGAGCGATGACCACTACCTCGCCGATCTCTTCCAGGGCTTGTTTGATGGAGGAGAGACCCTGGGCATAGATTCCGTCGTCATTCGTCAGAAGAAAACGCATGGAAGATGTCATAATACCGGCGCAAAATATATGCAAGATGGAATAGAACGCAGCCTTCAGGGAAGCGGAGGACGCATTCAGATATACAGATCGATGTTTTCGCCAAGCCCTTCGATGAGCTGAACCACCAGCGCTCCGGTCTCTTTCATGGTATCGAGCATCAGTTCAGCCATTGCTGCGCCGAGATTGTTTGCATCTTCGAGATATCGGGCCGCGATAAGAGCGACGGTAAGAGAGTTGTTCGTTCCCTGGATCGAATCCATGATCATTTTATCGGTAGGAGAGCCTGGTTCTTGATGATCGAAACAAACACAGAAAGCTTCGGGGGCCTTCCTTGATGCGATCAGTCCAGCACATAACAGAAGCTCCCGGTGATTCTGAGTGTTTCTCCGGTGATATCCTCGGTAAACGGGCCGAACGGGCCGGCCTTTTGAACGGCATCCATGGCGGCGGTATCGAGGCTCTTGTGTCCGGAGGTGGAGAGTATGCCGATCTCCGTTACAGAACCCCTTCCGTCAAGGACGAACAGGAGTTTCACAGTCCCCTCCGCTTCCATTGCCACGGCATCATCGGGGTATTCCCAGGCCTCGAATATCTTTGCCTTGAGCAACTCCATGTAATCGACGCTTACCGTGCCCTCGGCTTCGAAGCTCACTCCTTCGTCCATGTCTTTGACCACATCTTCATGGCCGATCTCCGGAATGGTGGGCTCGACCTCATCTACAAGCCGGACCGGGATGCTTAAGGAGGGCCGTTCAACCGCATCGGCCGAAACGAAAAGATTCCACGGCTGCACCAGCGCAAGCGCGTGAATGAATGCGGACACAGCGAGGCAGACAAGCAGTCTCGTTGTCATATTGGGAAAAGACCACTAAATACTTGATCCTGTCAAGATGAATCGGGCATCTCCATGCCGCCCGGTCTCTATGGGCGCCCTCGGCCGCCGGGTACTGCCGTCCGTGACCACGCGGGGATGATCACCCTGTCGAAAGTATTCAGAGGATTTGATCCCGGTGAAGAACCATGCTATATACCCCCGGTGGAAGCGGTCGGGTCCTGGTGGGTCCCCCGGACTTCAAATCCGGTGTGGGGCGCGTCGAGCGTCCTGGGCAGGTTCGATTCCTGTGCGCTTCCGCCATGTTTTTCCTCTACGAGGATCTGCTCTTCAAGGTCTTGAGCATCGCGGATTATCCCAAGCGCGGCAAACGCTTCATCGTAGCAGTTTCCGGGGCTCCAGAGGAGCCAGCCGGTTGCGCCCGCCTCCCTGGCGGCATCGATCTGGGCCATGATGTAATCAGAATCATAGCCGGTTGTCACCCTCAGGGGAAACGACTGAAGCCAGGGCCTGATGACGACGTTGTCTCCGACTATGCCCTTCAGCCTCTGAACCCCCTCTTTCACGAAATAGTACGGATTATCCGCCGGATTGGCTATGCCGTCGAAATCTTTGCCGAAGTGGGACGGATACAGCATGGGCGAGAGGATGTCGACATAGCCCATGATTTTCCGAACGTTCTGCCCCACCACACTGATATCCATGGTTCTCTGCCAGATTACGATCCCGAAAATGTCCAGAGAGAGCAACACGCCCTGAGCGGAGGTGACAGCATGAATCCGTGACAGATATTCCGCTATCACGTCGCTTCGATCCTTACCTTCCACGCCTGTATCCGTTCTCCCGTCGGCGGGATAGCGGAAATAGTCGAGCTGAATTTCATCTATCCCCAGACCGATCATTTCCCGGATGACCGCGAGATTGTACTGCTGAACATCGTCATTGGCCGGATCCACCCATTCATTATTGTATCGCCAGTCCTCCATGGCAGCGGCCATGAGTTTGTCACGGAATATACAGATCCGCGCAATCACATGTACATCCATCTTGTGTAAGTAGTCGACAAGCTTGACGATCTCTTCGATGTTGCTGGGATATGAAGTGATTGAGGCATAAGATCCTGGTATGGTGCTCGGGTAGGCAAGCGCCCCATGAACCTCTTTCACGTCGAACACCACCGTGTTCACCCCGATTTGCCTCATCTTCCCGGCCAGGTCGAAAACCTCTCGGGAACCGGCGTTTCTCTGATTCACATAGATTCCTCTGGCAGGGAAATCCTTTTTTTTCGCTTTCCGTTGAGCCTTGAGAGGCTCGCTGCGGATCACTGGAATGGTCAGTGTCTGCCCCGGCGATATGACCGGAGAGCTCAGTGTATTGAGGGCCTGAATATCCCTGATGAGCTCGGCCCTGGTATATGATGCGGTGTAGGGAAGGTAGTGTGACGCGATTCTCTCCAGCGAATCTCCCTGTCTTACCGTATGGACAATGTATCCGTGGGCATGATTTCCCATACCGAGAACAGCAAGAAAAACAAGCGCGCACATGCCTGCTGTTTTCCATCCGTTCCATCTCTGAAAAACCATGCTTACCTCCCGCCCGACATGATCAGTTCCCTGATCGAGAATAGTAGAGGTGTGCGGTGGATGTCTCAAGGGAAGAGAGCGATCACAATGTTTCTCACAAAGCCCTGATGCCCATGATTTTCCTTGCTTCATCCGGCGTGGCTGGTTCACGTTCCAGCGAGGCCGCGATCCTTACCGCCCACTCCACCTGCTCAAAGCTTCCCTTTGCCAGGTCCCCTCCGGGAACTCTGATATTGTCCTCCAGCCCTACTCTCATATGTCCGCCCATCAGGCAGGACATGGTGATGGAAGGAAACTGGTCGAGACCGACGCCGCAGGTCGTGAAAACGGCGTTTTCCGGGAGAGCATGCACCATGGTGACGAAGGCGTCCGGCCGAAACCTCTGCCCCCCGGCGACGCCCCAGACAAAGTTGAAATTCATGGGGTCGGTGAAAAATCCCTGCTTCGCAATAAGAAGCGCATTGTCGATCCCGCCGATATCATAGCATTCGATTTCGGGTTTGATCTGCAGAGACTCCATGGCCTTTCCGAACTCCTGGAGCATGGTGAACGTGTTTTCGAACACGTAGTCGAGCACGATGGTTCCGGTGGACCGGTCTATCAAGCTGAAGTTCATGGTATTGGTGTTCAGTGACGCCATTTCCGGGCGGACCTCCATGATCTGGGCCAGTCTCTGCTCGGACGTTTTCCCGAATCCGACTGCGGAGCTCAAGTTCACGATCAGCTCAGGGGTTCTGTCCTTGATTGCCTGATAGGTATCCCGGATCCGGGCGATCTCGTGGGTAGGCATCCCGCTGTCGTCACGGGCATGGACGTGCACCATGGCGGCACCCGCCCGGTAACACTTCGCAGCCTCTTCCGCAAATTCTTCCGGCGTGTATGGGACCGCAGGATTCTGATTCTTCATGGTGGCAGCGCCGGCAAGGGCCGCGCAGATGATGACCTTTTCGGTTTTTTTCGACATTCGTGAGCTACCTCGCTTCTTTAACGTTCAGGCATGTCTGCAGAATCGCCGGCCTTCTCGGCCGGGGTTTCAGCACTACCGTCACGCTGCCTTGGCGCCGTCCATGAAGACTTCCATGATGGCGTTCACTGCTCGCTCCTGCCTTTTCTTGGTCAGTGGTTCCTTGCCCAGGACCATGACAGAGATGAATGTCTCGATGGCTCCATAGAAAATATACGTGAGATGGTGAGGAGGAATATCCTTCTTGAGGAACCCCTTCTGCTGGCCCTCGAGCATGATCTCCTCGCAGAGGTTGAAAAATTTCAGGAATCTCGCAAGCCCTTCTCTGGTATGGTACACCGAGCTCCTGCACACCTCGCTTACGAATATCGATATGAGGTTGGGCCGCTGGACATACGTATCGAGGAAAAACCGGATGATATGGATAAGCTTGTCTCGAAAGGCGTCATTCGATGCCTTTTCGGCATTCATCATGGAGTAAAGGTCGTTCCACCATGTCTCGACGATGAGGTCGAACAGAACCTCCTTGCTCCCGAAGTAATGGTAGACGAGGCCGTATGAAACACCCGCCCTTCGGGCTATATCGGCCATCCGCGCGTTCGCATAGCCTCTCTCGCGGAATACTTCAAGCGCGGCATCGATGATCATCTCCTGTTTATCGCCTTTTGCCATAACCTCCCCTTACCTCGAACGGATATGAAGAAAACATTAAGCCTGATTAACACAGTCTGACCAAGGAATCAATAATGCTTGAGGAACTTTGTCCTTGAGATGCCTGTGAGAGCGGGTTATGTTAACAGAGAAGAGATAAAAGGCGGGGAGATGATCCATGAAGCACAGCGAGCTCCGTGATGTCACTGATACATGCAGAATCCGGATCGACAAGGAAGGAAAGTGGTATTACGAAGGCCAGGAGATCGTGAACCCTCTTGTCCTCCTGACATTCTGCAACGCGCTTCAGAAAGATGATCAAGGCAGATACCGAATAGTCCTTCAATCCGAGGTGTGTTACATCGATGTGGAGGATACCCCTTTTGTCGTGGCCTCAATCCGCGGAGACCAGAAAACAGAGATCCTGCTCCTCCTGAACACGGGTGAAGTCCACAAGCTCGACCCGGAAACGCTGTCGGTGGGAGAGCACAATGTCATGTACTGCTCGCTGCCAGACGGCATGAAGGTGCGGTTTTCCCGAGCAGCCTATTATCTGCTGGCTCTCATGATGGAAGAGGACGAGCACGGCGACATTATCCTCACCGTTGGAGGCAAATCATATAAGATTTTACCTGCTTGCTCGGGCGAAGAATGATCCGGACGTAAGACATAACCGCACAGGGCTGCCCCGATGTGCTCTCGGTGCGACTTCGCTTCGATCGTTTAGCTGCCGCTCATGAAGCTGATCTGGTTCATCAGCCAGGACTGCTGAGACTGCAACTGGGACAGCAGCCTCTCCATGGCCGTGTATTTGGCGATCAGAGTCTCCTGGTATTGCGTCAGACGCATTTCCATCCTGTCGATCTTTTTGTCGATGTTGTTTATCTGGTTCTGTAGCGACTTCTGCTTGTTCGCTACATACCCGTCAATGCCGTCCGACATGTAATGGAGCGCTTTGTCGAGCCTATCGCCGACGCCCTTGATGAACGAGAAGTCGACCATGCCCGTTTCAGATCCGGTATACCTCAACCAGAGGCCTTCCACGGCCTGGTCATCATCACCAATCAGGGTTTGACCTCTGCCCGTCATACTCATCCAGTCGGATGAACCCTGCTCCCTGATTCTCCCTGCAACGTCGAGGCCGGTATATGTCCCGTCGGCCAGACCGAGGTTGCCGCCAGTCATGGACAGGGTGAATTCTCCGGAGCTCCCGTACGTGCTGCTCGATATCCTGAGCTGGCCGCCATCGTTCTCTGCGACGATTCCCAGGGTGTTACCGGAGTTGATGGCGTTCACGATAGAGGCGATATTCAACCCTGCGCTGAGCGTAATCGTCTCTTCTTTGCCGCGCGCATTGGTCAGAGTCAGGGTGGCATCCTCGCTCAGAACCCCTGAGAACCCGCTGCCTACGGCACTTGCTCTAGTGGCCGTCTGGGTGATCTCCACCTCGTAATCCCCCTCGGCCATATTGATCCCTGACGTGATGTAGGTGAGGCTGCTGTTCATGCTTGTTCCCTGGGCGGAGAAGAGATTCACGACATCTTCGAAATTCGATTGGAGATACCCGTCCAGTTTCGCATTGTTGATCGAGAGTTGTCCTGTCTTGTCGATATTGATCCCAATGAGGCTCAAATGGTCGAGCCCGGAGTCCAGACCGGTCACCCCGGAGAGAATAATGCTTCTCAACGTGCTCTTGACAGTATAGAGCGAGGTGTCGGCATAGAGCGGCTTTGTTGCATTACCTTCTCCCGGTGCCTCGTTCTGAGCGGCAATATAGCTCATCACCTTATTATAGCTGTCCACAAGTTCCTTGATCTTGCCCTTGACGCCTTCATAGTCACGCACAACATTGAGCGTTATCGTCGCATTTTCATCAGCGCCTATGAGATCGAGTGTAATACCCGCGATCACATCGCTAATCTGGTTTGTCGACCTGGTGAAGGTGATGCCGTCCAGCGTGATCTCGGCATCCTGCCCGGCTACGATCTCGCGCTTTCGGATGGTGGATGACTCAAAGGAACCGAAGTTAAGGGAAGAGTTCGCAGCCGCTATGCTCGGGGTCAACGTGAGTGATAGGCTCGATGCCCCGGCCTGATTATCCTCTACGACAATGGCCCCGCTGCCGTTGACATATGCGGTGACCTCACCTCCGAATGCTGCTTCTACAGCACTCAGCAGGTCGCCAACTGTCGAAGACTCGGTTATGGAAAACACCGAGGCATCCAGCGCGGTACCATCGTGACCGGTACCCTGGATCGTTATGGAATCACCCGGGGTCCAGGTATTGTATCCATCTATGTCGATCAGCAGTGTACTGCTCGATATCGCCGCTCCGTTGACCGTGTTTTCCATGGTCCCGTTCACGCCCGTGACATCGGAATACCCCTGCTTGAGGATGCCCAATGTCTGGAGGATGTTGCTGGAATCGGTGAAATCCTGGGTGCCGTCTATCTGCAGGGTATAAACAGTCTCATCGCCGTTTTTCGACTGAACGACAGACGCGTGGACTCCTGCAGCCTGCAGGGCCGCGTTGTTATTGATCGTGCCCGCAATGTCTTCAAGGGAATCGGTGGACAGATCGATGGAGACGGCCACGCCAGCTATGGTCACCGTGCCCGATGCCGCACCGGTCAATCCGAAGACTTGCCCAATCGAATCGGCGGAGCTTGAAAAGGCCCATGACCGGGCGCCGCCGGTGACGGCATTGCGCAGTGACAGCGTACCGTCCGCCAGCCCGAGTTGGGTGAGGATATTGTCGGCGGAGCCGCTGGCCAGAGATATTCCTTCCGAGCCCGTGGCCCTCGATGTGAGGCTCAAACGGTACTCGCCGGTAGATATGGCAATGATCGAAGCGGTGACTCCAGCCGGATTCTCGCCAGAGTTCAGGGCATTGATTTTGTTTTGGATTGTTGAGAGGCTGTCTGTTGCGGCAATGCTGAGCACCCGGTTGTTGATAATGAGTTCGCCGGAAATCCCCAGGGCCTCGCTCGTCGAGCCGAAGCTCTTGCTTGAAAGCTTCTGGGCAGCGGCAAGATTGTTGACGGTAATGTTGTATGAGCCTTCCGTCGCATTCGAACCCACGGCATAGCTCAAGAGGTCGGACACATTCAGGGTCGTGCTGTTGATGGTGGCTTTCGGGGTGAAGAGATTGAAGTCATCGGGAGAATTCAGGGCGCCGGCCGCCGTTTTCAGGGAGCGGAGAAGTGAGTTGACCTGATTCCAGGCCGATTTTTTCTCGCCCAGCGTGGTTTGCTTTTCCTCAAGCAGTGTGATCGGCCGCCGTTCGAGTTCCACGAGCTGGGAAATCATGCTTCGCCAGTCAAGCCCGGATGCAAGTCCTGAAATTGAATATGTCGCTGCCATGGGAATCCCCCCTCCCCTTCAGAATAGCCGGTCAGGTCCTCAAGCGGCAGACACCGGGACCTGACTCGTTTCTACCTCACACCTGCTCTCTCACAAGCAGCCCGGACATCTCGCTCAGCCGTTCTCTCAGCCTCAACATTTCATCCGGCGGTATCTGCATGACTACCTCACCGGTATTCTCATCCACGACCCTCACCACAATATCCTTGGTACCTTCGTCGATGCTGAATCTGATGGATCGGTTCATGGACTCAAGCTGATCGTTGATCTTTGCTATGTCCTGCTGAATTTCATCGGCAGATTGGGAATCATTCTGAAGAGGTCTTTGAGGTTGAGATGTTTCCTTGCCTTTGGTACGCGACACCTGGGCTGTGGCCGGAGACCCTGAATCGATCTTTTCTCTCATGACAGGATCTATCGGTATTGGTCTGATGCTCTCGATTTTCATGGCCACACCCGCCTTTCAGTCATTGAATCATGGGGGAGGAGACCTCCCCCATGATCATCTTTCTGACTGGTATTAGCCGAACAGGGAGAGAACGACCTGCGTGGACATATTGGCCTGTGCGAGCATCGCCGTGCCGGCCTGGAGCAGGATCTGGTTCTTGGTGAAGTTCACCATCTCCGAGGCCATATCCACGTCCCTGATGACGGATTCCGAGGCCGAGAAGTTCTCGATCTGCACCTGGAGGTTCGAGTAGGTGTAGTCGAGCCTGTTCATGGATGCGCCGATGTTGCCGAGCACATCGGCAAGGGTGTCGATGGCGTCGTCGATAGTACCGAGAGCGGTAACGGCATTTGCATGGCTGCTTACAGACGAGGAAGCGAGACCCAGACCCGAAGAATCGAGCGCGGAAATGCTGATGGCCAGCTGGTCTGCGGCTGCACCGCCTGAGCCGACCTGGAAGCTGCCCGAGAAGGTCCCGTCGAGAAGGGCGGTATCCTGATACTCGGTGTCATCCACGATCCGGTCGATCTCATCGATCAGGGCCTGGAATTCCGCGTCCAGTTTGTCGACGTCCTCACCCGAGTTTTCGGATGCCGCCTGGGTGGCCAGCTCCTTCATCCTCTCGAGGATGTTTTCGATCTGGTTGGCAGATCCTTCCGCGATCTGCAGCATGGACTTTGCCTCGGTCACGTTTCTGGAGGCGACGGTGAGCGACCTGACGTTGGTGCGGAGCCTGTTGGCAATGGCCAGGCCTGCGGCGTCGTCGGATGCGCGATTGATTCGGTAGCCGCTGGAGAGTTTCTCCATGCTCAAACCGAGTTTTGCTTCTGTGCCGAGTAACTGCCGGTGTGCGTTGATTGCTGCGATGTTGGTGTTAATGCGAAGTGCCATGATTCAATCCTCCTTGATTTTTTGGTTTTCCCGGCCTTCCTTGGCCGTTTTATTCATCTGCGATCAGTTTTTAGGTCCTGATCAGACCTTGTTCCATCCACCCCCTTTCATTAATCTATTGTACTTTATCGCCATTCGGATAAATTACTTTAACATTTTCTTGATATCATTCCCGGTACGTATACCAACAAGCCTTACTATGAGATGGTAATTTGTCATATAGTCAATATCTTGACTCATCCAGAAAAGGTTATTTGCGCTATCTAGTTGATATTACAATATTATATTTAAAGGCATACATCTTGCTCGCGGCAATCACCGATGAAGAATTCCCCTGTTTTACAGGTAAAGACCGCATATTGCATTTCATACGAGATAGGTTGCAGAAGTATGCGCTTTCCGAATGGGAAGACCTTCTTTGGAATGAAACGATATGGGGATGATGATCTGCTACCGTGGGGCCTTTTTACTCATAACCAAGGGGGGTATGATGTCTTTTAAGGATAAACTGAAATTAGCAATAATCGACAGTAGCGATATCTGGTATGCGCAACCTAGACAGATTTACAATGAATTAGTCACAATGGGTTATGAATGTCTCTGGCTAGCGAGACCTAATCACGAAGGCGCCAGATCGACCTCTGTTCCTCCTGGTTACATAACCATATGCATAGCAAACAATGTGAGTCCGATTGATTTAATGACACGTCAACCTCTCACGCTTGCACATCCACCGCTTGAAAGAGCATACAAATCCAAGGCTGATTTTGTATTCGTCGGGGACAAAACAACATTTCTGACATATTTCAGCCACAGACCAAACACCTTTTACATGCCATACGCTGTCAATACAGACATTTATAAGCCCATTATGGAGGTTGATGAGGTATATGATGTCGGCTTTGTAGGCAATATCAGAAATGAAGAGAGGAAACGAAGGCTAGACCTCATCAGAGATCATTTCCATTGTTTCGTCGGGCAAAAGCTTTTCATGAACAGGGCCAACAGGATGTTGAACTGCTGCAAGATCATATTCAATACCAGCGATGCGAAGGAAATCAATATGAGGGTCTTCGAGGCCCTTGCAACCGGCAAGCTTCTGGTAACGGACAGGGTAGAATATCTCGATGAGTTGTTTGAGGATGGCATACACCTCGTCACCTATTCAAATGAAAGAGAACTTATCGAGAAAATTTCATACTATCTTGAAAATGATGAAAAAAGGGAAGAAATTGCCCGAAATGGATTGGACATAGTAAGGGAATACCACACTTACCGTCGCAGGGCAGAGTTTATTATCGAGAAAATCATGCAATCGGATTTTCTCACACAACCAGACGAAAGGAAACATTTATCCAATTCATGCACATATCGCAAATTCTACGAAAAACAATCAGAAACAAACAGATTAGCTCAAGAGCGTCTTTTTGATCCCACTATTCCTGATCCAGATTCGGGCGGCATGTATAATGTAAGAGGGAGGCTGAAAGAGGCTCTCAAGGTTGCCAGGGGCAAGGTGCTCGATATCGGATGTCAGAGGGGCGGCTATTGCTTCCATCTGAATCATGTAGGACTGGATGTTGTCGGTATTGATATCAGCATGGGCTATTTGAAAATGGCAAAAGACAAGGTTCCGGATGCCCGATTCGCACAAGCGAATGCTCAGTTTCTGCCTTTCAAGGACAGAAGTTTCGATACTATTATTCTCTCAGAAATCCTTGAACATGTAATCGATGAGAAGCAAGTTATTTCAGAAGTCAAACGCGTATTGAAGCCGGGGGGAGTGGTTTTCGTCACTGTTCCGAACTACATAGATGAAACCGAGGAACATGTTCGTTTTTTATCCAAGAGAAGATTAGCAGACTTGTTCAAGAATTTCTCCCTCTCTTTCCAGGACAATTTCTATATTCGCTCAACTATTCTGGTTGCATGTAACCAGAGAAAAACCAATGTCTCAGCAGAGAACGTAATCAGAAAGGAACAAGAGGGACATAAGAAACTGAGCATCCTTCTCACCAACCACCATCTTCTGGATTTCACGGGAAGTGAGGTATTCACCTTTACCGTAGCCGACTTTTTAAAAAAGAATGGACATGATGTCGTTGTCTACTCAAAATATATTGATAGAATACGAAAGTACTTCAATGCGCGGAATATACCTATAGTTGATGACCTTTCCCAGTTGAAAAGGAGACACTTCGATGTGGCTCATGTCCACCATAACATCAATGCCCTGGAGGTAAGGCATTTCTTTCCGGGTGTTCCGATAGTTTTTCTCTCACATGGTGTTCTTCCTTTCCTAGAACAGCCGCCTTTGGTCGATATACATATCTCGAAGTTTCTGGCTGTCAGCGAAGAGGTACAAAACAATCTCACAGCCAAGCTGGGAGATAATCATGCCGTTGATATCTATCGCAATATAGTTGATACAAGCATCTTTCACCCATATTCTCAGATTCGCAATGAGCCTCGTAATGCGCTGGTTCTCAGCAACAGGATTGACCCCACGACTGAGCAAAAAATCCGAGAAGCATGTAGGTTATTAAACATAAGATGTAAATTTATCGGGCTGCGTTTTCGCGAAATAGATTATTTCCATGTTCCTCACTACATCAATCGAGCCGATATCGTGTTCAGTCTAGGCCGCGGAGCAATTGAAGCAATGCTGTGTGCCCGGATACCTATAATTTTTGACTACCTAGGAGGAGATGGTCTTGTCACGCCTTCCAATTTTTATGACATTATGAAGTGCAATTTTTCGGGCAGGGCAAGAAAAATCAATTTCTCCGTTGAATCATTGGTCGAGGAAATCCAGAAGTACAATTCTCAATATGGTCAGGAATTACAAAGAATTGCTTGTTCACACTATGGAGCTGAGACACAAATTCATAAACTCATTGATATCTACAAGCATGCAATAAAGGACAAGATTGCTCCATTGACTCCAGAAAATACAGCTTACATGGAATATATAATATCAACCGTTCATGAGTCACGATCATACATGGAGAACTATCTTGGGCGGAGAGCCCGTCCGACGTCTGAGGAACCCCTCAGTGAAGCCATTCCAGTGAGCCCGTCATCCAGAAATACAAATGCCGACAGATACGAGAATGCAGAGAATGAGCTTCTGGCACAGCTCTCACGCAACCCTGATGATCCGGCTATCCTCCACCAGTATGCGATTTTGCTCTTTCAAGAAGGAAGACTCGGGGAAGCAATAGAAGAAATGAACCGTGCACTCGAGTTGGATCCGTTGAATGCGGAATTTCACAACGACATAGGTGCCATACACCATGCATCAGGAGATTTGGCAAAGGCACAAGGATATTTTGAAAGGGCGCTGAGCATCAATCCTCAAGATCGCATCTCACTAAAAAATCTCATAGAACTCTTCATTGAGGAGGAGAAACTCGAAAATGCCCGAGAAATGTGTAGGAGACTGATATCCCTCAATGCTGATGATGAAGAGGCCAAATATCTGTGGAATTTAGTAGATAACAGACTGAAACCACAATCTGAGCAGAATCATGATGCAGCACGTCATGCCCCCAGTTCAATATCGAAACCCGAGAGGATTCTTGCTGATCGCCTGCAGCCAAGAACACAGGGCAAGGCTTCGCCAGACCGCGAGACCGCGAATTCAATTCAGAAGAACAAGGTACAATGGTCGAATTATGACTGGTCTCAGGGTGGCGATGAATGGTCCGCCTCCTGGGGAGGAACAGAACAGCTATGGCACAAGACAATCCTTCCTCGTATACGGCGATGTCTGCCTTCAGGACATATCTTGGAGATCGCCCCCGGTTTCGGACGATGTACACAGTACCTCGTCCGGCAGTGCGATAAACTCACTCTCGTCGATCTGACAGAAAAATGCATTCAGGCATGCAAACAGCGTTTCAGCAACTATCCGCATGTCCACTATTTCGTGAACGATGGAAAATCTCTCGACATGATCGAGGACAATTCCGTTGATTTCGTCTTCAGCTGGGATTCACTCGTCCATGTGGAAAAAGATGTCATGCAGTCCTACCTGCATGATCTTTCGTCCAAGCTCAAGCCCGGCGGTGTAGGGTTTCTTCACCACTCAAATATAGGCGCATTTCGGGATCCAAAGACCGGGAAATTGACTGTGAAAAACCGTCACTGGCGTGGAGAAAACATGTCTGCAGAACTGTTCCGAGTCTACTGTCAGGAAGCGGGGCTTTCATGCTTGACACAGGAGATCATCGCCTGGGGAGACAGCATCCTGAACGATTGTTTCTCCACTTTTATAAAAAAGGACGGCATCAAGCCGGATAAAATCATTATTCTTGAGAACCCTGACTTCATGGAGGAGGCGAAGGGGCTTAAAAATCTTCCCGACATCTACGGATGCCTGCTTCCCTCTTTGGAATCAAACATCCTGGATACAAAAGAACTCACAGCGAATAATACAGAAAACATTTCCAAAGATGATTCCTCCCATTCCAGAGGTGAAATACTCCCGCCATCCTGTTTGCTCTCCATCATACTTACAGTAAAGGGTAACATGAAGGAGATCTACCGCAGTGTCCAGTCGATCCTCCGGAACATCCCCCTTCAGGGCGTCGAACTCATTCTTGTGGATATTGGATCGAGCGACGACGCCAGAGAATACATCAAACAGCTACGGCATGAGCATACAACCGCCATCCTCCTTGACGGTAAAGTCACACCTGTCCAAGGAAGCATCACTGGAGCCGGAAAGGCCTCGGGAGAGTTTCTCGCGTTCCTGGATGAGTCGGTGATAATCACCCAATCATGGTTCTCCTGCATCATGAATGTGCTCAAGAATGCATCTGATTGGGATGCCATAGTGGGGAAAACTATATCTACAGGAGGTATGATCGTTGAAGCTGGATCAACGGTTGTCAACGAAGCAGAACTGGTGAGCAGAGGGGGCGGAATCCCATTCCTTGACCCTGCGTACAACTTCACTTGCCCGGTTGTTTCCGGTTCCCGACACTGCATGATCATTCGCAGGAAGACATGGGATGAAATGAATGCATTCGACCCTGACCTGAAGAGCATCGGAGCCGCACTCATAGATTTTGGGTTAAAAATGGTATCCAGAGGGTGTCGGATCCTCTACCAACCTCAGTGCATCCTTGTTGCAAACAGTATTTCATCCCCATCTGCCGCTGTGACAGACAATCATGCTCCAGACTACCAAACCCTGGCTTCTCTTAGGCCCAGGGATTTCACTTCCGAGATCGCTACGACCATAACAAAATCGTCGCACAAGAATATTCTCGTTCTCGGAATCTATCTTGCGAACACTACAAACACGGTCAGCGACATCGTTTCCGTCCTCAGCCGTTCGGAAAAACACACAATCGTACAGAAATGGGTCGCACTCAACGGGCAACCTCCCGATGAGGCAACGGCAAGGGTCACCGTGAAAACATTGACCGGCAAGAGGCCGAAGTTTCAGATCATCAACGATCTGCTTGCAGGAGACGATCTATCGCGCTACGATTATGTCATCCTTTGCGATGACGACGTGGTCCTTCCGGAACAATTCGTGGACACTTTCATCGCAATGCAATCTTCGCTTGGGTTGGCGATAGCCCAGCCTGCCAGAACTCTCAACTCGTACATTGACCATCCCATCGTGGAGCAGCACCTCGGAGTTCACGCCAGGCAGACTCTATTCGTTGAAATAGGACCGGTGGTCAGTTTTCACACTTCAGTCTTTGACTTCGTCTTTCCTTTCGACCTCATCTCACCCATGGGATGGGGATACGAAAATGTCTGGGCACACGAAATCATTCAAAGGGGTCTTAAGATGGGTATCATCGATGCGGTCTGCGTTGATCACAGTCTGCGCAAACCGGTGGCCAATTATAACTGGGAAGATGCCGATAGACAGAGAAGCGCATATCTCAAGAAGCATGATCACCTTTCGCTGGACGAGTGCTTCAAAGTCATAAACACCTATATCATCGCCGAGGAGTCGACATGAAATCTGTATCCTCTCAGCCTTTCATCAGCGTCATAATACCCACATACAATCGGGCCGACTTGCTGAGCCAATCCCTGGAAAGCCTGGTCGGACAGAGTCTGCCGAAAGATCAGTTCGAGGTGATCGTCATTGACGATGGTTCTTCTGACAACACGTCAGATGTATGCAGGAATTTTTCCCAAAGGCTCCCCTTGCGGTACTACCGGCAGAAAAACTCTGGTATTTCAGCTGCAAAGAACATGGGTGTGTTTGCTTCCTGCGGCCCGATCCTCTTGTTCTTTGATGACGACGACGTCGCCGATCCCGACCTGCTCACAGAGCACATCCGCACCCACTCCCTTCACCCGGAAGAAAATATCGCGGTGCTGGGCTATACCACATGGCACCCTTCACTGAAAATAAGCCGAGTAATGGATTTCGTCACGAATATCGGCCACTTCCTTTTCTCCTACAGCAACCTTAAAGACGGTCAGGAGCTGGATTTCACGTATTTCTGGGGCGGGCGTTCATCATGCAAGAAGTCGCTGCTGGTACGTCACGGGGTCTTCAACCAGCTCTTCAGGTTCGGATCCGAAGACATCGAGCTGGGATACCGGCTCTCGAAATTGGGACTTAAGGTCATCTATAACCGCAGCGCCAAAAGCTTCATGATCCGGCCCCTGACTTACGAACAATTCTGTCAGAGATGCGTGAAACAGGGTAAATCTCAATATCATTTCAGCAAAATGCATCCAGACCCTGTGATTCAGAAGTATTGTATGGTGGATGATGTGGATCAGAAATGGGCCTTTGTCAGGCAAACGCTGGAAAGCAAGATGGCTCGTGTCAGAGACATCGAACGGGCCCTGGAAAACAGCATGCCGCCTGCAGATGAGAAAAAGCTCCTAGATGAACTGGGAAAGCTTTATTGGTGGACCTTTACAGCGCTTAAAATAAAAGGTGTCATTGAAGCCAAGGAGTCTGATACCGTTCGGCAGAGCGGGATCGATGACCATAAGGACCTCCCTATTCCCGTTAACGACATCGAAATCATCCGTGGCAGATGGAGAAAGGCTCCACCAAAGTCTTTCGAGCGTGGGAACATTCTGATCATCGATCCGTTCCTGCCAATGTACGACCGTGCTTCGGGCTCGCTGCGCTTGTTCGAGATCATGAAGGCCCTTATCAGGCTGGGTTTCCAGCTGACCTACATTGCACGAAACGGCGAACACGCCGGCGTGTATGTACCTCTTCTGCAGAATATGGGAGTGGAAGTCTATGCCGGTGACCCAACAGCCCTCCAGGCTTTAGGCCTGGATATCATTGCTCCCTATCTCGATGTCGAAAAAATACTCAGGTCGAAATCATTCGACTATGTGATCCTGTCATTCTGGCACATCGCCGAGTATTACCTCCCCATGGTGAGACGGAACTGCCCCCAATCACAAGTCATCATTGACACGGTAGACATCCACTTTCTCAGAGAATTCCGCGAGGCCGAGATGAAGAAAAACCAGGCCCTGCTGGAAATCGCTCGGCGGAACAAGAAGCGGGAGCTGGCTGCCTATCGCAAAGGAGACAGGCTCTGGGTGGTCACGGAGGAAGACAAAAAGGCTATAGAGAATTTCGTGCAGGCACCTATCGATATCGTACCGAATATTCATAACTCAAGTTTCGCACCCCTTAATCCTGAGATGGGGGCATAGAGCCTGATCGATCG
>ERZ795049.1697-NODE-1697-length-28095-cov-6.114051_pt1 | contig 28095 bp, 13 predicted proteins | sample MGYA00375133_ERZ795049 | MGnify/ENA primary metagenome ERZ795049 (study PRJEB30178, sample SAMN05720147) | activated sludge metagenome | isolation source: anaerobic digester from wastewater treatment plant | place: Japan | collected 2015-04-20 ... | reverse complement strand
ATGTACTTTTCGAATAATAGCATATATGTGGATGACAAAGGCTTTTGGGTATTTGATAAAGCAGGTTCTGAATCAATAAACCTTTCGTATGCCGATAATGTTGAAGCGTTGGATAATATTTATAAGCTTGATAGCGACTATAAGGATATATTGAAGGCAGTATCTATTTTTAGTATCCCGGTTTCATCGGATGTAATAGAGAACTTTGTAGAAATCAAAGGGGAGAAATTAATAAATTGTCTGTATTACCTTTCAAATATAAACATAATAATAAGAAAACCGAATGACTGGGGCTTGTCCTATAGTTTCAATTCTTTAAATTTAAAAAGGTCAATATACGAAAATATATCTTCTGAATTAAGGCGAAAATATCATGAAAAGGCTTCCTATGTTTTAAAAAGTAAAATTAAGAATGAAAATAAAGAGAATGCGGATGAATTGATACATCAAATGCTAAGAGCCAATTGGAATCTTGAAGTCAGGGAATACTTAATGGATACTGCTGAAAGCTTGATTGGGAATAATTCAATAAACCAGGCGGTGCGGTTTCTAGAAAATGCCTATGGCTTGTTGGTTGAGGAAAGCATTTATGAAGACAGGATACTGGTATGCAATAAGTTAGGCGAACTATATGAACGGATGGGAGAATATTCAAAAGCTTATTATTATTATAATATTGTTGAGGGTATTGCCAGGACTGTAAGAAATACCAATCTTCTGATAGATGTGTATATAGAGAAATATCTTTTGATGTATAAATTGGGTGACAGAAAGACTTCTTTCAGGTATCTTGCCCAATCTAAGAACCTCCTCAGAACTTCAGGTTATAGGAAAGGTATATACGAACACATTATCGTGATAAACAGGATGATGCTCCATAAAAGAAAGTTCAACAGCTATATAGATATACTGGAAAAAGCACTAAAGAACATGGATAAAGAACAATATAAATTTTATTATGCAAGGATACTGGGCATCTGCGGAAGGCTCAAAGCCTATAAAGGCCGCCATGAGGAAGGTCTCTCCGAACTGGCTGAGAGCGTCAGTATCCTGGAGAAAACAGATAATTACAGGAAAGTACTATACCCATTGAATTCAATGGGAGAAATATATTATGACAATTACAACGAAATACAAAAGGCAAAAGAATGCTTCGAAAGATGCCTTTCTATCAGTAAAAAGGCGGGTGATGCATATTATATTGGCAAAAGCTATAAAAACCTTGCAGAAATATACAGAACAGAAGACAAGAATTCCAAAGCTCTTCAATTTTATCAAAGCTCCCTTGAGAACATTACTTTGGCGAAAGACAGGCATTTGGAGTTTTGGATTTATTTGAATATGGCCTTGACCAACATAGAGTTGGAAGATTACAAAAAAGCCTTGACAATACAAAATAATATGGAAGAAGAATTAATGAAATCCAGGTATTCGGGGAACTTGATAGATTTATACCATAGAAGCAGGGCGGAATTCTTCTATGCTGTGGGGGAATACGAAAAAGCACAGGAATATGCACAAAAATCTGTGGATATGTGTATAACCTGGGGTATTACAGAGAATTATGACGCACATTTTGTGAAGCTGCTGTCGGAAATACAGCAAAACGGAAACCTTGACTTTGAAAGAGACAGTGCGTTTCTTGATAAAGTGTTCACGGAAAATTTATATAAATTAGGGCGTATTGCCTGTGTAAAGCTTGCAGAAATATATATATCGAGAGGCATGCAGGAACGGGGAGCCGAGCTTTTAAACAAAGGCCTGAACTATGTATCAAAAATTGATACCGATATGCTGAGATTAAGATATGAATATGCAGGAGCCCTTGTAAAGGAAGGGCCCGAAAGGCTGGACAGCCTTACAAATCTGGCAGGATACATAGAAACGGCAGAAAACAACGAGCTGGGATGGAAGATGTATAAGGCAATTGCTTCGGAATTTATAGAGCGGAAGGACTACAGGGAGGCCTTGAAATGCCTCATTAAATCCCTCAGCTATCTTAGAAAGCTTGTGCATAATGTGCCTGATGAATACAAAATAAGATTCATAAACTCTCATGACAGGAACACGGTAAAAGAAAGCCTGATACGGGCAGCGGAGATTTTGACATCAGGCAGGCCAGGTTCTGCAAACATAAGGAAAACTGTTATGGGCAGGAGGTTGACGGGCAAACGGAAGGAGAGCCTGAACCTGCATGAAATAGACAAATATTTTGACTATACGGAATACAGGAATATATTCAGATATAATGGGACCGACGAAATATCAGCAAGCAGAAGTACGGACATAAATGTGCGGATGGGATTCCTGGAAAGGATACAGGACCTGCTTGTCAGGTTTAGTGACGATGAAAGAGCTAACCTGAAGCAAACCATAAGCCTGCTTGCGGAGATAACCCAGGCAAAGAATGCATTTATAGCGACATTGCAGGAAGATGACAGTCTGGATGTAATAGCCTCCTACAACAAGTATTCCGAGATACCTTTTTATAAATATATTATAGAGCAGGCAAAACAGAAAAAGGACATTATAATAATAAATGATGCTTTCGAATATAATGCCGGAAAGGGAGACATACTGATACCCAGGGATATAACGGCAGTATTCTGCATACCGTTAATGACATCGAAAGAAAGTGACTGCATAGGGATAGAATTGGAAGAAGAGAGAAGAAGATATCGGGCTCAGGAAGACGATACAATAATAGGCTATATATATCTTGATACCGACAGCATAATAAACAACTTTACCCAGGAAAGCAGCCAATTTTGCATAATGGCATCGAATATAGCCTATATATTGACAGACAATTATAATATGAAGACAGTATCGACGGTGGACAGGCTTACAAGGCTATATACCAGGAAGCACTTTGAATCAATGCTGTCAAATGAGCTTATGCGCATGGAAAAAGAGGGAGGACAATTCTCGATAATAATGTCGGATATAGACAGGTTCAAGAATGTAAATGACCGCTTCGGGCATCAAAAGGGAGATGAAGTGCTGCAGAACATAGGCAGCATAATAATGGGCAGCGTAAGAAAGGGAGATATATGCGGAAGGTATGGAGGAGAGGAGATAATAATACTGCTTCCCGGCTCAGATGCAGAAGGAGCATACAAAGTAGCGGAGAAGATAAGAAAGAAGGTAGAGAATTCAAAGCTTTTGGGACTTAACACACCGCTTACGATAAGCCTTGGGATATCCTCGTACCCGGAGCACAGCACCTGGGCGAAGGATCTTATAGACAAAGCCGACCAGGCACTATATCATGTAAAAGAATCCGGAAGGAACGGGAGCAGAATATATGAACCCAACATGTCAAACAGTTTAAAGAGGATAGACAGACTTGAAGGTATAATATCGGGAGATCCCGTTGAGGACCAGAGGAAAGCGAAGACCCTGCTTGAGATATTGGAGCTTCAGAGGAATAATGACAAGACAGTGGAAGAGAAGATGTTCAATTTCCTGGGGAGGATAATAGAAGCATCGGAAGCGCAGACAGGGGGAATATTCTTCATAGAAGAGACATCGGATGGAGGCGCAAGAATAGGCAGAAAGATTCTAAGGAAGAGTCTTACGGGAACAGAAGCAGAAGAAATCTACTATAACGAGGGGATACTGCAAAAGTGCATAAACAGCAAAAGGGGAGAATACCAGATAGACTGGAGCGGTTATCCCGGGATAGACTCTCTGACCGGAATGCCTGACTGGCAGTCAGTAATACTGATACCGATGATAGACAGGGGAAGGCTTAAAGGAGTGGCATACCTTTCCGTATCCATAAAGAATAAGGAGTTTGACGCAGGTACCTATAATTATGTCAAGACCCTGTCCGATATTATGTCTGCAGCATTGAGAACAGAATAGCAGACAAAAGTCAAATAACGGCATGTATGACAAACGATTCATACGTGCTGTTATTTATCATTTGATTATGATAGAATATTATATACATATTTTTCTTCTCATATTTAACATTAGTATTGTGACTATCTATAGTTCATGCGGGTTTGCTCTGCCTGGGGGAATGGGAAATGCGTCTTATAAATGCCAAATACAAGGTTATAGATATCAGCAATGAGGATGATTACGGGAGTACGGTAGTTGTCGAAGATACCCGAAGAGGTCATATGCTCAAAAGTCTTAGGATAATAAACCACCAGAAGGAAACGCAGAAATTTATCAATTATATGAAGTTTAATATGTCTGAATATAGGAATTTGAACCATCCTAACCTTATAGATTTCTATTTTTTCAATAGGGTATTGGAAATAGATACCAAGCCGGTAGTTGCAGATAAATATTATTATACTTATGAACATTTTAATGGAGTAAGTATTTTTGATTATGTCAAAAATCAGGATTTTGACATAATATTGGATATTGTTGTGCAATTATGCTCCTTAGTGAAGTATCTGCATACGAAGGGCTTTTTGCTTTGCAGTGTAAAGGTTAATGAACTTTTTGTTGTGCATGGTGAGGAGAAGGCTTCATTAAAGGTTTCAAGACTGCCCTATATTCAAGGTACCGAGCGTTCTGTGATGTTTGACAGAGAAAGCAATTGCTTTATGTCTCCGGAGGTTTTTCAATTTGGGGATTATACGAAAGCCTCGGATATTTACGTTGTTGGTGCTTTAATGTTTTACATTTTCAGCAAAATCAATATTGAAGGGTCTAACTTCAAAGATGACCTTAAGAGGTTTGGAATCACGAAAGACAATAGAATAGTACAGATAACTGAAATAATCAAAAGATGTACCGCTCTGAAGCCCGGCGACAGATATGAATCAGTGGGGAAAATAGTAGGAGACATTAACAAAAAGCTGAACAGAAATTTTAATATTATAGATAAAAAGTATTATCAAAGGCTCCCCCGGTACAATACAAGACTCGTATCAAGAGAGCATCATCTTGTAAGGGTTTTGGAATCTGCAAAAGAATACCTTTATGGGAACAGATTCCAACCGAAGGCTATAGTAATAAAAGGTCTAATAGGAACAGGCAAGTCGGTTTTTATAAAAGCGGCGGATTATAGACTGGAACAGGAAGGTTTTTCAGTGGTATTCAGCACCCTGAAGGAGGAAGAATCATATAGCTTTCATTATATAGTAATGGCTATCAAAGAGATAATGAGGAATACCGAAAAGGAGATTATCGACAGATATATAGCAGATATATCCTATATTATTCCTGAGATAACAAACATATCCTCCGACCCGATATCCAGCAGCGTGATAAGGCAGGAAGATAAAGTAAGACTTACGTACAGGCTGGGCAATTTTATTCTGGAGGCATCCTCCAAGCGTCCTTTCATTATGGCTGTAGGTGGGTTTGACTATATTGATGAGGACTCCCTTTCTGTTATGAATTATATTATGAGAAGTGAGGGCAAAGGCAAAGTATTTTTTCTTTTTGGAATAGGAACACAGAGCATAGAAGAAAATGCCAGGCTAAAGGAGTTTTACGATTCGCTGAGGGAAATAGGCTATATAGAAAGCATTGAGCTTGGCAACCTTAACATAAAAGAAACAGAAGAATATCTAAGGCTTTTGCTTGGAATGGATAAGCCGTTTCTTGATTTTGCCGCCAGGATATATAAAGAAACTGAAGGTAACCCGAAGCTTATATATGAAATAATATACTTCCTTTTCATGAACAATCATATATATATAGATGATAACGGGGAGTGGGTTTTAAGTAAAATTGACCTGAGCAGCTTTAACCTGTCCTTTAACATAAGCGATATGATCCTGAACAAAATTAGTAAGCTGAGCCCTACGCAAAAAGAGATCGTAAGGATGGTTTCAATATTCAATACTGCCGTATCCTCCGATACACTAAGGAAAATGCTTGGTATAGGCATGGATAAACTTGAAGCACAGCTTTCCTATCTGGATTCCATCAACATATTATCAAAAAAAGTGGATGACTGGGGAATATCCTTCGACTTTAGCTCTATTAATCTGAAAAAATCTATTTATGAAAGAATCCCGCAGGAGGCAAAGCTAAAATCTCATTTGACTGCTTCATATATACTTGAGGACAAATTCAACAAGGAAAACAGGGAAAACAGGGATGAGCTTATTTTCCATATGACAAAGGCAATGAGATATAAAGAGGCTATTGAATACCTTATGAATTCTGCCGAAAAGATGATATCCAGCAATCTGACAAGTCAGGCTATTCAATTTCTTTTGCAATCTTATAATATGTTTACGGCCGAAGATGTGAGCAACGAAAAGATGATTGTGTGCAGCAAGCTTGGCAAATTGTACGAGCATATGGGAGAATACGGCAAATCAATGCGTTTTTACAATGAGGCGGAAAGTCTGGCAGGCAAGGCCAATAATTTAATAATGCTGATAGATATATATATCAAGAGGTTCTCACTTTCATACAGAACAGATGACAAAAGGGGAGCAATTGCATATGCAGTTAAGGCAAAGAGGCTTCTGAAGAGTATTCCATATACAGAGGGATTGTATGAACTGATTATCAGCCTTAATGACATAATGCTGAACAAACATAAGTATAATTCATATATTAGAATACTGGAAAATTTAATGAGAACTATCGATATAGAGAAGCATGGGTGCTTTTACGCAAGGGCGATGGTGACTTACGGTAAAATAATATGCAGCAGGAATAGATATAAAGAAGGTCTTGCAATGCTTATGAAGGGTATGGATATGCTCGAAAAGCTTTCTGAATATAGATACATACCCAATGTTCTTAATTCTATAGGTAATATTTATACTGATTACTATAATGACATTCCTAAAGCCAGGGAATACTACGAAAAGTGTTTAAATGTGAGCCAGAAGCTAAACGATTTAAGTGGGATAGAAAAAAGCTATAACAACCTTGCGGAGCTTAACAGGATTGAGGATCAATACGGCCAGGCCATTGAATACTACAACAGAGCAATGGAAACTGTTCGTATATCCCAGAATACGATGATGGAAGCATTGCTCAATATAAACCTTATAATTGCCGGCATAGAAATGGAGGACTTCAAGAAAGCAGCTGCATATATCGGTTCCTCTGAGGAAATGCTCAACAACCTTAAGGACTCAGGGAATTTTTCGATGTATTTACATCATCACAGGGCGGAATTCTTCTATGCTGTGGGAGAATACGAAAAAGCACAGGAATATGCACAAAAATCTGTGGATATGTGTATAACCTGGGGTATTACAGAGAATTATGACGCACATTTTGTGAAGCTGCTGTCGGAAATACAGCAAAACGGAAACCTTGACTTTGAAAGAGACAGTGCGTTTCTTGATAAAGTGTTCACGGAAAATTTATATAAATTAGGGCGTATTGCCTGTGTAAAGCTTGCAGAAATATATATATCGAGAGGCATGCAGGAACGGGGAGCCGAGCTTTTAAACAAAGGCCTGAACTATGTATCAAAAATTGATACCGATATGCTGAGATTAAGATATGAATATGCAGGAGCCCTTGTAAAGGAAGGGCCCGAAAGGCTGGACAGCCTTACAAATCTGGCAGGATACATAGAAACGGCAGAAAACAACGAGCTGGGATGGAAGATGTATAAGGCAATTGCTTCGGAATTTATAGAGCGGAAGGACTACAGGGAGGCCTTGAAATGCCTCATTAAATCCCTCAGCTATCTTAGAAAGCTTGTGCATAATGTGCCTGATGAATACAAAATAAGATTCATAAACTCTCATGACAGGAACACGGTAAAAGAAAGCCTGATACGGGCAGCGGAGATTTTGACATCAGGCAGGCCAGGTTCTGCAAACATAAGGAAAACTGTTATGGGCAGGAGGTTGACGGGCAAACGGAAGGAGAGCCTGAACCTGCATGAAATAGACAAATATTTTGACTATACGGAATACAGGAATATATTCAGATATAATGGGACCGACGAAATATCAGCAAGCAGAAGTACGGACATAAATGTGCGGATGGGATTCCTGGAAAGGATACAGGACCTGCTTGTCAGGTTTAGTGACGATGAAAGAGCTAACCTGAAGCAAACCATAAGCCTGCTTGCGGAGATAACCCAGGCAAAGAATGCATTTATAGCGACATTGCAGGAAGATGACAGTCTGGATGTAATAGCCTCCTACAACAAGTATTCCGAGATACCTTTTTATAAATATATTATAGAGCAGGCAAAACAGAAAAAGGACATTATAATAATAAATGATGCTTTCGAATATAATGCCGGAAAGGGAGACATACTGATACCCAGGGATATAACGGCAGTATTCTGCATACCGTTAATGACATCGAAAGAAAGTGACTGCATAGGGATAGAATTGGAAGAAGAGAGAAGAAGATATCGGGCTCAGGAAGACGATACAATAATAGGCTATATATATCTTGATACCGACAGCATAATAAACAACTTTACCCAGGAAAGCAGCCAATTTTGCATAATGGCATCGAATATAGCCTATATATTGACAGACAATTATAATATGAAGACAGTATCGACGGTGGACAGGCTTACAAGGCTATATACCAGGAAGCACTTTGAATCAATGCTGTCAAATGAGCTTATGCGCATGGAAAAAGAGGGAGGACAATTCTCGATAATAATGTCGGATATAGACAGGTTCAAGAATGTAAATGACCGCTTCGGGCATCAAAAGGGAGATGAAGTGCTGCAGAACATAGGCAGCATAATAATGGGCAGCGTAAGAAAGGGAGATATATGCGGAAGGTATGGAGGAGAGGAGATAATAATACTGCTTCCCGGCTCAGATGCAGAAGGAGCATACAAAGTAGCGGAGAAGATAAGAAAGAAGGTAGAGAATTCAAAGCTTTTGGGACTTAACACACCGCTTACGATAAGCCTTGGGATATCCTCGTACCCGGAGCACAGCACCTGGGCGAAGGATCTTATAGACAAAGCCGACCAGGCACTATATCATGTAAAAGAATCCGGAAGGAACGGGAGCAGAATATATGAACCCAACATGTCAAACAGTTTAAAGAGGATAGACAGACTTGAAGGTATAATATCGGGAGATCCCGTTGAGGACCAGAGGAAAGCGAAGACCCTGCTTGAGATATTGGAGCTTCAGAGGAATAATGACAAGACAGTGGAAGAGAAGATGTTCAATTTCCTGGGGAGGATAATAGAAGCATCGGAAGCGCAGACAGGGGGAATATTCTTCATAGAAGAGACATCGGATGGAGGCGCAAGAATAGGCAGAAAGATTCTAAGGAAGAGTCTTACGGGAACAGAAGCAGAAGAAATCTACTATAACGAGGGGATACTGCAAAAGTGCATAAACAGCAAAAGGGGAGAATACCAGATAGACTGGAGCGGTTATCCCGGGATAGACTCTCTGACCGGAATGCCTGACTGGCAGTCAGTAATACTGATACCGATGATAGACAGGGGAAGGCTTAAAGGAGTGGCATACCTTTCCGTATCCATAAAGAATAAGGAGTTTGACGCAGGTACCTATAATTATGTCAAGACCCTGTCCGATATTATGTCTGCGGCATTTTAACGTCGGCTTTATGTATGAAGAATTAATTATTACGAGGAGGAATCATTGTGAAAAGATTTAGCAAAATTAGAACCAGGGGATTTACAATGCTGCTGGCTGTTCTTGTGCTGATAATAGTGTTTTTTAGCAATATATCTGCATATATTATTGATTATCAATGGTTTTTAGAGCTTGGATATAAAGAGGTTTTTTTTAAAAAGCTTGTTACACAGCTGCAGTTTTTTGTCCCGGCACTTGTGGCGCTTTTTTTGTTATTTTATTTATACCTTAATTCAATAAATGCTCATTCCATAAAACTTAGCGGGATGATACTTACAAACGCCGAAAAAAAAGCAAGAACAAAATTATTTGTTTTGTCTTCTCTGGGCTTATCCTTTATTCTTTCATTAATATTCGTGACTGATATATGGTATGATTTTTTGATATTTATAAACAAAACTCCCTTTGGTTTGGCTGACCCTATTTTCGGAAAGGATATCGGATATTTTATTTTTTCCCTTCCTTTCCTGAATAAGCTGTATAATTATTTATTGGTGCTTGTGTTTGCGGTTGCGGCAGTTACTTTCACTTTCAATATTTTCAGCTTTTTCGCTTCAAGGGCGGCCAGCGGGAATTTTGATATTAGTGAAAGACCTATAAGTTACTCCAGGGATACATACGGAAAAATATTACGTACAGCATCAAAACAGCTTATTCTTCTCGGAGCGGTTTTTTTTCTGATTCTCGCTTTCGGTTTCTATCTTCGAACTTTTGCTTTGCTTTATTCTCCAAGGGGAGTTGCATACGGCGCCAGCTTTACAGATGTTAACATAACTCTTCCGTCATATTATATATATATGGGCATTTGCATATTGACAGCAATATTGCTGATGCTTACCAGGAATAAAAAACGCATAAAGCCGATTGTTTTCGGTCCGCTGCTTTTGGCAGCGGTCATGATCATATCGGGAGTAGTGTATGGCTTGGTACAAAGCATAATAGTAGCTCCAAATGAGATAGTAAAGGAAGAAAGATTCTTGCAGAATAATATTGACTATACTAATTATGCATACAACCTTGACAAGGTACAGGAAAAGGAGTTCCCGGTGAAACAGGATCTTACGAGGGAAGATATTGAGGAAAATATAGTTACGATAAATAATATTCCTATAAACGATTACAGGCCTGCAAAGGATATATACAACCAAATCCAAGGGCTGAAGAACTATTATCAATTCAATGACATGGATATAGACAGATATATGATCAACGGCATATATAGACATGTGTTTATATCCGCAAGGGAGCTTCAGTCTGCAAATATTCCAAAGCAGACGGATACCAAAGGAGCCTCATGGATAAACAGATACCTTAAATATACCCATGGATATGGTGTGGCAATGTCCCCGGTAAACGAAGTCACAACTTCTGGTCAGCCCAGGCTGTTCATAAAGGATATGCCCATGATGTCGGATATAGATGTAAAAGTAGATGTTCCGCAGATATATTTCGGCGAGATTACAAAGGATTTTGTCATAGTCAATACAAGGGAAAAGGAATTTGATTATCCGGCAACTAATGTGAATATGGAGACCGAATACAACGGGACAGGCGGAATAAGGCTCAATATACTGAACAGGGTGTTTTTTGCAGTAAGGGAGGGAAAGATCAATTTTATACTGTCCCAGGATATTAACTCCAAAAGCCGGGTACTCATAAACAGGGAAATAAGAAAAAGGGCTGAAAAGATTGCTCCTTTCCTTATATATGATGAAGATCCTTATATAGTTATTAATGATGGGAGGCTTTACTGGATAATAGATGCTTATACCGTAAGCAGCAGATACCCTTATTCAGAGAAAATCAACAACCAGACCTCTACCAATTATATACGCAATTCCGCCAAAGTCGTTATAGATGCGTACAACGGCACCACGGAGTTTTACATCGCAGATTCAAGCGATCCATTGATAAAGACATATTCCAGTATATTTACTACATTGTTCAAGCCTATGAAAGAAATGCCCGGGGGCCTGAGGGACCATATAAGATACCCACAGACAATGTTTGATATACAGGCAGAAATATATAAGAAGTACCATATGAAAAATGCCCGGGAATTTTACAATAAAAGCGATGTATGGGATATATCAACACAGATTTATGGACCGAGCACCTCACAGTCAAATGCTGAGGTTGTGGAATCTTCATATCTTATAATGAGACTTCCGGGCAGCAAGGAGGAAGAGTTCCTGCTAATGGTTCCTTATACCCCTCAGGGGAAAACCAATATGATATCATGGCTGGCAGTAAAGAATGACGGGGACAGCTATGGGGATATGATACTGTACAGCTTTCCATCAGGGAAAATAGTAGAAGGGCCAATGCAGATTGAGGGGATAGTCAGCCAGGATACAGTAATAGGACCACAGCTGAATCTGCTTGCAACAGGAGGGAACTCGCAGGTTATCAGAGGGAATATGCTTACCATACCTATAGAGGAATCAATATTGTATGTGGAGCCTATTTATGTTAAGGCATTGAATGCAAATGCGCTTCCTGAGCAAAAGAAGGTAATTGTATATTTCAAAAACCATGTTGTTATGGAAGATACATTGAAAACCGCTCTGGAACGAATATTCCCTGCCAAGGAAAAGACAGAGGGGAATACACCCGTTCAGATTCCTCCTGCCGGTGGGGCAGTCGGCGATAAGCTGGAAGAGCTTATCGGGAAAGCAAACGAGGCATTTAATGCCGCTCAGAGTGCACTGATGAATGGCAACTGGGCTGAATACGGCAGCCGGCTCAATGAACTGGAGAGCCTGCTCAAACGCCTTAGTGAACTAGCAAGCGGCAAACCGGATGGTATGGAGTGATTTTTATGAATGGTTATAGGGATAAATATGAGCATTATCAATATCTGAAGGATATATTTAATAATATTGGGATAGAAACCGATCCTTACATGGAGATAAACTATGGGCTCCAGTTCCATATAAGACTCGGCACCGAGAAATTTCTGATAAGAGTATATGAAAGTAAGAAAAACGGTGTAAGGTGCGACTTGTCACAAATAAAAAACGAAGAAATCCAAAAATATATGGAAAGTCTTATACGGACAGGAACTGCATGCAGGAAGCCTTCAGAAACAACAAACGGTGCAAAGACTGATGCAGCGGGAGCAGGGCTCATAGGCACCGATGAATCGGGTAAGGGTGATTATTTCGGCCCCCTTGTCATAGCCGGCGTATATGCGGATGCGGAAGGGCAGAGAAAACTTGAAGAAATAGGTGCCGCAGACAGCAAAACCCTCTCCGATACCAGAATAGAAAAGCTGGCCGATGAAATAATGGCAGTATGTAAATATTCGATAGTATTGATAGAAAATCTGAAATACAATGAGATGTACAAAGAATACGGCAATCTGAACAAGCTTTTGGCTTGGGGCCATGCAAGGGTGATAGAGGACCTGCTTTCGGAAGTGGATTGCAATAATGTGCTGTCTGATCAGTTTGGAAGGCCGGAGCTTATAGAGAATGCACTAATGTCAAAGGGCAGGCTGGTTAACCTGAAACAAAAGCATAGGGCTGAGGAGAATTTAGTCGTAGCTGCAGCAAGCATTATTGCCAGAAATGAATATGTCAGGGCAATGAAAAACCTGTCCGATGAATATGAAATGGAGTTTCCGAAAGGTTGCTCCGATATGGTGACGGAAGCCGCCGGTGAATTTGTAAAGACCCATGGAAGGGATAAGCTGGGGAAGGTGGCGAAGCTGCATTTTGTAGTTACGGGGAAGATTTAGGATTGAGAAAGGAGAATAGAGAATGAAAAGAGTGAACATTTATCTGGCAGAAGGCTTCGAGGAGATTGAAGCTGTTACTGCGGTGGATGTCCTGAGAAGGGCTGGAGTCGAAGCAGCCATGATATCTATAACCGGAAGCAGAGAAGTGAAGGGCGCTCATGGCATCAAAATCACGGCAGATGAGCTGCTTGAAAACATAGACAACTTTGCCGCAGATATGCTGGTGCTTCCCGGAGGCATGCCCGGAACAAAACACTTGGGAGAGCATGAGGGACTCAGGAGAGTAATACTCGGCTTTGCCGAAAAAGGCAAGCTTATTGGCGCCATATGCGCCGCTCCCAGCGTTCTCGGGAAACTGGGTCTGCTGGACAAAAGGAAGGCTGTCTGTTATCCCGGCTTCGAAAAAGAGCTCAGGGGGGCGGTAATAGGGGACGAAGCAGTAATCACTGATGGCAGCTATACAACTTCAAAGGGCCCGGGAACTGCTATATATTTTGCCCTGAGGCTTGTAGAACTGCTAGTGGGCAGAGGGACAGCGGAAAAGCTGAAAGAAGGAATGATGATATAAAACAAAAAAAAGAGCCGCAAAGGAACTTTGACTTAGGGATTTACGAAAACAAGTAAATTTTTAACCGATTCTCTTCAAGCGGAAGTTCGGAAGTAAGGATTGCACCGAAGGATAAAACCTTTAGTGCAGTCTTTTTCGTTGATAAAATAATATTAATAATCCCGCCGATAGCATTGCTAATACTTGAATTTTTATTATAACTTCAAAAATCTTTGCTTGAAAGCATCCGGGAATACGAAGGTTTTTTCTCCGGCTGCAAATTTTACACAAATATGCTTCCCTACCTTAACGAGCTTAGTGACTGTACCATCAGACGCTGCAGGGTATCATTATCAACGTTAACCAGCAATGCATATTCCCAGCGCTTTGCTAGCAGTGTAGCGGAAGTTCCGGCCATTGCAATATCGAGAATATCCTGCGCATTAATCTGTCGCATGGTGCTGCCGTCATAAGCCAACATCGGCAGGAAGTTAATAAACTCGGTCACTTTCTTTTCCGGATTACTCTCATCCACATTCAAGCGGCAGGAATACCCACGAAGAGATCATCGAGGAGCCAGTTTACGAGGTAGTTCAAAAAATCCGGGATGGCAGACGTAGGCTCACACCTATGGGAGAAATGCCAATCCTCTCCGGTATGCCCTTCTGCGATGATTGTGGTAACAAGCTGTACCAAGTACGCCACAGAAGTTGGGAACATGACAAGGAACATTTTGTGTGTGCTACCTACCGTAAGGCTTTTATCTCTCGGACTAACTGTTCACGCACCATGCCCTCACCACCTTAAAAATAATTTCAAATAGTTTTTGAAAAAAGTTCCGCTTTACCCCCGATATTTCTCCTATGAGTGATGGAGTGATTTATTATCTCTAAAAACAGATTACTTTCATCACATTTCGCGCCATGAGCGCGGGAAAGGAGAAAAATATAGAACTACATAATCCAAAAAGCGATTACACCAGCAGGAACAACGGCACAACACCATTTTATCGCGAGGGGGAACAAACAGCAGCATCGGCAACACTGTCTACCGTGTGAATGTTTTCAGCAACAACGCAAGCAATGAAACCATGCGTGACAAACGCACCTTGTAAAAAATGATGTATCGGGAAGGGGGATTTTTAGCAATGGCTGCCGAAAATAATTGCGGTGGGGCATATCGCGAATCATCTAATTGAAACCTTGGCTGAGATGCTATATAATCATATTATAATAATATGCACAATTTCATTTGAAGAATTAGGAAAGTGAGAGGCAATATGTTGAAGAGATCTCTGGTGGCTTTTTTGGCGGTAATTATTTTGTTTTCCGCAATACCTATTGTTGCGCTTGCCCGAGACTCAGACTTTGTGATTAGCAACAACGTTTTAGTGAGATATAATGGTTCGGGAGGCACTGTTACTGTCCCCAATGGAGTGACAAGTATCGGCGAGTCTGCATTTGCAAATTTTTCCAGCGTTAATACTGTTAAACTTCCCAACAGCGTTACAAGCATTAAGCAATCTGCTTTTTCTTGCTGCATAAATCTCAAGGCTATTACCCTTTCATCCAATCTAATTGACATTGCTGATTATGCTTTTGAGTTCTGTACAAGTTTGGAGTCCATCACGATTCCAGCCAGTGTTAAGAACATTGGCCTAGCCGCTTTTGCCAGATGTACAAGCCTAACTGCCATTAAAACGGATGCAACCAATCCCTATTTTAGCACCATCTCGGGGGTTCTGTTTAATAAAAATGGTTCGACATTAGTGTCGTACCCTGCCGGACAGAAGGCATCATCCTATACAATCCCAAACGGCACGACTACCATTGGCCCTTATGCATTTACCTGGTGCAGTAATCTAACGACAGCCGTTATCCCCAGCAGCGTGACGATTATTAGTGAAAGTGCTTTCGATTCTTGTAGAAAACTAACCTCAATTACCATACCGAATACCGTCAAGAGTATCGGGAAAAGCGCCTTTTCTTACTCAGGATTAACTTCAATTACTATTCCGGATAGTATAACTAGTATTGCCGACTGGACATTCAACCTTTGCGCTAGTATGACACAGGTCACCATACCAAACAGTGTTACTGACATAGGAAATGCTGCATTTCAAGGTTGTTCCGTCTTAACATCAATCACTATTCCCAATAGCGTGACCAGTATAGGATGGGAAGCGTTTAACACTTGCCCATCCCTGACTGAAATTATTATTCCAAATAGCGTTCAAAGCATTGGGAACGGTGCATTTTACGGCAGCGGTAATGTAACGATCTATGGTATTAAAGATTCATACGCCCATCAATACGCTAAAAAGAATTATATCAAATCTGCCGAGTACACATTTAAGGATGATGGATCAATCTCACTTGACCCATCAACTGTCGCTCAAACCCAACCGCAGCCAGTAGATACAACATTTAACGGGGCTCGGATTCTTAATAAATTGGGGCTCTTTAATGGGGTTGGCACAGATGCGCAAGGTAATCCAATCTTTGATTTAAATAGGCAACCGACTAGGCAAGAGGCATTAGTAATGCTGATTCGTCTGCTCGGACTGGAAAAAACAGCTCTTGCATCAACAAAAAAACATCCTTTTGACGATGTGGATGCTTGGGCAGCGCCGTATGTCGGTTATGCTTATTCGATTGGGTTGACAAATGGAGTAAGCCCAAACAAATTTGGAGGCAATAATTTAGTAACACTGCAGCAGTACAGCGTGTTTTTATTGCGGGCACTCGGATATAGTGAAAAAGACAATGATTTTACATATTCCGCAGTTTTCGATAAAGCATATGCTCTTGGCATTATTAATTCAAAAGATGCGACTTCTTTTACACGAGGAAATGTTGCGGAACTATCTTATAACATCTTATTATTATCTCCTAAAGGCGAAGAAAGAAAACTGGCAAATAAGCTATTGTGGGACGATGTATTTACAACAGATCAGTTAGATGAAACACATGATGGTAAACTAATGCTGGCAGCAGATATGCCGGATTTGATTACAAATGGGGTGATCGTGTATAATTTGGAGGACTTACGTGCACTGATTCTGCTCTCAATGAAAAACAACCAATTAGGAATAGGGATTTATGTGCCAGGGTTTTCGAAAGATAAGCTGGAAAAAGTATATGATGACATAATAAAGAGTTATCACCGGAAAGCGATTTTAGCACCATCAGTTACATGCCGCGATAGTTATATATATCCTCATATCATGATTAGCGACTACCTAAAGATGGAGTACTACTATGAAAATCCCGCACGTTATCAGAAAAGTTACAAATTCTATCGCACGGATTTAATTATTTATTCAGGTGTAACAGTTACACTAGCTGGTTTGGCGAAAAAGGTCGATAGCATCGTAGAAAAAAACACAACTAGCGAGATGAGCCAAAAACAAAAAGTGAAAGCGCTTCACGGCTATCTGATTCTAAACACTTGGTATGACCGTGCTGCAGAAGGAAGTTTAACCATGTCTCCCCATTTTGCTAAACAAATCATTTTTGAGAATTATGGTGTTTGCGACGGATACTCTGAGGCCTTTAAGATACTATTGAATGCCGCGGGGATAGAGTGCAAAGTAATCTATGGTGATACGCCGTATGGACTTCATGCCTGGAATCAGGTGAAAATTGATGGAATCTGGTATAACGTTGATATCACATGGGATGACCCAGATGACGGCTCGAAAATTTTATATGATTATTTTTGCGTATCAGATAAAAAATTTCTGAAAGATCACTACAAGATAGAAGATATATGCGAACCGGCAGCCTGTCCAAATACTTTGGAATAGTGTAAAATTAACTTAATTCGATCAAAATGTTTTAGTACTATATATTATTTTTGAGTTAAAACAGGCAGTATCCAATTGTTTTGGATGCAGTCTGTTTTACTTTCTACCCGTTCACTTGGCATAAAGTTGATTTTCCAATCTTTCCTTATGCCCCCTACCGTTCCGGCGCGGTGCTTTTTCGTTTTGAAGGAGTACGGCCAGGATACCGATTAAGCGGTCTATTTTCATTTTCATCACCTAGGACATGATAACACAAGAACACGACAATAGTGTGTCGTGTTCAAATCTGTTTATAAAAATAGACAAACCTCCTTGACAAAAATTGTTGGAAGATAAAGTTCTTGGTAAAATCCCAAATGAAGTGTTTCGCAAGCTAGTGATGATTACCTGTTAGAGCAAAAAGAAATCTAAGGCTCTATCCCTAAAAAGGAAGAAGAGCTTGAAAAGCCTAGGGATTCTGTTGCAAATGTTGGAGCGTTTTTAGAAAAAGTAAAGCAGTATACAAAGCTTGATACCCTGACCGCGGAGATGCTTAACCTATTTATTGAGCGAGTAGAAGTAGGCGAAAGAGAAGAACGCTACTCCCGTACAGCACGCCCCAGTCCATTGATATTTATTATCGTGATAGCGGTCTCTTAGACAACCTTGTAGAAACAGAAACTGTCACGGAGCAGGAGCCAATACTAGAGGCAGTAGTATAAACAGCAAAGGCAGACAGCGGAAATCCACTGTCTGCCGATATATACCGCCCACTTCGCCACGCTTTAGAAAATGTCCCTATGGATGTACATCTAAAGGCGGCTCTTTTTTATAACTATTTATACTACTGAGGGTTCCAGTAAAAGCTCGCCTCTTTCAAAGCGGTCCTTATCCAGCATATCAATTCTTATGGTCGGGGTTTCCCCAAGTATTGATTCAGCTATAACTACTCCGGTTACGGGACCGAACATAAATCCGTGTCCGCTGTAACCGCACGCAAGGTAGAAGCCTCCAACCTCTTTTACAGGCCCATAAATAGGTTGGCGATCCGGGGATATGTTATACAGTCCCGCCCATTGCCTTACCACTCTCAGCTCCTTCAAGGGAGGAAGCAGCTCGGTGCAGGTTTTGGCCATCTCTTCCATGAAGTGCCAGCTGGATGTTACCCTTAAGTCTCTTGGTTCATTGGCATCGCCTCTGCCCATTATGAAGCTGCCGTGAGGCGTCTGCTGGCAGTATATATTAAGTGAAAAGGACATGAACATCGGTCCCTGCATGGGTGCCACCGGTTCAGTAACAAGAATCTGATGCCTCTCTGAGTATAAAGGCAAATCAATGTCCACCATTTTTGCGACATCCTGTGAATACCCGCCGGCCGCATTGACAACAACAGGGGTGGAAATATAACCTTTATCGGTTTGCACTCCGGCTACTTTTCCGTTCTCAACCTTTATACCGGTAACAGTTGTATACTTCATTATCTCAACGCCCAGTCTCATTGCTGCATTGGCATAGGCCTGAGTAGCATGGAAGGGGTTGAGGTGACCGTCCTTCGGGTTAAAGGTGGCGGCAATTATTTTTGTCTCGTCCATGTGAGGCACTATTTCTTTTGCTTCTTTCGGGGTTAACAGTCTTGAGGGTATCCCCAGGCTATTTTGCAGAGCTATGTTTTTCTTAAACTGGTTGACCTCTTTTTCTGTGGAAGCAACTATCAAATACCCCCCCTGCTTGAACTCAACATCATATTCATATTGCAGTTCTTCATTTGCTGTTTCAAAGAATTCTATGCTGTGTTTTGCCAGCTTGCAGTTCATTTCCGTGCCCCATTGCGCACGAATGCCGGCTCCGCATCTTCCGGTAGCGCCGCTGCAAATATAGTCCTTTTCGATGATTACAATGTCCTTTACACCTCTTTTGGCAAGTTCGTAGCCTATCGCGCAGCCGGATATACCTCCGCCTATTATTACTACATTTGCAGTCTTATTCATTATCTTCACCTCCAACAAACTGCCCCAGCTTAACCGGTACTGTTGGCGGCCTGGATTCAAATGTCTTGATTTCGGATACACGCTTACCTGTAGCTGAAGCCAATTCCTGCATTATCAGCTGCCCGCAGGTTCTCCCCTGACATGGGCCCATGCCGCATCTGCTTATTCTTTTTATTTCTTCAAGGGTCTGATATCCCTGTCTTATATATTCCCTTATTTCTCCGAGGGTAACCTCTTCACACCGGCAGATTATGGTGTTGTCGCTGTAATAGTCGTCAAGGCTGAAAAATCTGACGGTCATTGAAAGTTCCTTGGGGACAACCAATGATACTACGGGTGTCCTGTCATGGACCTTTGTATTCAGTACCTTTTCAACCCTTGCCCTGCACACGGGCTTTCCTTCCCTGTTCAATCCCGTGACATAGCTTCCTTCCTTGGGTAAAGGCAGGAATTCATAGGGCATTTTTATAAGAGCTTCTTTTTCCGAGTAGGATTCGTCCACTACGAAAATTGCCAGTCCGGGACAATTGCTTATACATACTCCGCAGCCGTTGCATACATCAAAATTAACCATCGGACGATCGTTTATATCAATCAGCTCTTTTATTGCGCCTCTTTTGCAGGATGTGTAGCAGGGGTTGCAGGGTATATTCTGAAAGCACTCAATAATTGCCACGGGGCCCTTAGATAGTCTTTCTTTACCAGGAGTAACTTCTTTAAGATTTTCGCTGGTAGCTACACCGGTTCTTTCAAGCATTATAAACCAACCTCCTTAAGCTGTACTTTGGAAAGGCCCTTACGGATTGAGTCGCCTTCGGGTCCGGACCTTAAATTATAAAGCTGACTGCGATAGTCTTCTTTGAGAGTTTCAAAATCCGGATGTTTATAACCCAAAGATTCTGCTGCACACAGGCCCGCAAGAGCACCTTCAACCATTGCACTGCTTGCTTCTTCGATACCTGCCACGTCTCCGGCGACATAAATTCCCTCAAGGCTGGTCATTAAGTTCTCATCCCTTAAGGGGACATGTCCGCTCAGTTCGGATACATATTTCATTTCGCATCCCGCCTGCCACAGAAGCTCTACCAGCGGTGTCAATCCTGTTGCAATACACAGTACGTCGACTTCTATATCAAATTCGGTGCCGGGGATCTCCTTTTTATTCTCGTCCATCTTTATAAGTGTGATTCTCTCCAGCTTGTCTTTTCCGTGGGCATATACAACTTTGTGGGAAGGCATTACGGGGACGCCCATTCTCCTAAGCTTTGATGCATGCACTGCATAGCCGCCGAATTCGGGGCCTCTGCAGATTACCCCTTTGACTTTTATTCCTGCCTGCATAAGCTGGTAGCTTACAATAAGCCCTATATTGCCTGCTCCTGACATAAAGACGCTGTCGCCGGGTGCCACGCCATAAACATTCATAAGCGTCTGAACGGCTCCTGCCCCATAAATACCCGGAAGGTCGTTGTTGGGGAAGGCGTTGAATTTTTCCGAGGCTCCTGTGGCAACCACTATGGCATTAGGCTTTATTTTTATATATTTGCCGGCTTGCTCAACAGTCAGTACCCTGTCCTCATAGAACCCTATTACGGTTGAATCGGTCATAACTGTAATTTTGTCCTTATGTTTCTCCAATTCTGCTATAAGGATTTTTGCTATATCTATACCTCTTGTTGAAGCATATTGTTTCTGCGAGCCAAAGAACATATGTGTCTGCTTTACCAGCTGTCCGCCAAGGTGACCATCTCTATCAATAACTATTACTTTTGCCCCGGATTCGGCCGCATTTATCGCTGCGCGCATTCCTGCAGGGCCGCCTCCTACTACAACTATATCAGTATGTATCACCTAATATCACCCCTTCCTACCTGAGTTTCCACTACCATCCCTTCTTTGAGCTTTTCCACGCATACCCTTACATTGGGCTTGCCGTCCACCACCATAAGGCAGGAAGAACAGTTGCCTATTGCACAGTAGAAACCCCTTGGCCTGCCTAGCCTGTGACTATGGCCCAGGACTCTTACTCCTGCATCGTGCAGGGCGGCCGCAATTGGCTCACCTTCGTAACCTTCATATACTTTACCGTCGAATGTGAACTGTACTTTCCTGCCTCTCTCGAATGTGATAATTGGGTGTTGCTCAATTCTCACTAAGACTCCTCCTTTCATTAATTACAATAACAAAGCCGGCTAAGGCCGTATTCTTATTTTGCCAGGAAAAATTAACGGTTTGATTCACCGGATAATATATACTTTCATAGCAATGGCCAGAGCAAGGCGTTGAATCCGGACACCAGGCATAAAAAATGAATGCAAACGTAATTATTAATATGTAGCAATTATTATGCCAAGGATATGTGTGGCATAAATTCAAGCTATGAAGAGCGTTAAATGTGATTAGAAAGTTTTCGGTGTCAATGTATTGACATTCCTGCTTAATAACAGTACTATAAACGTCAAAATACTGACACATGTGTCAGAATACTGACGTTTATAGCGATAAGCCTACTCCTCCAGATTATGTTTTTTAAGTTTGAAGTAAAGGGTGCTTCTGGGGATATTTAAAAGCTTGGCGGCATGGGACTTATTATTCCCCGTATTTTTCATTACATTTATTATTGCCTCTTTTTCTGCATTGTCCAGTATATTATTCAGGTCATAAACGCTTTCTTGTTTGGGATAAGGATTTATGATCCTGTCTCCAATAAAGTCCTTGGGCAAAAAGGACATGTCGATTATATCGGTGTTGTTGTTCTTGGCAAGAACAACAATCCTTTCTATGATATTCTTCAGCTCTCTTATATTTCCCTCCCACCTGTGGTTTCTAAATATCTCCATAACCTGAGGTGCTATCCCAAGTATGTTGATCCCGTATTCCATACAGTAATCCTCAATGAACCTGTTTATTAGAAGGGGTATGTCATCTCTTCTTTCTCTTAAAGGGGGAAGATGTATAACGACTGAGTTCAGCCTGTAATAAAGGTCCTTTCTGAAAAATCCCTTCTCTACCATCTCGGACAGGTTTTTGTTAGTCGCAGTAATAACTCTTATGTTGGTTTTTATTGTCTTTTCACTGCCTATCCTGGTCATTTCTCCGTTTTCAAGGACACGCAATATTTTGGGCTGCATGTTCACGGGCATGTCCCCAATTTCATCTAAAAAAAGTGTTCCGTTGTGGGCCAGCTCTATTTTCCCAATCTTTCCACTTTTCAGCGCCCCGGTAAATGCCCCCGGGGAATATCCGAACAGTTCGCTTTCAATTAACTCATTGGGTATGGCGCTGCAATTTATCGGCACAAAGTAACCGTTCCGCCCGCTTTCCAGGTGTATTGCACGGGCAAAAAGCTCTTTTCCCGTTCCGCTCTCGCCGGTTATCAGCACATTTATATTTGATTTTGAAATATTTCTGGCCAATCGGATACTGTCTCTGAACGAATTGTTATTTCCCAATATTTGTGAAAATGAATACCTGTTTTTATTGATTATTGATATTTCATGCTCCAATACATTAAGGTTGGACTGGGCTTTGACCAGCAGCTCTGAGATTTTTATAAACTCCGTGGCATCACGGTCCAGACTTATACCTCCAATAAGGCGGCCGTTCATATATAAGGGGGAAGCACTTATCACATTATAACAGCCTTCTCTCGGGCTATTGTAAATATTATCATAGGCCTTTCTTTCCCTTATAATCCTTGGAAGCAATGAATTTGGAAAAAACTCTTTTATATGCCTGTTTATTATCTTTTCCTTATCGATATTATAAAGCTTTTCAGCCGCTTTGTTCCAGTATTTTGTTATGCAGTTTATGTCCACCACGCAGATAGCGTCATTTATACTGTCAAGTATCAGCTCCAGAAGCTCCTCGCCTTTTTTATCAAATATATCAATATCATTCAGTTCAATATTGTCAAACATGTGAATACCTCCTTATGAAGAATTCAAATGCACCGGTTATATAGATACTAATTCGTAATATTTCGGAGGTTTCCTGCAAATTCATAAAAAATAGTTCAGATAATATCTGGTTTAAGGGCCCTTTATTGCATTCGGGATGATATTCACGGCCTATCCGCTGATAATATCCGGCAGCAATTGTGAATGTATATTGACATGGAAAAAACCATAATATATAATAGGTTTAATTTAAGAACCCAAAGCGATGAAGAGGAATAGTAGATAATTAAATGCCGAAAGAGAGGAAGGCTCGCAGGCTGAAAGGTTTTCCCGGAGCATTTTTATTGAACCCGACCTCCGAGTTGGGATGAACTCCCGACGTATGCCTGCGTTAAAGGTTAAAGTGGAATGTATGTTTTTCATATGTTCAATTAGGGTGGTACCGCGAGTATGCCTTCGTCCCTTTCGTGACGGAGGCTTTATATTTTACAGGAAAGTATTACTTTCCTGTAAAATATAACCATTGATTTAAATGCCCGCGCCAGAATTTTCTCGCATGCTCGAAAAAGGCGCATGGGCGGGCAAATGCGGCCAAGGCCGCCTTTGTTCGATTTTAATACAAGGAGTGATTAAAATGGCTGGCAAGAAACAGCAGGAATTTGTCAAAGAAATAACCCCTATGGAAGAAGATTTTTCCCGATGGTATACCGATGTTGTCCTTAGGACAGACATGGTTGACTATGCGCCAGTAAGGGGGTGTATGGTAATAAAGCCTTATGGCTATGGGGTATGGGAAGGGATTCAAAGAGTAACCGACAGCAGACTTAAGGCAACCGGACACAAAAATGCATATTTCCCGCTTTTGATACCCGAAAGCTATTTAAAGAAGGAAGCGAAGCACTTTGAGGGTTTTGCTCCCGAAGTATTGTGGGTAACACATGGAGGTAATGAGGAGCTTACGGAAAGACTTTTCATAAGACCAACTTCGGAGACCATAGTCTGCGATATGTATTCTAAATGGGTGCAGTCCTACAGGGATCTGCCGCTCCTGATAAACCAGTGGTGCAACGTGGTACGATGGGAAAAGACAACGAGACCATTTCTCAGGACGGCTGAGTTTCTATGGCAGGAAGGCCATACAGTACATGCGGAAGAAGAGGAAGCACAGGAAGAAACAATGAAAATACTTGAAATATACAGGCAGGTTGCGGAGGATGAGCTGGCAATACCGGTAATATTAGGGGAAAAAAGCGAAAGGGAGAAGTTTGCAGGGGCATTAAAAACTTATGCAATGGAAGCTATGATGCATGACGGAAAAGCACTGCAGGCCGGTACATCACATAACCTTGGACAGCATTTTTCCAGGATGTTTGATATAAAATACCTGGACAGGGATGGAGTGTTGAAATACGCCTGGAGTACTTCATGGGGAATTTCCACAAGGCTTATTGGAGGAATCATAATGGTGCATGGAGACAACAGGGGTCTCGTAGTACCTCCGAGAATAGCTCCCATTCAGGTTGTCATCATTCCCATTGCCTTCCATAAGGAGGGTGTCCTTGATAAGGCAAAAGAAATAAAAGAGGGGCTGGAAAAGAGCTTTAGGGTTGAAATGGATGACAGGGATACCTACAGCCCCGGATGGAAGTTCAACGAATGGGAGATGAAAGGCGTTCCCATCAGAATGGAAATTGGCCCGCGTGATATAGAGAATAACCAGGTTACAATAGTCAGAAGAGATACCCTTGAAAAATTTACAGCATCAATGGATAATCTTACAGGAACCATTTCCGGGCTCCTTGATGACATTCATGATACAATGTTTAATAAGGCACTTAAGAACAGAGAGGAAAAGACATATACCACTACGGACTATGAGGAGTTCAAGAGGATAATGCATGAGACTCCGGGCTTTGTAAAAACAATGTGGTGCGGAAGCGGAGAATGTGAAGATAAGCTCAAGGAGGAAACAGGCGCTACTATAAGATGCATACCCTTTGAACAGGAGCACATAGGGGATAAATGCCTGATTTGCGGCGGAAAGGCAGAAACGATGGTATATGTGGCAAAAGCATACTAGAATTTTACAAAACGTGATAAACAAAAGTATGCTATTGCAAAAGTGTATAATCAGTAGTAAAATAGTTTAAAATATGTACAATAATATTTAATGCTTTGAAGGGAACAGCAGTAAGCGTGCTTTCAAGAGAGCCGGTGGGGGTGCGAACCGGCAGTCAGCTTATATGCGTCCATCCCGGAGCAGTCTGCGATGAGCAGTACCGGTGCATCCGTTATATGTTTGAGAGAGTAGCAGTTATACCTGCTGCTAATTAGGGTGGCAACGCGGAAAGCCTTTCGTCCCTTGTATCGGGGTCGAAGGCTTTTTTATTGTATAGGAAAGTATAACTTTCCTATACAATAAAAATCCTTGATTTAAGTGCCCGCACCATATTTTTCTCGCATACTCGAAAAAGGCGCATGGGCAGCAAATGCGGCGAAGCCGCCTTTGTTCCTTTAATTAATGTAAGTTTAATTATTATAAGGAGGTAAACATACAATGCTGGATATTAAAACAATCAGATCCAACCCCGAGGAAATAAAGAGGAAGCTCTCAAGAAGAGGGCAGGATTTCAGAATCGATGACATTTTAAAGCTTGACGAACAAAGAAGAAAAGTGCTCTACGAGGTAGAAGAGCTAAAAAACAAGAAAAACAGAGTGTCCGAGGAAGTGGCAAAGCTTAAAAAAGCAAAACAGAACGCAGATGCTATGGTCCTGGAAATGAGGGAAGTATCGGAAAAAATTAAGGAAATGGACGAAAAAACAAGGATACTGGATGAAGAGATAACAGATATACTTATGACTATACCCAATACCCCTTGTGATGATGTGCCCGATGGCAGCTCCGATGCCGACAATGCCGAAATCAGGAAATATGGGGAACCGACAAGATTCGAGTATGAACCAAAAGCTCATTGGGACATAGGTGTTGACCTTAACATTTTGGACTTCGAAACTGCGGGAAAGGTTACAGGGGCAAGATTTACTTTCTATAGAGGGCTTGGAGCAAGGCTGGAAAGGGCTCTCGTAAATTTCATGCTGGATACCCATACTGAAAACGGATATACCGAAATTTTCCCCCCGTTCATGGTTCACAGAAAAAGCATGATAGGTACCGGCCAGCTGCCCAAATTTGAAGAGGATGCCTTTAAGGTCCAAAACACCGAATATTTCCTCGTGCCGACTGCAGAGGTACCTGTCACCAATATGTACAGGGAACAGATATTGGACGGCAGCCTTCTTCCGATAAAACATACGGCTTATACCGCATGCTTCAGGGCTGAGGCAGGTTCGGCGGGAAGGGATACAAGGGGGCTTATCAGGCAGCATCAGTTTAATAAGGTTGAGTTGGTGAAGTTTGCCAATCCGGAAAATTCATACGAGGAATTGGAAAAGTTAACTGCGGATGCAGAGAAAATACTAAAGCTCCTGAAGCTTCCTTATAGGGTGGTATGCCTGTGTGCAGCCGATTTGGGCTTCTCTTCCGCAAAGACTTACGATATTGAGGTATGGATGCCAAGCTACAACAGATATGTAGAAATATCATCCTGCAGTAATTTTGAAGACTTCCAGGCAAGGAGAGCGGATATAAAATTCAGACCGGAACCGAAGGAAAAACCCAGGTTCGTCCACACCCTTAATGGCTCCGGCCTTGCCGTAGGGAGAACGGTAGCAGCCATACTGGAGAATTTCCAGCAGGGGGACGGAAGCGTAATAATACCGGAAGCTCTGAGACCGTATATGGGTGGAATAGATAGAATAAAAAAGCAGTAAGCATTTCCATGCAGCAAAAGAGAAATGAACACAGCCCTTAACATATTAAATAGACAAACAAGTAATTATAAAAGGTCCAAGTCCCTTGCCAAGGGTTGGACTTTTTGTAATTACTTGCATGAGAAGCATTCCGCACATGGAAAGCTCAACCAGTTCAGCAAAATGGGAAATCGACTTTACGCTTGAATTGTAAATTTGCTGTACATATCTAAATAAAACATCCTACATTTTAAAATCAAACATGATTTTTGTGCCTGAAGAATCGGAATCAAAGCGCAAATCACCATCAAGCTTATCTTTAACAGTCAAGTTTGCCAGGCTAAGCCCCAGACTGTCTCTGTTCCATTCATAGAAATTGAAGCCTTTTCCGTTGTCTTCAATACTTATCGTAGAATACAGATTACCGCTTTTGACAGTAATATCAATACAACCGCTATCCTTGTCAATAAAGGCATATTTCAAAGAATTGGTAATCAGTTCGTTGACTACCAGCGCAATAGATGTTGCTTTTACTGCTTCTACACAAAAATCATCTCCCGATATGGTGATATCGATTCTTTTATCGCTGCCTATAAGTGACAATGCATTGAAGCGTATTTTATCAAGTAGAAGTCTTAGAGAAACATACTTGCCATCTACTGTATTCAGCAGCATTTCATGCACGGATGCAATGCTCAGTACACGATTGATTGTTTCCTGCAAGGCTTCTTTAACTTCAGAGTTTGAAGACTTTCTTGACTGCAGACCCAGCAGGC
>ERZ795049.1693-NODE-1693-length-28131-cov-8.957579_pt1 | contig 28131 bp, 27 predicted proteins | sample MGYA00375133_ERZ795049 | MGnify/ENA primary metagenome ERZ795049 (study PRJEB30178, sample SAMN05720147) | activated sludge metagenome | isolation source: anaerobic digester from wastewater treatment plant | place: Japan | collected 2015-04-20 ... | reverse complement strand
CAGCCGTTCATCAACGGAACCGGTAGTCCTTTTTAATGAGGATAGAGAGATTTGGGAAAAAGGTTTCCCGAGGGCCTATTGATTTGAAGGAGGCGCCCTCTATTATGGTTTTTTATCATCTGATGAACTCTCGGGCTCAAGGCCTTGTGCAGCTTGGGCATCATAAAATCTGTGTAAAGGAGCAAAAGATGACGACAGATCAGGAACACAGAACGCAGTCACGATTGAGCTGCAGGATCCCCATGGAATACACCCTCAGGAGATCTCACAGACCTTATCGTGCGGTGGTCTATAACATCAGCGACACAGGCCTGTATGCGGAAACCGAACATGAGCTCAGGCCGGGTCAGGACGTCCGCATCCATATCAGCCGGGGAATCCCGGAGGAATTCATGGGTGCCTCTCTCCGCGACCAGTCGGGCATCATCCGGTGGGCTGTGCCCATGAGCAGGGGGAGCCGCCATCTGTACGGAGTCGGTATCAGGCTCTCCGAACCGCTCTATGGCAGGAGATTCGAAGGATTGCCCGACGTGCAGTACTTCTGCGATGTGTGCGGTGAGCAGCTTTCCCACAGGCAGGTCAGGAAAGTGGGCCTGGTCTGGGTGTGTCCGTCGTGCAGCGAGTGGGCCAGGCGCCTCCCGGTTGCCGTCTGGAAGATGACCTCCCGGCATCTCATCGGGAATGTGATCTGATCGCGCAGGTGAAGCCGCCTGCCGAACACATATGGAGGAGCTGAGTATTCCAGAGTTCCGGAAACGAAGAATTCAGGAAAGTAACGCCCTCCGCCAGGAGGCAGTCCCACGCCCGTGACGGGAAGCTGCGATGGCGTGGCTTTCTGTCACGGGCACCCCTTGCTTTACACCCCGCCGATACGCCGCTGTGGAAAGCTCATATTTTGGTGTCCGCTGAGCACAAACGCCTTAACCCTGCTTTTGCCTCTGTGTGCCGTGAGGATTCCGGGTTCTTTGAGCGGCGGGGGATATTACTGGAGGATGTGCTCCGAAAGCCTCCGGTGACCGCGGGCGGCTCTATTGAGAGGCCCCCACGGAGTCATATTCTAAGTTATGAAGCAAGAAAACCGCCCTGTGCGCCCCGAGGCCTTCTCCCCGCAGCCGGTGGTTGACGGGACGGCGCATGTCGAGGTTTTTCATGGGAAATCTGAAAATCATCTCGCACAGCGAGGAGCCTTTCATGAACCGTGAAGAGGCCGGCCGCCTCCTTGCGGATGAGCTCAGAGAATATGAGGACAGGAATCCCGTGGTGCTCGGCATCCCGCGGGGGGGAGTCATTGTGGCCGGAGAGATCGCCCGGATACTCCATGCCGAGCTCGATGTGGTTCTTTCCCGCAAGCTGGGAGCGCCGGGCAACCCGGAACTGGCCATCGGGGCCATCAGTGAAGACGGCACCCTGTTTCTGGATGAAGACCTTCGCAGGCGCCTGAGCCCTCACAACGAATTTGCGATATACGTGGAGGACGAGCGGGAGAAACAGTATACCATGATAGCAGAGAGCCTCGGGCGTTTCCGCAGCGTCAGGCCCAAGGTGCCGCTCAAAGGCCGAACGGTCATCATCACCGATGACGGCATAGCCACCGGAAGCACGATGCAGGCGTCCATCTGGACCGTCCGGAGGGAAGCCCCGGAAAAAATCATCGCCGCGGTGCCGGTGGGGAGTATAGAGGCCCTCGAGCGCACATCACTTGAAGCCGACGAGACTGTCGTGCTGAAGGCGCCTCCGATCTTCTATGCTGTGGGCCAGTTTTACGAATATTTCACCCAGACCGGCGACGAAGAGGTGATCGCCGCGCTCCGTGAAAGCGCGGATAAAGCGCACCGACCGTAAAGCCCGCTTCGGGGCTCGTGACGGGTTGTTTTCCGCGCATGTCCCGCCGATTATGGTAGGGCGGCGGACCCCTCTCGCTTCGTCATGTGCATCAGCTGCCCGTCCGTTCAGATCAATTCGGCCCTGGGCCCTGTGCCGCATACATCCCCCTGATCTCCTCCCGGTAGCGCTCTTTGATGACCCGCCGTTTGAGCTTGAGGGTGGGTGTCAGCTCGCCTCCTTCCACACTGAAGGGCTTGGGAAGGATCGTGAAGTATTTGATCTGCTCATAGCGGGCCAGCTGAGAGTTCACCTCGTTCACCTGCTCCTGGATGAGCGCTCTGATCTCTCCGCGCGACACCAATGCTGAAGGGTCCTCAGATGGGATTCCCATTTTTTTTGCATACCGGTTCAACTCCTGAAAATCCGGCACAATGAGACAGGTGAGGTATTTCTCTCCGTCTCCGGTCAGGCATGCCTGGTCGATGTACGGCCGGCCCGTGAGCAGGAGCTCGATGGGGTGGGGGGCCACGTTCTTGCCGCCGGAGGTGACGAAGAGCTCCTTCTTGCGGTCAGTGATCTCCAGGAATCCATCCCTGTCGAACCGCCCGATGTCGCCTGTCAGATACCACCCGTCGTGGGTAAAAGTGTCGCGCGTCTCCTGCGGCATTTTCCAGTAGCCCTTGAAGATCTGCGGGCCTTTTGCCAGGATCTCACCGTCCTCGGCGATTTTCTCCTGTGTCCGGAGCACGGGCTTGCCAACCGTGCCCGGCTTGATCTGAAGCCGATAGGCGAGTGTATTGTAAGCCACGGAGAGCTTCAGTGCGCGCAAGGGGTTTGAATGGGGCGATTTGCCCTGGGCCTGGCCCCGGACCATGCAGTCGTGCGTCCAGTCGATCATCTTCTTCTGGAACCAGGTGAGGTTCTCCCGGTCGATTCCCCGGAATTCGGGCGCATTGAAATTGAGCACGGCCGCCGTCTCTGTGAGGCCGTAGCCTTCGGTGAGCTGGATTCCGAGAGAGCGGATGAAGGTGCAGACATCTTTTCCGAGCTTGCCGCCGCCCGATCCCGCCATGACGAGACGGTCCATGCCCGCCTCTTTGCGGAGCCTGTTGAATACCAGGACATTGGCCTGGGAGAACAGAAAAAGATCGAGCATGCCCAGCCGCTCACCTCTGGCCATGGCGTCCGTGAACTTCTCTCCCTGCCGCATGGCCCAGGCGAACATTTTCTGCACGGGCCTGGGTTGACGGGAGATGATAAAGGTGATCTGGTCGTAGACCTTTTCGAAGAAACGGGGGATGCTGATAATGACGTTGGGCCTGAGCTCGAGCAGCGTCTCCGGGATCCGGCTGAAGTCGGGCTCGAACGCGAGGATGCCCCCCTGTTTCAGTCCTCCCACGTGATAGTCGCAGGTGCGGCCGTATACGTGGCATATGGGGAGATGGACGAGAAAGAGCAGGTGAAGGTCTCTGTCTTCTGCCTGCCGGCGGATGAGGGTGGGGTCGGTGAACTGCTCCATGGCGGCCATGAAGTTCGCATGGGTGAGCATGGCGCCCTTGGGCCTTCCCGTGGTGCCTGAGGTGTAGATGATGCTCACCACATCCTCAGGCCCTGCCTGCCCGATGCTCTTTTCGAGCACATCGGGGTCAAAGGCCTTTCTGCCCATTTCCATGACCTCGTTGAAGTGGTAGACCCCCTCCCGCCTCTCTCCCTTCCACGACTCCATGGTTATGACGATCTCGAGGCCGGTGCCTTCCTTGGAGGCGAGAGCCATTCCGGCCTTGTCCATGGTGGAGCAGAACGCAACCCTGGCTTCGCTGTGGCCTATCATGTAGGAGAGCTCATCCTGAGACAGGGTGGGGTAGAGAGGAACCCCGACTCCTCCCACCACCTGAACGGCCTGGTCGGCAATCACCCAGCGCGGCCTGCTCTCGGAGAAGATCGCGATCTTTTCCCCCCGTTTGACGCCCAGTGCCAGAAGGCCTGATGCGAGCTCGAGGCACTGCCGTCTCGCATCTTTCCATGTGAGCGTCCGAAAATTGGCTGCAGGATCGCCGTTTTCGTCGAACCTCCCCATGAGAAAGGGCTGTTCTTCTCCCATCTCCCGGGCTCTTTCATGGAAATAACCGCACAGCGTATCTGTACGAAATTTCATAGAGTACCTCCTCGGTCATGTATGCTCAGGGAGGAACCCTCTTTCAGCTCCAGGGCGATCCTCCTCATCCGATCATGTGACCTCCAAGAAAAACCGGTTCATGGCAAACTGATACGGGCACATTGTATACCACTGTTGGCGCATCGGTGAAACAGAAAATATAACATGAGTTATACCAATCATCGCAATCCCTCCCATCGGTAATCTCCGGCAAGCCGTCATTGATTCTGGGATTATCCGTCTCTTTCGCCGATGTCCTGGAACCCCGGGCTGATAGCCTGGATGAAGGCGTTCCTGAGCAGGTTTCCGATAGCGGTCCAGTAGCCGATGTCCTGCTGTTCGAAATCACCGCTGATGGGTATCCGTGTCGCGACCCTGCCGCTGGCGGGATTTTCCAGAATTGTGCCTGCAGCACCAACGATGGCCTCCCAGGCGAGCTCGAGCGGATTTTTGTCTTCCTTCCAGCTCACTACATCGAGATCTTTGAAAAGAGGTTTGACGTAGCCCTCGAAGGAGCCCTTCGCCGCCGATACCTCCGAGTAGAGTGAGAAGGTTCCACTTTGGACATCGAAGTTTCCGTATGCCCGAAGAAAGTCATTCAGGCGGGTGAGGGCCAGATCGTTCAACAAGAATTTCATTTCGAATGTGGGAGCGGCCGCGAATGTGTCGAGATCTACGGTGACCTTCACCTCGGGGTCTCCCTTTGCCGGACGGTTGTACAGCATGATCTTGGCGAACTTGCTCTGAGAAACCGAGCGGCTGTTCGTAAGATTGGTCGCATGCAGGTAGACATTGTCCATAAAAATGTCGATCTCAGGGTCGCTGTGAAAGTCACGGTAATGGATGGTCCCGTTCACCGCATTCAACTCGTTGATGCTGAATGGAAACAGATTTTCGGTGGCCTCTATCCAGCTCGCGGGAAGCTCCGTCTGCGACGACTCGTCCGTAGGGCCTTTCACGAAGTTCAGCTCGGGCCCGAAGAAGGTTATATCGCCGACGAGCGCCCCCTGGAAGATCTCCGACCACTGGACAGACAGATCGATCCGAGCGACATCGATAAGGGGAACCGGAACCTCTCCATCTGTCTTTTCCAGTGTAAGGCCGTTGATGGTGTATGAGCCCCGCCAGAGGTGAATGTCGATATCCTCCACCCGTCCGCGGTAGCCGTCCGTTTCATCCAGTGTCCGATTGACGTAGCTCAAGACAATATGCGGCAGCATAATGCGCAGGATAATCACTGCGATAATGAGTACAGCAGGCACGATCCATGCTTTTGATCGGAGAATGGTTCCGGTTTTCGGAACGACAGAACCCATCATGGAATTCCTTCCGGGATAAGAATTTCCTTTTACCCTATTGTTTGGATGGATGGGAGAGAGGGGAAGGTTCCTGTCTCATGCATCCAGGACCCTGGTATGCGGAGCAATGCAGGATCTGCGGCTGACAATCCCGTGCGCGACATACCTACTGAAACCCCATGACCTCGTACATGCATTCCCCTGAAATGACATCCACAGCATCACCCCGGGTGATGGCCCCCTCGTAGTCCGCTATGATGCGGAAGTAGGTGGGCCTGGCGATAAAGGTACGAGCGAGCCACTGGGTGATCGGATTCAGTCCGGAGACGCTGAGCAGGTCCACATCCTCCACCAGGGCCTTGTGCCTGATGAGGATATCCGCAGTGATGTCTCCTTGGCTGAACCGGATCCTGACCTGCCTCGGGTAGTGACGCTTGAGGACCGGATGAGTCGCGAAGTCCCACTGCATGATTGTGGGACTGCCTGACCCCACTATCACCTCGGATCCCCTGGCGATGTACAGGGGTCGGGAATTGATGGAAGGGTCATAGTAGTTGACATCGGCATAGACGATAGTATACTCGCCGGCCAGAATGCGGCCCCAGATCCATTCTCTCGTGATCTCGTTCAGCGCCTTCTTTCCCCAGTTGTGGTCGGCGTATCCGATGCCCGTTACCTCCTCGGTGATTCCGTTTCTGGTAATGGTTCCTTCCACCCGGTTTCTCGCCTGGTGCACGGCCCAGAAGAAGTCCAGATGGTCTTCGTTCACGCCGTCACCGCCGCTCGGGCGCCAGCCCGGGGCGATCGTGGTCAGCCTGAACTCCGCGCGCAAGCCTTCCATGTCCCACAGGACGTGATAGGTATCATCGTCCAGCCGCCGGACGAATCCCGCCGGGCACTCAACGCTTACGTCCTGTGTGGAGGTCTTCATTTCCTCCGGCTCGAGAGACAGGAGCCTGGCTTCCTTCGACCAGTCCGGATCGTACAGTGTAAAGGCGACACCGGGCTTTCCCGTGGTGAAGCTCGGATCGAAGAATACCCCCACGAAGGCACGGCCGTTGTCCAGGTGGCCGTCGAAGTACCACCACTCGAAAGGCCTTTCGCCCGTGATCGCGTGCCGGGCCCTGTCATGGGCCCCTGGAGGCTCCTTGCCCCAGTCGATGTATTCGTCGGACCGCCCTGTGACCACGCCCGGACGTTCCAGATGAGTGCAGCCTCCGAAAATGACGGCCAGGCCAAGCAGGCACAACGACACAGCCGCAGGCACTTTGGAACGAGCGCTCTTGATCATTGCAGGTTCCTCCTTTCATTCAGAAGTGATATCACGCGGCCTGGCTTCAGGGGCTTACCCTTTCTCTCTCATCGAAGCAAAGGGAAAGACTGAATAAATTTTTCATATCATGCTGCCTTGAGCGGGTCGTCTCATTCCAGAAAAAAACTTTTGAAGCGCAGTGCGCGAGAAACAGAGACAAATACAATATACCATTAATTAATTCGGCTCAAAGAAAATGCAAGTGAGTGGGGCACATGCATACGGAATGCTGTGTGAAACACAGTCCGTTGCTCCGGTTTCCACGCCGGGGGAAAGTGCTTGAATGATGAAGGGAAACACGGTAAAATTTAACAGTAGTTCCAGAATGTTGTGAATGATATGAGATAAGGAGGCCAGAGTCGGTGAAGAAGATTTCCCAGATCCCTGAGTCGGAGCGCCCCCGGGAGAAGCTCAGGCTGTTCGGCCCCAGAACACTTTCCGATTCGGAGCTCATGGCGGTTCTTTTAGGAAGCGGCTCGGGGAGGCACAGTGTGCTCGAGCTTTCCGGCAGAGTCATCAGACTGATCGATGAGAGCCGGGGGAGGCCGGAGCTCGACAGGCTCCTCACCGTAGAAGGAATCGGGCTGGCCAAGGCGGCGGTGGTCTCGGCCGCTCTGGAGTTTGGGAGGAGGCGTATCAGGCCCGAAGGCATGAAAGTGATCATCCCCACCCAGGTCCTTCCCATTGTTCAGCACTTCGCAGACAGAAAGCAGGAGCATCTCCTGTGCATATCTCTCAGCGGCGCGGGCGAAGTCATCGCCTGCAGGGTGGTCACCATCGGCCTGGTAGACAGGACACAGGTCCATCCTCGCGAGGTATTTGCCGATCCCATCATTGATCGTGCCTCTGCGGTCATCATCGCCCACAACCATCCTATGGGGCCTCTCGAGCCGAGCAGTGAAGACCGTGAGATCACCCGGAGGATCCGGGATGCCGGCAATACTCTGGGAATCGTGCTGCTGGACCATATCATCTTCAGCAAAAAAGGATACTACAGCTTCATGGAGCACGATGAAATGATCGGCCTCTAAAAAGCAGCTCCTGAAGCCGATTCGCTCAATCGGCCTTCAGGCTTTTTGGACAAATGAAGACATGACGCCGGATAATCGCCGCCAGTCGTGAAATTTCTCTCAACTTTTTTCCTGGGTTTTCGATAAATACAGCAAGACATTTCTCTTACAACTGAAAGGGATGTCGGTTTGTGAGGAAGCTGTATGAACAAGTATTTTTATCTGTGTGTTGCATTGTTCTGTCATCTGGCATGTACGTCATCGGAGACAAAGATCTCGGAAGACTGGAACCGGATTGTCATAACCTCAGGCGGGTATGTGCTGACGACCCATACCGTCGCAGATGTCGATCAGGCATATCTGCTTGTGGAATCAGGCAGGCCTGAGGGCCGCACCGCAGCTGATGCGTCTATCAAGTGCATACCTCTCGACAAGGCCGAATCTCTGGGGAAACGTCTCGTCGATTTCACCGTCGGCGGAAATCCATTGACAGAGGATGTCCTGAGCAATGCGGTGGATATCCAGCTGATCATCACCGACAGTTCGTGCACAAAAGCTCTCCGAAAGGCCCGGGATTACTGTGAAGCCCGGGGTTTTCCTGTTATCCGCATCACCGGGAGGGAGCTCCGGGTAGATCACGTCCTGTTCCGGGATACGCCTGTTCAGCTGGGCGGTGTATCCGAGGGCATAATGCTGGCGGACAGCATTACGCTGGAGCAGGAAAGGTATTCTTTCTAAGAAAACCGGAAAAGCCTCGGGTAACGGAATCCAGAATACCTTCAAAAACTTCTTGAGAATCAGTTGTCGTTGCACATAATACCGCGCATGATATGCTGAACACATATCAATAAAGCAATATAGCAACTAACCAACTTGACAACACTGGCCTTTCATTGGCCTTTCGCGATCCTGTGGAATACCAGATGCCGGATCGGTACAATCCTGCCTTCCGACATTCTGATTACGGCATGACGATCTTGCCGCCCGGAGGCGCATTGGGAACCACGATGCGGGATTCCGCCTGACGCTGGGCCTCTTTCATCTCCTCCACCAGTTCTTCGAAGGCCTTCTGGACAGCATCCGGAAAAAGGTCCATGGCCTGCTTGAGCGTTTTGGCCTCGATCTCGAACTGCAGGGGCAGTGATCCTCCCGGGGTCATTATCTGTGTCTGTCCGAAGAACAGCGTCTTCCGTCTGTCGTCCTTCTGTCCGTCTGGGAGTACCGGGGTAAGCTGGCGGATGGAAGCGAACCTCATATCGGTAAAGACTTCTTCACGGTAGAGATTTTTCTGATCCACCTTAAGATCGGTCAGCTTTGTCATATCGGGGTTGTTCATTCTCTGTCTCCTTTGCCCCTTTCTGTAAGGATATAACAGTGATTGTCAAGGGAATTCGGTCTGCAGGCAAACAGGGAGCTTCGCTTGATGAGGCGGCATTGGAGGGTATTCTCATACATAGAAGTTCGTCGGTTCTTGGGCGTGAGGTACATGACGCCCGCAGGCCGGGTTGGCCGGCCGTATCCTGCCGATGTCATGCAAGGCTGTGGAGTGACGGCAGATATGAAAGGAATTCAGGAAGAGGGAGCCTATGAAAGGCCAGGCGGTACATTCCGGGGTCATGCCCAAGATAGAGTCGTCTCTCCGCTGCTGCGCGGGATCACACATACTCCAGGCAATGAGCCTGAGCGGCATGAGAACCGGCGGCATCGATCCTTTCGCAATTCTCAGGGCGAGCGGATACGAGTATATACCCAGGCTTGAGCTCCATTCCGGTATCCTCGATGGCTGCTCAATGCCGAACCTGAACGGACTTTCCGGTGTTATGAAGGGATGCCACCCTCTCGCGACTCGGACTTGCACTCGGAGATCGAGGCATCGCGCGAACGGAAAACCGGCCCTTGAGGCCCGTTCAATCCTGATACGCCGGGCCCGCGGGAGGATTCGAGAAGGAAGCGTTCCACAGCCCAGGCCCGCAGCAGCGGGTTCAGAGGGCGCATCGCCCTTGCGGCGCTATACATGCTCGATAACCTCGGCGAGTTTCCCGGCACGGTGCCCTGGACCTCAGCGGCCGCCCATCTTCAGGCTCGTCATCGGCATACCGAATTCCATGACAAATTCCACAGGCCCCGGGCATGTGGAGGCCCGTATGAATATGCGGAGCGCCGGGAATCTCCGGTGCCCGGGCGGAGAGGAGAAGCAAAATGAAACGAGAGCGTTTCGTCAACGGCATTGATGTGATCAGGCTGCACGATACCATAGATCAGATACGCGACTATCCCGAAATCGGCAAGTTCGAGTTCCGCGCGACCAACCAGTGGGTGGATGGAACCCATTGCCGCGGCACTGTCCAACATTTCTACGGGGCGATTCATGAGGATACGGATCGTCCTCCTCAGACGTATGACATGGATGAGCCGCCGGTGCTTCTGGGCCGCAACCAGGGGCGCAATCCGGTGGAGTATCTTCTCGTGGCCCTTTCCGGGTGCCTCACCACCACCTTGGTGGCATATGCCTCTGCGCAGGGAATCGCGTTGAAAAGCATACAGTCGTGGTACGAGGGCGAGCTGGATCTCCGCGGGTTCCTGGGGATCTCGGATGAAGTGAGCCCCGGATATCAGAGGATCCGTGTGGGGTTCAGGATCGACGCGGACATCCCGGACGACCGGAAAGAGGAGCTGATCCGGCTCGCCCAACGGCATTCTCCGGTCTACAACACCATCAGCCGCTCATCCCCGGTCGTCGTGCATCTGGAGATCTGATTGCGGGGCTGCAGGGGAGGGTGACCGTCCCGGAGAAGATATGTTCGACGCACATGACGCTGCACCGTGGCAAGCTCTGCCGAAAGGCAGGGCTGACGTCCTTCGAGGCTCGCCGGGAAAAAAAGATGCCCTCCATCGGAGGGCGTTATCCTGATTTAATATGGTAAAACTGGTGGAGCCGAAGGGAATCGAACCCTCGACCTCATGAATGCCATTCATGCGCTCTCCCAACTGAGCTACGGCCCCGTGCAACGTTGATCTGCTATCATAACCTCTGTGGTGAGTCAAGGTCGGAGAAGGGAAAAACGAAAGTTTCCCTGCAAATGCCGTGATGGGTGCATGCAGCGCAACCGGCCGCGAAAGGGCGCCGGTGATGTTGAAAAGGTGATCGATGCAACGGACGAATCTCCTGCATGGTTTGAAGGTCATCCAGTCTACGGTGTGCGGACGCTCTTTCCCGCAGGGCATAGAGATGCAATATTGCCAGCAATATAAGAAGCAATAAATAATATAACAATGATTATGTGATTGACGTGTGATATTCATGCATGCTAGGAACGACGCCATGGCGAAGAAGGTCGCATTCAATACCCGGGTGAGCGAGTCTATCCTCAATGAGTTCCGCGCGCTCTCAGTGCTCCTGGACCGCAACCTCAACGACTTTTTCGAGGAGGCGATGATCGATCTCATCCGCAAGTATGATCAGGACAATCTCATTGTGGAGCTGAGGAAGCTCAAGGCCAAGGCGCAGAAGAAAATCTGACTCATGGACGCACGCCGATGGCGTCTTTCGCGACTTCCCGCAGCAGAAGCAGGGGCAACGGCTCTTCCGCCGTGCCCCGTTCGGGGCGGATGCTCTGTTTTCCGGTCTGCCCGAGGCCGGCCGGACGTCTCGAGGCGGGAAGGCGTCTTGGCGCGTTCCCGTATTCCCTACCGATGTTCCTGCTTTTTTGTTCCCCTGGCCTTGATCGCATTGAGGGTATCGGTCATCACCGGGATGACGTGCTCCCGGATGTCGCCAGCCACGACGATCATCAGGAGATCATCGCCCACCTTCAGATTTCCCTCGTTCACCTCGTAGAGGATCTCGATAATTCCCGGCCGCTTCTTCTGTTCCTCCACGATGGCCTCGATGGTTTCCCTGTCGGCCCGGACGTCTACAGAGCCCACCGGTGAGCCGTCCCTGGATGTCCCTCTCACTACACCATTATGGCACAAGATCATTCCCACCTTGTGATAATCGTCGCGCTCCTTGATTTTTCGGATCAGTGTATTGATATCCATAGCTCCGTTCTCCTGGTCAAAAGATTCTGACGATCTGGATACGGTCTGTGGAGCGTCTGTGTCAACCTTATGTTGACGGCATCCGTGAAAAGAAGCGCCAAGGCGGCGAATGTAGGGCCGCTGATGGAGGGATTGCAAAACACGCGGCAGAGGTATAGTTAAGAATCGGTTCGGATCGGATGGATGGAAAAATCACGGACTCCGGATCAGTAAGAGGCTGGAGGAGGTTTCTGGCGTGAAAGAGATACGTATAGGCGGATCGCGGCTGCAGTGCATGGTGGGGGACATCACGGCCCAGGATACGGATGCCGTGGTGAATGCCGCCAATACACGGCTTGCTCCGGGAGGAGGAGTTGCAGGGGCCATACACAAGGCCGCCGGCCCAGGCCTGTGGGAGGAGTGCTCAAAGCTCGGGGGGTGCAGAACCGGCGAGGCGAAAATCACGGGGGCATACAATCTGCCCAACCGGTTCGTCATCCACACAGTGGGGCCGGTATACTCGGGCTCGGAGAAAGACCCCGTGCTTCTTCGCTCCTGCTATATCAACTCGCTCAAAGCGGCTGAGGAAAACTGCGTGAAATCGATTTCCTTCCCCGCCCTGAGCACCGGGATCTTCGGATACCCGCTCAAGGAGGCGGCCCGGATAGCTCTCACCGCCATCAGGGATTATCTCCTGAAGGACACCGACATCGAGCTCGTGCGCATGGTTCTGTACGACAAGGCGGCGTGCGACGCCCATGTCGAGGCGCTGGAAGCCCTGATGCCGGGCGGGAGGCGGGACTGATATGAAAGTCGTTGCAGTCATCCCGGCCCGCTATGCGTCTTCGCGGTTTCCCGGCAAGCCTCTGGCCGATATCAAGGGAAAAACCATGATCCAGCGGATTTTCGAACAGGTGAGGATGTGTGAGGACATCGACGACGTGGTCATCGCCACGGATGACCCGCGCATCGCGGATGCAGCTCGGACGTTCGGCGCCCCTGCGGTCATGACCAGCCCGGAATGCAGATCCGGCACCGATCGGGTTGCCCAGGCCGCGCTCGGCATGGCCGCCGACGCAATCATCAATGTTCAGGGCGATCAGGTGGTGCTCGACCTGGCGGCGCTTTCGCGGATCGCGGAAGAGCTCCGCCTCGGCTGTGCCATGGTGACGGCGGCGACCCCGGCCGTTCCGGAAGAATACGGAGACCCCAACTGCGTCAAGGTGGTCTGCGACACCCGCGGATACGCCCTGTATTTCTCCCGCGCATCCATTCCCCATGCCCGCAACGCGCTCAAGACACCTGTGCTCAAGCACATCGGCATCTACGGTTTCAGCGCGGAGACGCTCGCTCGGTTCACCGCTCTGGAGCCCACTCCCCTGGAGACGGCGGAGTCACTCGAGCAGCTGCGGGCCCTGGAAAACGGGATCCCCATCAAGGTGATCATCGCATCGGGCGAGTTTCTCGAGATCAACACCCCTCAGGACAGGGAAAGGGTGCTCGAGGCGTGGCAGGATTCCTGATTCTTCTCTATCGCATGCTCGTGTCCGTGCTCATGTGGCCGGCCGCCCTGGCGCTCCGGGGGCATCCGAATTTCGCGGGCACCATTGCAGCGAGGCTCGGCCTCCGGCTTCCCGAAGTCCCGGACGGAAGGCCGCTCATCTGGGTGCACGCCGCATCGGTCGGCGAAGTCAGGGCGGCCTCCGGGCTGCTTGCGGCATTGAAGCGCCGGATGCCGGATCTCGTGATCTGCCTGAGCTCCATGACCGCTACCGGCAGACAGGTGGCTTCGAAGGATGCCTCAGCCGACCTGGTGATACCGTTTCCCTTCGACTCGCCCCGGGTCATGAGACGTTATCTGCTGAGGCTCTCACCCAGGGCTCTCGTCATTGTGGAAACCGAGCTGTGGCCCGGCATGATCCTCGAGGCCAGGAGGCTCGGCATCCCGGTTGGCATAGTGAACGCGCGCATGACAGAGCGATCATTCCGGAGATATGCACGGGTTCTGCCTCTGGTGAAGAATGTCCTTGAAGACATAGAGGTGCTCGCCATGGCTCACGCCGATGCGGAGAGATTCTCCCAGCTCGGGGCGGGCCGGGTTCAAACCGTGGGGAACCTCAAGATCGACATGCTCGTCAGCACGGACCGCTCCGCTCGAGAAAGGCTGAGGGGCAGCCTGGGTGCGGGCGACAGGCCGGTCTTTATCGCAGGAAGCGTTCGAGAGGGCGAGGAAGAAATGGTGGTCGATGCGGTCAAGTCGGTCGCGTCGAGGGTCCCCGGCCTCTTTACCGTCATCGCACCGAGGCATCCCCGGCAGATCGGCCGCCTGTCCGAGCTGGTGAAAGAAGCGAACTTGAGGTGGTGTCTCAGGAGCGGGATGGAAGCAGACGTCGATCTGGTGATCGTCGATACCATGGGCGAGCTTTTCGATCTCTACGGCGCATCGGATGCGGCATTTGTGGGCGGGTCGCTGGTGGACCTGGGCGGACAGAATGTTCTCGAGCCGATCGCCTGGGGGGTGCCCACGATCCACGGACCTCACATGAGCAACTTCGTCTGGGCCCTGGAACTCGTGGATGGGCATACCGTCACGGTCCGCGATTCGTCCTCTCTGGCAGGCGCCGTCGCCGACATCTTGGCATACCCGGAGAAATACCGTGTCATGGCCGCTAAGGCCCGGGCACTGGTCGAAGAGCAGAGAGGCGTGACGCAGAGATATCTGTCGAAGCTGGAGGATGTCCTGCGCATCTGAGGGCAGGGGAACCCGGATTCGGGACGCTGTCAGTGGCGATGCCGGGTATGCCGGATAAGCGCTTGGTTATCCTTGACATTGTCCGGCCCGTACTCTATGAAAAGGAATATGACAATGGATAGAAGCTTATGCCCAATATGTGCCTGGAGAGAGGACTGCAAAAAGAAGTTCAAAAAGGGCGCCGGCCTTCACTGCCCTGACTTCAGCAGAGACCTGAACGTGAAGAACAAGGAGCTCGAAGAAGAGCTCGACAAAGAGAACAAGCCCGAAGAGAAGGGAAAGAAGAAAAAAGGCCTTTTCCCTCTCTAGGCTTTCTACAGGCCGATACGCCGTATCAGGCTTGTCGACTTCTTCACTATCAGTATGATGAGATCGTCTCGATCAAGGGTGATATCTGCGCAGTAATGCTTTCGGACAACCGCCAGGTCCCTCTCGCTGAATCCTGTCTTGTCCGGGGAGAAGGCGAGGATTCTTGACGAGTTGTACAACTTGACGTTTCTCAGGAACCTCATGAGCCCTTGGTCGTTCGCGATGGTGATGATGCCGCCCCGGTATTCGAGCATCCTCGGCATCAGATAATACCGTGAGTCCGGCCTGTCCTTTTTCTCCATCTTGACGGTGCCTGTCCTGTTTTCGAAATACAGCGGAAGCGACGCCACCTTGGTGTCCGATACCCAGAGCCGGTCGCTCCCGTTCAGGATGGTGATGCGGCCCATCTTGTCGAACGCCACCAGCTCGGAGCCTTCCTGTCCCGGGTAAATGTCCGCGGTCCACGCCGAAACAAAGTCGAATCCCTGCGGGAATGCATAACCCTCACCGCTTACGGCTGCCGGCTCTTCCCAGTAGTTGGCCCCGTCTGGTAGCACAGAGTCAGTCAGAAGCCGCGACATCACCAGGGTGCCGCCGAGAGGGACGACGCAGCGTTCCCAGCTCTGGACGGCCTTTGAATCCCGGATCTGATAGGTAATGAACGAATCCCGGCGGTTGGTAACTGCGAGCAGTGAATCCCGGTAGGGATAGAGCCGGTATATCCTGGCGGTCCCGGGAGGGCTCCAGCAGGGGACTGCGTCGTTTCCCTCCATGCGGTAGAGCGTCTTCTCGTCGCTGACATAGAGGGTGCCTCCAAGGGCGGCCATGGACGTCGCGACAAAGGGGAGCTCTATCCCGGATTCGGCTGCCGGGGGGGCCGGAATTTCGATCAGAGCATCCTCGGCGGGCGCGGCTGACGGCGCCCCGGACCAGGCCGGCGGAGCACTCGCTGCAACGGTGAATATCTCGCCGATCATCTGATCGATCACCCCGGAGATCTCGCCTCTGGAACCTACGTCCCGGTGAAACGCGCGGGGAGGCTTCGAATCGAGCACGGCGTCGAAGGATATGGTCTCTCCGAGCTGAACAAGGGAAACGGAGAGCGTTTCACCGGCTTGTCCGGCCACGTTGTTCGCGAGACACCGGGCGGTAATGGTTTTTTGGATGCCCTCCTTGAGCCCCACAAAATCCTCGGCACCCGTCATTTCCACCACGACCGTGAAGGCATGGGCCGTTCCTGAAGCGATGAGCAGCGACAATAGTAAGACCAGACATGCAGATGATTTTTTCATTATGACTCCCCGACTGGTAATTTCATTGAAAAACCATTATAGCACAGTGGCACCCAGGTACAAGAGGGAGGATGTGAAGCCCCCAGCCCGTTTCTGAATGACCATTCATTTTTCCTTGACCTTGTCTGCCTCTTTGGATATATTGTGCATATACAAAGCAAATTATATTCTTAAGGAGGCGTTACATGGCTGAGGAGACCAAGGATTTTGGGGAACAGTTATTCCCGGTTCCTCCAAAGGTAAGGGAGAAATCTTTTATCAAGAGCAAAGCCGAGTACGAAAAGATGTACAAGGAGTCCATCGAGAATCCCGAGGCTTTCTGGGCAAAGCAGGCCGAGAGGCTTGACTGGTTCAAGAAGTGGGACAAGGTGATGGACTACTCCTTCAAGGACAACATCTATGTCAAGTTCTTCGAAGGCGGCAAGCTCAACGTGAGCTACAACTGTCTCGACCGCCACGTCAAAAGCGGCAAAAAGACCAAGGCTGCCATCATCTGGGAGGGCAACGATCCGTCCGAGAACAAGACATTCAGCTATCAGGACCTCTATCGTGAGGTCAACAAGGCCGCCAACGTGCTCAAGAGTCTGGGCGTGAAGAAGGGCGATCGGGTTTCCATCTTCCTGCCCATGATCCCCGAGTTGGCCATCACCATGCTGGCCTGCACCAGGATCGGCGCGATCCATTCCATCGTGTTCGGCGGTTTCTCGGCCGAGGCGCTCAGAGACAGGGTGAACGACTGCGGCGCAAAGGTCATCATCACCTGCGACGGCACCTACCGGGGATCAAAGGCAGTTCCTCAGAAGGACAATGCGGACAAGGCCCTCGAGGAAACGCCCAGCATCGAGAAGCAGATCGTGGTCAAGAGGACCGGCACCAAGGTGAACTGGAAAGAGGGAAGGGACCTCTGGTACGAAGAGCTCATGGCCAAGGCGCCCGTGTACTGCGAGCCCGAGCAGATGGATGCGGAAGATCCCCTGTTCATTCTCTACACCTCCGGCTCCACCGGACAGCCCAAGGGCGTGATGCACACCACCGGCGGCTACCTGCTCTATGCGGCCATGACCCAGCAGCTCGTGTTCGACTGCCATCCTGAGGACATGTACTGGTGCACCGCAGACATCGGGTGGGTCACCGGCCACAGCTACATCGTCTATGGGCCGCTTGCCAACGGCAACACCAGCATCATGTTCGAGGGCGTGCCGAGCTATCCTGACTATGGCCGTTTCTGGGCCGTTGTCGAGAAGTACAACATCGACATCTTCTACACTGCACCCACCGCCATCCGCGCCATTGCGAAAGAGGGCGATTCCTGGGTCAAGCAGCACGACATCTCCTCCATCAGAGTGCTGGGCTCCGTGGGCGAGCCGCTCAACCCCGAGGCATGGAGATGGTACTATGATCTCATCGGCCGCGGCGAGTGCACCATCGTCGACACCTGGTGGCAGACCGAGACGGGCGGCATCCTCATCACCCCGCTTCCCGGCGCGATCGATATCAAACCGGCAAAGGCCACGGTTCCGTTCTTCGGCGTCGAGCCCTGCCTGGTGGATGACGACGGCAAGGAGATCCAGGGTGTCGGAAGGGGCAACCTCTGCATAAAGAGGCCGTGGCCCGGAATCATGAGGGGCGTATGGGGCGATCCAGCCAGGTTCAAAGAGACCTACTTCGTACAGTTCCCGGGCAATTATTTCACCGGTGACGGCGCTGAGCGCGACGATCTCGGCTACTACAAGATCACCGGCAGGGTCGACGACGTCATCAACGTATCCGGCCACCGCATGGGCACCGCAGAGGTGGAGAGCGCGCTCGTCTCCCATCCCGATGTGGCCGAGGCAGCGGTCGTGGGCTTCCCGCACGACATCAAGGGCCAGGGCATCTTCGCATACGTCACCCTGAACACCGGCGTGGAGAAGACCGAGGAGCTCCGCAAGGCGCTCATCGCTCACGTGAGAAAGGAGATCGGCCCCATCGCGACTCCCGATATCATCCAGTGGGCGGACGCTCTTCCCAAGACCCGTTCGGGCAAGATCATGCGTCGCGTGCTCAAAAAGGTTGCTGCAAGCGATTTCTCTGATTTCGGCGACACCTCCACGCTTGCCGACCCCTCAGTCGTGGATGAACTCGTCTCCAACAGGAAAAAGATAGGTTAGGCAGTATTGCACCAAAGGGGAGGCTCCGGGCGGGCCCGGACCTCCCCTCAGATGTTTCACAGAATATTTCAGCGGAATAGTATTGATTATTTTAATTTTAAGGAAGGAAACAAATGAGAGGTGAAGAGAAATATCGGATGATACTGAACGCCGCCAAGCACGTGTTTGCAATGGAAGGGTTCTATAATTCCAAAGTATCGGAGATAGCACGAGAGGCGCATGTAGCGGACGGCACCATATATCTCTACTTCAAGAACAAAGACGACATCCTTATCTCCCTGTTCGAGGAGGAGCTCAACAGGATCATCATAACGGTAAAGTCGAAGATCGAGAACATAGAAGATCCTCGGGAGAAGCTGATCGTATTCTGCGACAACCATCTGAACATGGTGGAGTCGGACAGAGCGCTCGCCGAGGTCATTCAGGTGGAGCTCAGACAGTCGAACAAGTTCATGAGGGAGTACAAGAACAAGCATTTTCTTGCGTATCTGAACATCATAGCGGATATAATAGCCCAGGGGCAGGAACAGGGAATTTTCAGGCTCGATGTCAAACCCGACATATTCGCAAGGGTGATCTTCGGGTCTCTCGACGAGCTGTCGACATACCTCGTGACCGCGAGGCGGAAGCGGTTCGATGTGCATGAAGTCGCAACCATGGTCGGCAATTCTTTTATCAACGGCCTGGTGAAAAGGTAATCGAGGAGAGGGTGTTCAAGGAGGTTTAGTATGATGCAGATAAAAAAGGCCGCCGTGATCGGCGGCGGCGCCATGGGGGGAAGCATAGCGCATCTCCTCTCGAGCGTCGGTATCGAGTGCTTCATCAAAGACATTGAGCAGAAGTTCATCGACAAGGCGCTGCAGCATTCCCAGGACATCTACGACAAGCTGGTAAAGAAGGGGAAGCTCGATCAGAAGAGAGCAAAGGACATGCAGGGCCTGCTTTCGGGCTCGGTGAAGTATGAAAAGAAATACATGAGCGAGGTCGATCTCGTCATCGAGGCGGTCCCGGAGATCATGAAGCTCAAGCAGGACGTATTCGCGGAGCTGGAAAAGCTCTGCCCCGAGCGCACCATACTCGCATCGAACACATCCACCCTCTCGCTCACCGAGATCTCGGCCAAGCTCAAAGACAGGTCCCGCTTCGTGGGGTTGCATTTCTTCAACCCCGCCCACGTGATGAAGCTTGTGGAAGTCATTTATGACGAAAACACGTCCAAGAACATTGTCGATACCATGATGGAGTTCTCCCTGGTCATCGACAAGGTGCCTATCAAGGTAAAGAACGGCCCCGGCTTTGCAGTGAACCGAGTGCTCATCCCCTACATGAACGAGGCGGTGCTGGCACTCCTGGACGGCGAGGGCACCATGGAGGAGATCGATGAGGCGATGGTCGAATTCGGCATGCCCATGGGCCCCTTCACTCTGTGGGACATGGTAGGCCTCGACGTGGGCCTTCATGCATCCGGCACCCTCGAGGAGGCCTACGGATCGCGCGCTCCCGTTCCGAAACTGCTGAAGCATCTCGTGGACAAGAAAATGTTCGGGCAGAAGACGGGCAAGGGCTTCTTCGATTATTCATCCGGCGAGAAGAAGCCTTCGAAAGAGGTGGAGAAATTCATCAAGGACTGGCGGAAGGAGAACCTGCCGAGCGATCTCGCCTTCTCCCCCGAGAGACTCATGGCCGTACAGATCAGGGAGGCCCTGTGGATTCTCGCGGAAGGCCTCGCCTCGGCCAACGACATCGATACCGGGATGGTGTACGGCACGAACTTCCCTACCAAGGTCGCATGGGGCCCGCTGCACTATGCAGAGAACGTGGGCTGGGAAGCGGTGAACGACCTCCTGTGCTCCCTTGCATGCGAATACGGCCCTGACCGGTTCACCGCTCCTTCGATAATGGAGGACCTCGTCAAGGGCGACAGCGCGTTCGAAAACTGCAGCTACGACGTGGATGCCGACGGTGTTGCCGTCATGACGATCGACAACCCTCCCATGAACACGCTGGGCCGTAAGACCAAGTCGGACATCACGAGGAACGTCCTCCAGGCGGTCGCCGACCCCAGGGTTCGCGTCATCCTTCTCACCGGCAAGGGCAGGGCGTTCGTCGCCGGCGCTGACATCGAGGAGCTGAAGCGGTTCAAAACCCTCGACGACGGGATCGAGCTCGCACACCGGGGATACCGCATGACGAACACCATCGAGGAGGCGGACAAACCCATTATCGCGGTGATCAACGGGTTCTGCCTCGGGGGAGGCCTCGAGCTCGCCATGTCCTGCCACATGAGGATCGCTTCCGAAAAGGCCAGGCTCGGTCTGCCCGAGATCACTCTGGGGCTAATTCCGGGCTTTGCCGGCACCCAGCGGCTTCCCCGGATCGTCGGTAAGGCCAAGGGGCTGGAGATGATCTTGAGCGGAGCGCACTACAGCGCAAAAGAGGCGTGGGAGATGGGGCTGGTAAACAGGGTCGTGCCCCACGATCGGCTGATGGAGGAGGCAAAGGCCCTCGCTCGGACTATTGCGTCAAGGAGCAGGGTTGCTGTGAGCGCCGCCATGGATGCGGTCATGGGCGGGCTTGAAGTGTCTTTCGAGGAAGGGCTGCTCATCGAGGCCGAGAACTTCGCGCGGGTCGCCGTCTCGCAGGATGCGAAGGAAGGACTGGACGCCTTCCTGACCAAGCGCAAGCCCGACTTCAGGGACAGGTGATCCCGCCCGTACAGGGCCCGGCGTAAGGCTGTTTGCCGCAAGCCGGCGGAATGATATGAGAAACAGGCCTCAAGGCTTATAAAAGGCTAATAAATATGTAGGAAGGAGGATCATGTGAATACCGTCGTATGTATCAAGCAGGTACCTGACACGGAAACTCTGATCAAAGTTCAGGGTGCAGGTATTGTAACGGAAGGAATCAAGTGGGTTATGAATCCGTACGATGAGTTCGCCGTTGAAGAAGCGCTTCGGCAGAAAGAGAAGATGAAGGCGGGGAACGTTACCATCGTTTCTCTCGGACCGGACAGGGCGATCGAGGCGGTCCGGACCGGTCTTGCCATGGGTGCCGATACCGCCGTTCACATCAACGACGCAGCCTACTACGACAAGGCGGACCCGTACGCCACCGCAGCAGCGCTGGCAGCAGCCATCAAGGGCATGCAGTATGACGCCATCTTCGTGGGCAAGCAGGCCATCGACGACGACGCGGCTCAGGTCCCCGCTATGCTGGCTGAGATGCTCGGAATTCCCGTCGTTACCATGGTGATCAAGTTCGAAGTCGCCGCCGACAAGAGCAAGGCGACCGTGACAAGAGAAATCGAGGGCGGCCAGGCTGTGGTGGAGGTCCCTCTCCCGGCGGTGTTCTCGGCTCAGAAAGGGCTCAACGAACCCCGGTATGCGTCCCTTCCCGGCATCATGAAGGCAAAGAAGAAGCCCGTCGATGTGAAAAAGGCTGCGGATCTCGGCGTAAGCGAAGGCCCCAAGACCGCTATCAAAGAGATGTCCCTGCCGCCGGCACGCCAGGCAGGAAAGGTGATTACGGGCGACGATGCGGCTGCGAAGGCCAAAGAGCTCGCGAGAATCCTTCATGAAGAAGTGAAGATCGTTTGATAAAGGGGGATACGAACATGGCAGGTACACTCATTTATGCGGAAGTCCAGAAGGGCGAGATCAAGAAAGGCTCTTTTGAGGTGACGAGCAAGGCTAAGGAACTGGGCGGCGATGTTGCCGTATGCCTGATCGGCAAGGGTGCGGAAGGACTCGCCTCTCAGCTTGCAAAATATGGTGCGGATAAGATATACGTGGTTGACGGCCCTGAGTACGAGAACTACGTGACCGAGGCGTATGTGCAGGCATTCAAGCAGGTGGCGGACACAGTGAGCCCGACAGTCATTCTCGCAAGCGCAACCGCACAGGGGAAGGATCTCATTCCCGCTATAGCGGCACGGCTCAATGTCGGCGCCATTTCCGACTGTGTGGATCTCAAGAAGGAAGGCGACAAGATCGTTGCCAAGAGGCCTATGTATGCCGGCAAGGCGTATGCCATGGTCGAAGCGCTGGCAAATCCGCAGATCATAGCGGTGAGGCCCAACTCTTTCGCCGTGAAGGAGACTGCGGGCGCCGGTGCGGTCGAGAAGGTTGCGGTCAGCCTTGACACTTCCAAGATCAAGGCGGTCGTGAAGAGCATCGAAGTCGCCCAGACCGACGAGCCCGACCAGACCGAGGCGGAGATCATCGTATCCGGCGGCCGCGGCATGAAAGGCCCCGAGAACTTCAAGATGCTCGAAGATCTGGCCAAACTGTTCGGCCCGACAGCAACGACCGGCGCATCCAGGGCCGCGGTCGACGCGGGTTGGAGAGAGCACTCCTATCAGGTGGGCCAGACCGGCAAGACGGTCAGCCCGAACCTCTACATCGCGTGCGGCATCTCCGGAGCCATCCAGCATCTGGCCGGCATGGGAACCTCCAAGGTCATCGTTGCCATCAACAAGGACGCTGAGGCCCCCATCTTCCAGAAGGCCGACTACGGCGTCGTCGATGATCTCTTCAACGTTGTCCCGGCATTGATCGACGAGATCAAGAAGGTAAAAGGCTAGGAAGTAAGACCTGTGGGATGGGGAATCCCCATCCCACAGCATACAAGATTCAGGGGGGAGTGCAATGCACGGATCAGGAGCAGAAATTTCAAGAGAGGTTTTTTGGAACATCTTGGGACCTGGATTTCCTACAGAACAGGTTCTCCTCTATGTGCTTGTTGTCATAGCGTTTCTTCTGTTCTTCCACGGTCTTGCGAGGAGCGGTTTCTTTACCCGCATGAAGGCGGTCACCAGTGCTCAGGGGCCCGACGTCGAGAGGGTCAATAACGCGTGGGACCGCTTCATGTACATGGTGGTGGACGTCTTCGGGCACCGGAAGATCCTGAGAGAGCCCTACCAGGGTGTGTTCCACTTTTTCATTTTCTGGGGGTTCATCGCACTGGCCATCACCACAGCGATCGTCTTTCTCCAGGCCGACGTGATCTGGCCCATCTGGCACGTGTGGTTCATGCAGGGCGGCTTCTATCTCGGCCTGTCCCTGTTTGCCGATGTATTCGGGCTCGTGGCCATTGTGGGCATACTCATGGCAATGGCCAGGCGGTATTTCATGAAGCCGAAATGGCTGGATGAAAAAGGCGAAGACAAGGTCATCCTCTGGTTCATCCTCGCCATTCTGGTGACCGGATTCGTGGTCGAGGCCCTGAGGATCCAGGCCACCGAGACCGACCCGGCCAGCCCCATGAACCCGTACATCTGGTTCTCGCCGGTGGGAAGGACCGTGGCATTCCTGTTCTCCGGCATGAGCATGGATGCGCTGAGAGACACCCATGTGGTTCTCTGGTGGACCCATGTGCTCGGCGCTCTGGGCTTCATCGTTTTCATCGCGTACTCCAAGCTGCTTCATATCGTCATGACGCCGGTGAACATCTTCCTGCGCCCCGACACCCCTCAGCCGCCCATCAAAGCGATGCCGCCCGAGATGTTCGAAAACGCCGAGACGTTCGGCATCCACAAGCTCGAGGAATACTCCTGGAAAGACCTGTTCGACAGCGAGGCCTGCATGCGCTGCGGGCGGTGCGTGGAGGTATGCCCGGCGTTCAACACAGACAAGCCTCTGCTTCCCAGGGACGTGATCCAGAACATCCGCACGTATATGGAAAAGAAGGCGAAGTTCGCCCTTGACGCGGATGGCAATTATCACATCCTCCCCGATGAGGAGTACACCGGTCCGGCATTGATCGGCGACACCATCGAAAAGGATACCATCTGGGCATGCACGACCTGTATGGCATGCGTGGAAGCCTGCCCCGCCTATATACTCCAGTTCCCGAAGCTGATCGATCTCAGGCGCTATCTCGTCATGATGGAATCCGACTTCCCGGCAGAGGTCTTGGATGTCTTCAAGGGCATGGAGAACAACTCCAACCCGTGGAGCATCGGCGCTCACGTCAGGGCCGACTGGGCCAAGGGGCTCGATGTTCCTCTGCTCTCCGAGAAAGGCGAGGCCGAGTATCTCTTCTATGTGGGCTGCGCGGGTGCGTTCGACGACCTGAACAAGAAGGTCGCCGTCGCCCTGGTGAAGATTTTCAAGGCGGCCGGGCTCGATTTCGCCATCCTGGGCACCGAGGAGGGATGCTGCGGCGATTCAGCCAAGAAGATCGGGAACGAGTATGTCTATCAGGCCCTTGCCATGGCCAATATCGAGACCTTCAAGGCATACAACGTCAGCAAGATCATCACCATGTGCCCCCACGGATACACAGTCCTGAAGAACGATTACAAGGAGCTCGGCGGCAACTTCCAAGTGTTCCACTACACCGAGATCCTCGACAAGCTCATCAAGCAGGGCAAGATCACTTTGAAGCAGCCTATCGAGAACCTGGGCGTTATCACCTACCATGATTCCTGCTACTTGGGCAGATACAACAAGATCTACGATCAGCCGAGAGACATCCTGAAGGCCCTGAACTCGGGCAGTCTGGTGGAAATGAAGAGCCACCATGCGAAGAGCTTCTGCTGCGGAGCAGGCGGCGGCAGAATGTGGATGGAGGAAGACCTGGGCACGAGGATCAACCAGAAGCGCACGAAAGAGGTTGAGGCTTCGGGTGCGAAGACCGTGTGCACGGCATGCCCGTTCTGCTATACCATGCTCTCCGACGGCATCAAGGAGCTCGAACTCTCAGAGAAACTCCAGGCAATCGATATCGCACAGCTTGTTGCCAAGGCGGCCGGCCTCGACCAGAAAACGGACAAGGCCGGGAATGAAAACGATCAGGAGGCTGCAAACTGATCGAAGACTGAGGTACGAAACCCCTGAATCATCCGAAAAAAGAGGAGGCTGCACAGCCTCCTCTTTTTTCTTGCCATACCTGCCAGGCGAAGATATTCTGTATGACAGGGCTGTGAGGGACAATGGGCATGCAAGTCGGTATTCTTCTGGAGGAAACCTCTCTCCACAACGATCTCGTCGAAGGACTCACGTCTGCAGGGATCGGGGTGGATATACACGTAGTGTCTCCTGTCCTTTCGAGAGCCCGTGCTCTCGAGCAAGCCGGTTCGTTCCTGAACCGGGCTGCAGGCTGCGACATCGTGCACAACCTCTGCGGCTGTTTCGGGCTCCTGCTCGCTCCCCTGTCCCCTGTCCCCGTTGTCTGGTCCGTCCCAGCGACGCTCACCGAAGATGAGGCGGCCGTATACCGGGCCGTGCCCGGCAGATGCTTCTTTGTGTCCGAAGAAGCCCGGGAGCTTCCGGGTCTCAGAAAAGTCCCGGGCCTCGGCCCGTTCGACGGAGACAGGGTGCGCTACTATCTTGACGTGTATTCACGGGTTCTGGCAATGGGGAAATCAAAGGAGCATCGCCCGTGGGGAAACTATGAGATCCTTTCAGAGGACCGGGATGACCACAAGGTGAAGCGCATCACCGTGCTGCCGGGAAAGCGGCTGAGCCTCCAGTACCACGGCAGGAGAAAAGAGCACTGGATCGTCATCTCCGGGCGCGCCCTGGCGACCGTCGGCGACGAGACGGCAAAGGTCGGACCGTCCGGGACTGTGGATATCCCGCACGGAGCCTCCCACCGGATCGAGAACATCGGCTCGGAGGACCTGATTTTCATCGAGGTCCAGCAGGGCGATTATTTCGGCGAGGACGACATTGTCAGGATCGAGGATGATTTCGGAAGAATATGAGCGCTGAAGACAGGAATATCGGAAATCACCGGGAGCTCTTCGGCCTCCTCTACGAGACGGCCGTCAATGCGGGCATCGAGGTCATAGAGGACCGCATCAACCGCAAGGGCGGAGTCTGCAGGCTCCAGGAAAGGCTCGTGGTCGTCTATGATGCGCAGGCGCCCTTCCACGAGCGAAACCGCCTCATCCTCGATGCCATATCCCAGGTGAACAGGGATCACCTCTACCTTCCTCCCCGGGTAAGGAGGCTTCTGGAAGAGGATGATTCCTGATCGGGCCTCGCTCCGGAAGCACCGTACAGGTCTTGGGCGGTGTCGAACGGAGACGGTGCCGGCGGGATTTCCCGTTCCGAAACAGATTCAGGACTTTCCGAAGATCCGGTCTTCTCAGAAGGGGTGCGGCGTCACTTGCCGGATCGAATGGTGTAGAGCCTCAGCTCGCGCTGAGCGTCAGTATTCTGCGGGTTGATCTGCAGGGCTCTGCGGAAGGCGTCCGGGGCCTTCTTGGATCCCTCTTTCTTCAGCACCCACCCGAGAATCACATGCAAAGTGTCCGATGAGGGGAACTTTCTCGTCCCCTCCCGTATGGCCGCCTTGATCTCGATGCTGCTCCCCTTGCCAGTGTTCTGCCACCTGAGAAAAAGGGCCTTCACATACGCTTCCATGAACACCCTCTCATCCGGCATCATGGTAACACAGAGCCTGAAGCGGTCCAGGGTCTTGCTGTAATCTTTTTCCTTCATGGCCTCAAGTCCCTGGCTGTAGAGGATCTCGGCCTGAAGCGCCTGGTCTATCTCCTTCTTTTCTTCCGGCGGTTTGCCTTCCCTGAGCCGCAACACCGTGGTGTAGGCATTCTGGATTTCGGTGAAAACATCGTTCGCAAGACGCCTGACTTCCGGGTCGTCTGCATATGCGTAGGTGTCGGGGTGATTCTGTTTCACCAGCTTGATGTATGCCCGTTTGAGGCCGCCCTCTGAAATGCTCTCATCCACACCAAGGGTCTGAAAGGGGTTCTGATCCTTGATCTTCCGCAGCATCGTTCTCAAGTGATCGATGATGGCCTTGTGCTTGCTCTCTTCGAAGGATGCCAGCCCGGTGCAGTAAAAGGCCAGCAGCGCACGGGCGGGATCCTGCCCCAGAAGAAGCATCTCGGATACCCTGAGCCGGTCGAAGCTGTCCATGTCGATGCCCATGTCGGCGGGCACGCTCTCGGTCAGCCTTTTGGGAACTGTATCGGCGTGTGGGCTCAGGGCAGATATGACCGTGGAAAAGGGCACGTAGTTCATGATCCCTTTCCTCACGAGCCGGTGGAATTCGTTTTTCGTTATGTCAGGGGGTTTTTCGATGGACGTCTTAGCAACCCGCCGGACCGTTCCGGTTTCCCAGGAAAAGATGTCGAAAAACCGCTTCTCGAATTGACGCCTCAGCGCTTCGGTGATCATTTTCGGAGTCACCTTGTCCATCTCGAGCAGGATAACCCCCTGTTTTCTGCGCTCGAGGCGGGACCGTGCGAGCGATTCTTCGTTCTCCCCCTCCGTGATGTATCCCATGTCTACCAGGACACGCCCGAGAAGCTCTTCGATCCTGTTCGACTGTATGGCGCAGAGGATGCCGTCCTTGAAGATAAGGCCTTTTTTCCAGTTTTCGGAGGAAACAAAGATGATCCCGGTAAAGAGCGTATCAATAGTGTCCTTCATCAGAAGGGGAAACGTTATGTCTTCTAATCTGAACACGGTATCCATTTCAACACAGTATCGGTAACAGGGCGGGGCATTGATAAATAATTTTCCCTACCGCCCTGTCCGCCTCAAAGGCGGGACAGGCAAAGCGGATGCCGTGTGCGGCGGAGTTTATGCGGCGGCCGGAAATCTTTTCTGAAAACGCATACCGCTCACATGCTGTCATGGGCGAAAATGAAGGGAGCCCTCTCGGTGAAGTTCGTGATGGATGACGGGCTCCCTTCCAGGTACCAGCTACTCTTAGCGAGATATTGTTCTGTTCACTTCCTGTATCAATGTTACGAATACAGGGAAACGAGCTCCTTCCAGTACAGATTTCCCCATACATTTTTTCCGGCATCCTGGCTGCAATGCAGGCAATAGTGCCTGACCTCGACGTTGAGCGGATCAAAGGAGCTGACCTGCCTGGTGCCGCAGGAACCGCACACAGGCGCACCGCATCCGTCACACGACAGATCCGATATGGTGCCGCATGCGCATTCGTAAATGATTTTCTTTGCAGCCTCCATAGCCTTCTCCTTTCTGATTTTCCCGTTTTTCTAATAGAGGGATATAGCTATTTC
>ERZ795049.1692-NODE-1692-length-28133-cov-4.360603_pt1 | contig 28133 bp, 19 predicted proteins | sample MGYA00375133_ERZ795049 | MGnify/ENA primary metagenome ERZ795049 (study PRJEB30178, sample SAMN05720147) | activated sludge metagenome | isolation source: anaerobic digester from wastewater treatment plant | place: Japan | collected 2015-04-20 ... | reverse complement strand
GGTGGAGAAAAGTTTTCCAAATCTGTTCTCATTGACCAGGAAGTATTGAAAACTTTTAAAGAATTAGCAGTATTGGCACCTTTGCACAATCCACCTAACATAATGGGTATTGAAGCTGCTATGGAATTATTACCAGATATACCACATGCCGCTATAATGGATACTGCCTGGCATCAGACTATGCCACCATATGTTTATATGTATGCAGTGCCCTATGAATGGTATGAAAAATACAGAATCAGAAGGTATGGTTTTCATGGAACTTCTTTATTATATGTCGCAAAAAGGGCAGCAGTACTTTTAAATAAAGATCCATTCCAGTGTAATCTTATCAGCTGCCATATAGGAAACGGAGTGAGTGTAAATGCGGTAAAAGACGGATTATCATATGATACCAGTATGGGATTCACTCCCCTGGAAGGGGCTATCATGGGTACCAGAGCAGGGGATCATGATGCTGCTTTAGACTTTTATGTAATGCAAAAAGAAGGCTATACACCTCAGGAGATTGATAATATTTTGAATAAAAAAAGTGGATTATTGGGAATTACTGGAAAATATATTGACAGAAGGGATGTTCTTAATGCCGCTGAAAAAGGGGAAGAAAGAGCCAATTTAGCTATAGAAATGGAAGTCTATAGATTGAAAAAATATATTGGTGCCTATGCCGCTGTTTTGGGCCGGCTGGATGCTCTTATTTTTACGGCAGGAGTAGGTGAAATGAGTGATTTAATTCGTGCTAAAGTATTGGACGGGCTTGATATTATCGGAATTAAATATGATGCTGAGAAAAATAGGTTAGCTAAAACACGCAATAAAGAATCTGATATCTCATCACCAGATTCCCCGGTAAAGGTGCTGGTAATTCCCACTGATGAAGAGCTGGTCTTTGTGGAGGATGTGGTAGCACTTATTGAAGGTACCTATGATATTCATACTAATTTCAAATATAGTTTTCAGAAAAAAGAATACAAGAATTTGATGAGAGAAAAAGAATTCTGCAAAGAGCAGCAGAAGAAATCTTAAAAACGATTTAGCAACAATAACGGGTAGCACAGTAGACTTGAAGATAAATGATTATAAATAATATCAATAATAAAAAACATTTCCATTTAATGAAAGAAAAGAGAGGGTGAACCAATATGAAAGCAATCCTCCTTTGTGCCGGGAAGGGTACTCGTTTAAAACCATTGACCCATACCAGCGCCAAACACTTGATTCCTCTGGCTAACAAGCCTGCTTTAGAATATGGTATTGAAAAGATCATAGAATGCGGGATTGAAGAAATTGGACTGATCATTGGAGAAGAAACCGGGGAGGATATAAGACAGGCTATAGGTGATGGACAGAGATGGGGTATTAAGATAAGCTATATTCTGCAATCAAAGCCGCTCGGCCTGGCTCATGCCGTAACAACTGCCCGGGATTTTCTACAGGATGATGCTTTTTTAATGTTTTTGGGTGATAATTTATTGAAAAACAGCATCTTACCTTATCGTCAGAAATTCGAAAAAGGTAAAACAAAGGCCTTTGTATTACTAACACCTGTAGAGAACCCTGAACAATTTGGAGTGGTTGAACTGAAAGGGGATAAAATTGTTCGCATGGTAGAAAAACCTAAAGTGCCCATCTCTGATTTGGCTTTAATTGGTGTTTATTTTTTTGATAAGATCATACATAAGGCTATTGAAAATATTAAGCCTTCTGCCCGGGGTGAATTAGAAATAACTGATGCCATTCAATGGCTTCTTAATAACCATTACGATGTTGCTGCTGAGATAATTGAGGGCTGGTGGAAAGATACCGGAAAACCAGATGACATTCTGGAGGCTAATAGACTGGTACTGGAAGATATTCAACGAGACCTGGGAGAAACAAAGATTGAACAAAAATCCAGAATCTTAGGAAGAGTCAATTTAGCCCCTGGTGTTGAGATTATTAATTCAACCATATTGGGGCCGGTAGTGATAGGCGAAAAGGTTAAAATAGTTAATTCCTATGTAGGACCTTTTACTTCCCTATCTGACAGGGTGGAAATTGAAAATAGCGAGATTGAATATAGTGTGGTTATGGCCAATACTCATATCAAGGATGTCAAATACCGTATGCAAAATTGCCTTATTGGCAAAGATGTTCATATCTATCGTTCAGCAGGCTTGCCATTGGTATATGAATTTATCTTAGCAGATGATAGTAATATACGTTTAATGTAAGATAAGAGAAAGACAAGTCAGTTTAATTTATTGAGACATAGAAAAGATAATAAACCTATATGGATTTCTGGTGATAGTCTTAGTTTAAAAGGAAAGGCCTATCCGTCCATAAAAACGGGCTGGTAGGGGTTCACTAATTGCTTTACCAATTCCCAGAGATAATAGCAAGGGTTCTGTATATCTTAGTTTTAAAGTAAATACAATCTCTCCACCCATGGAAATCTTAATATCCTCAAAAGAGGGCAACAATGTCTCATTCCAGACCTGTCCAGCCTCTAAAAACAGTGTTCCTGAAACTTGTTCTAAAAAGACAGATACCGCATGGAAACCAATTTTACGTTCTGGTTTTTTTAGCGGAAAGCGATACTCCAATGAGCCAAGCAAAAGATTATTACCTGCAAAAGAGGAAGAGGGGAACCCTCTTAAAGAAAAATTTTTGGTATTTACTGAGCTAAGGTTTTGAGCCGAAATACTTCCACCTAAACTGAATTGTCTTTCTTCATTTTCCTGGTTGGAAAGATGGCCAGCTACCAGCCGTAAAGCTACAACCTGGTGGGAATGAGGCAGTGAGAAATATTTACGGCTATCAAAGAGGAATTTGTGAAAGGTAGTCTCAGAATCTGGGAATGGTAATCCATATTGATAGCTGAGAGAATAAGAATTACCTAATTCGGGACTGGAAGACCATTGATATTTTTCGGTATCATTGTAAGCATATCTTAACAACAAAGAATTAATCAGGGTAGAGTCTTTTAGTGGAAGCTCAGCCTGTGGCTCCTGGTTTGCCCATAAATATTCACTCTGTACCCCTATAGAAAAATTTCTGGAGAAAAGGCGGCCAGAATCTCCCTGAGAAGTATAACCACTATCATTAAATCTTAAGGTTAATTGGAACTCGGTGTAAGAAGAGGTTTCGCCCTCCCATGATAATGATAAAGATGGTTCATTAATATAGCTATAAAGCTGGCAGCTATAAAATAAGGAATCATAAAAAGGGCTATAAGCAATAGTAGCCGGGATCTGGTAAAATTCCAGATAGTCCTGAGCCTGAGCGGAAAGACCCAGGTAAAGGTTATTTTCAATGATACCGAAATAAGGAACCCAGTAAGTGGGAAGAATGCTATTCCTGGGCGAGTATTTTTTTAAGGTATAGCCGGGGTCGTATCTGGAAGTGATTTTAGCTAATTTTGAGCGGGTATTTTCTTCATTATTCATAGGCTGCATTTCAGGAAAATAGACCTTATCATTTTTTAGAGCCGGGAGAATGATAGAGGGGGTTATCTCAGGTTTTTCCACTGATTCCCAGAGCAAATCATCGCTTTTTACCAAATGCAATTCATAGCCAGAAGAATGGTATTGTATATAAGCCAGGTCTTTGCTATCTGGAGCGATAGCAGGTTCAAAGGCACCGGTAACTACATTGGTTAACTGGAAGAGTTTTTCATCTGCTAAAGAATAAGCATAAATATTATATATACCACTGCGGTCAGAACAAAAATAAAGGTATTTACCATCACCTGACCAGCAAGGGTTAATATCTGTATATCGATCAATTGCAATTGGTCTGATAGATTGTATGGTAAAGTAATTATCAAAGGTAATTATATAAATATCCTGGTATCCTTTGTGCCACAAAGAAAGAGCAAGCTGGTTACCCCGGGGCGACCAGACCGGTTGAGAGATTTGAGTTCCATCGTTAAAATCGGTTAGATAAATAAGATCAGAAGAGGTAATTATTTCTGGCTGATCGAATTTTCCGTCCAGTAAAGGGGTTTTTAGAGAAAATAAGACCAGGTTATTGGTGCCAGCCTGATTGATAATGGCAGCTGCTCTGCCTGCGGCAGGGTCAGGATACCAGGACGGGTCTTTGATCCTCAACTTTTCGGTAAGCTGGAATTGCTTACCACTATTTAAATGATACAAGAATAGGTCCTGGTAGGAATAATACTGGTCATACTGGACCAGCTTGCTATAAAGAAGGTATTGGGAGTCTGGTGAAAAAGAGTAAGAGGTACCAAGTCCCGCTGTCCGTTTTACAACAACACTTTCTTTTTGAGAGTTCAGGTTATATTTACGAATAGTGGGATAAAAATGTGGAGTAAAAACTTTATAAACCAGAAAGGTATTCTGAAGGGTATTATCTACTATCCAGGAAGGTTTCTCAACCCAGTATCGATGGTTGGTAATTTGCTGTGATTCTGTAATTTTATGAGCAGAAATAATTTGTTCAATTTGTTGGTTAAAGTAATGCTCTTTTTCCTCCTGCCATTGCTGATATAGTTCTTCCTGAGTGATGCCTAATATCTTTTTTAAAGCCCAATCCATCCCTGATAGGGGAAATGAGGAAAACTGTTCACTGATAGCAATTAATTTTTCTTCTCCATAGTGGCTGGCAATATAATGAACCAGTGATTGCCCATAAATATAGGGTATATTCCCTCCTGGCCAGGAGACCAGGTAACTTCCCTCTAACAGTGCGGGGTTTTTTATACTGTTTTCCATAAAATCAGTTCTGAGGTACATCTCATATCTGTTATCTGTGAGGCGGCCACCGGTATTCAGTCTACTCTCATTATAAATAGCCAATCCTTCAATAGACCAGAGAGGCTGTAAAGCATTGGGGGTTATAATCTGACCTAAAAAAAAGTGCAGAAATGTGGTTATTTTATCAGTCATATCAAAATGAGCCAAGTGCGTATATTCATGTGCTAACAAGATTCTGAGCCAGCTTTCAAACTTTGTATCAAAAATTTCCGGTCCGGGTACAGTCAGATTCACTCTGATGAGACGATGAGGCATGGTAGTGGCAAAACCATAGGCAGAATCACTGAAATCTTCCAAAATAATGGTAAATCTCTTATTTTTGTGGAAAGGTTCTCCAAACTGCGGGGTTATCTGGGAATATACCTCATCAGCTAAGTTAGCAATATGAAGGGCAATATGATCATAGGTTGTATCATAATCAATTAAAATACCTGCTGGAAAGATTACTGAACAATACCTGCCATCCAACACTGTCCAGTCAAGTGATGTGTCATAATTTTTACTGTGAGCAACATTTGGTGAAAAATTATTAAAAACCAGGCCTGATAGCGCATAGAATAGTAGCAGGGAGAAGAAGAAAACAAGGAATAAAAAAACCTTCTTTTTAAAGAATCTTTTAAAATTTCCCATTATTACCTCAAAATTTTATACTTATCCATTATATCTTTTTTTTAAAACTGTTACAATAAAGTAGTAATATTTCAGTAATTATATTATTCAGATAAAATAAAAAAAGTTACTAAACAGAATGGAGTCAATGGTAGTTAGATGGTAAAAAAAGAAAAAATAAAAAAGAAAAAAATTACATCAAAAAAGAAATGGTTTGACCTTATTTTTTATACGGTCAGTGCCATTATTATTGTGATATTGCTGTTTATTGGTTTGAGACAGAGGGGCCTTTTGCCATTGTGGATAGATAATCAGCCTTCTGCTCAGGTAGGCAGACTTACAGAAGAGGTTAGAGCCAGGCGGCAAAATTTTAATATTATCAATGCCCATGAACATGTGCAAAATGAAGAATGCCTGCCGCTTTTGAGAAAAGCTATGGGGGATTGTCAGGTGCAGAAAATGGTAATGCTGGGGACCCCTGATTTTACCTTTTTCCTTAAAACTGAATACGGTTTTACCGGATATGAAAAGAACAACGATTTTATCGTCAAACTAAGCCAGGATTACCCTAATGAATTCGCTGCCCTGGCGACCTTAGACCCCCTGGATGATCATAAGACTGAAAAATTAAGAAAGTATAAAGAAGAAGGGATAGCTGGTGTTAAGCTCTATAATGGTCATGGCACCTTTTATGATTTATTCTTTAAAATGTCTTTGATTGATGCAGGAATGATGGAAATATATGCATTTTGTGAACAGGAACAACTACCCATACTTTATCATATCAATGCAGGACGTTTTTTGACTGATTTTGAACATATTTTACAGGAATTTCCCAATTTAATTATTATAGCTCCTCATTTTATGATGTCTACCAGCAATCTGAACCGTTTAGACCGTTTTATGAGAGAATACCCCCAACTATATCTAGACATCAGTTTCGGCCATCCCGACTTTTTAGTAGCTGGTTTTGACCGAATTTCTAATTTCCATAAGGATTTTCGTGATTTTGTAATAAAATACCGGGACAGAATAACCTATGGTACCGACTTAGTAGTAACTACCTACCTGGCAAAAAGCAGGGCTTATATTGATGATGTACAGTTAGCTTATATGGATTTATTGGAGAAAGAAGAGTTTAAATTACCACCTAGTATATATAATATGATGTCTCGAGGAGCTGCTAAAAATATAGATATCAACAGGATTTACCATGGCTTAAATTTAGATGAAGAGACCTTAAAAATGATTTATCATGACAATGCAGAGAAGCTATTCTTTAAAGGATAATTCTTAAAAATATTACTTAAAATAATTTCATCAGCAGTACAAAATCATAGAGATTTGATGGTATAATTTAAACCATAATATAGTTAATTTAGTTTTAGATAAAAGAATTTCAGAAGGAAAAAGGAGAAACAGCCCGCCTTGGTCTTTTTTTTAACGGCTTTAGTGGCTTTTTTTATTTCCTATATTATAACCCCATTTATTGCCAGATTAGCAAAAAAACAGGAGCTGGTGGATAAACCCGGCTATCGCAAAATACATAATGATGCAATCCCTAATCTGGGGGGTATAGTAATCTTTTTTGGGTTTTTGGTTAGTATTTTTTTGTTTGTATTACTTAGTAGGCAAGTACAGGCCTTAATTGCCGGCTGTATTATCATTTTATTATTGGGAATAATAGATGATATTGCCGACTTAAAACCCCTCCGGAAATTCACCATTCAGATGATACCAGCCCTACTATTCCTGGTTTATCATCATGAGACAATTAATCAATTTATAGTACAGAAACTCGCTTTTTTAAATATGGCAGGGTATCTTCTTTACCCAATATTGTTATTATGGATGGTCGGCATTACCAATTCTATTAATCTTATCGATGGTTTGGATGGGTTGGCTTCGGGAATATCTATAATCTCCTTGATTACATTTCTAATAATTGGATTTTCAGTCAATAAGGAATATATGCCTTATAATTTATTAAATGCTGCACTATTAGGAAGTATGGTAGCTTTGTTCCGCTATAACTTCTATCCAGCTCAGATATTTTTAGGAGATTCGGGCAGCACGTTTTCTGGATTTTTGTTATCTGCTACTACGATTTTATTGGTAATATGGTCTGGAAAATTATTATTCCTAACAGTTCCGGTCCTAGTTTTAGCACTACCCATAACAGATACTCTTTTTGCTATCTGGCGCAGATACCGAAGTCATAAATCAATTTTTCAGGCAGATCAGGGACATTTACACCATCGTCTACTGAATCGTGGTATTAATCACCGTAATGTCGTTTTAATCTTATTGTCTATCAGTGGGGTTTTTAGTTTGCTGGCGTTAGGTATAGCTGTAGTGCTTTTAAAACACTGATTAATATTATAAATAGCATTTTTATAAAATAAGGAAAAAACAATGGAGCGGAAAAAAAAGGAAAAGGTGCTGGTTACCGGAGGAGCTGGATTTATTGGATCACATATCGTGGATCTCTTAATTCAGCAGGGGTATGAGCTGATAATTATTGATGATCTATCCTCAGGAAAAAAGGAAAATATTAATCCCCAAGCCCGATTTTACCAGATAAACATCAATGATTCTGCCTTACAGGAAGTTTTCAACATGGTAAAACCGGATTATGTTTGTCATCAAGCTGCTCAAATAAGCGTTTCATATTCAGTTGCTCATCCCAGGTCAGATGCACAGGTTAATATTGTAGGATTGTTAAGCTTGTTAGAGATTGCATTTAAAAATAAGGTAAAGGGTTTTGTCTTTGCCTCCAGTGGCGGTACTGTTTATGGAGAACAACAAACATTTCCAATTACCGAAAACAGCCCACTACACCCTGCTTCTCCTTATGGTATTTCCAAGATGACCTCTGAGTTTTATTTAAATTTTTTTTATCAAACCCACAGGTTGAACTATATTTCTCTACGCTACGGTAATGTTTTTGGGCCAAGACAGGATCCCTCGGGAGAAGCGGGGGTTGTTGCTATTTTTATTGGGAAAATGCTGAAAGGAGAGACTCCCACCATCAATGGAGATGGTGAATATATCAGGGATTATGTTTATGTAAAAGATGTTGCCCGGGCTTGTTTACTCAGTATAAAAAATATGGTAGAATTAGCAGAGTTAAAAAAAATAAAAAGGTTGAATCAAGCTTTTCAAGCTGTCAATATTGGGACCGGTAGGGGAGTATCGGTAAATCAACTATATTCCTATTTGCAGGATATACTCGGATTTCCCCAAGAGGCACATTACGGTCCTCCTCGTGTCGGTGATTTAAGGAAAAATATCCTGGATAGCCATCTGGCAGAACAAGTTCTGGGATGGAAAGCGCAGTATGGTTTGGCAGAGGGGTTACGGGAAACGGCACAATGGTTAAAGCAAATAGAACAGCTTAATTAGAACTGAGTATTTTAATTAAATTTTCCAGTAAAGAAACATTCTATCTCTATTTATTAAAATATAGGGGAGGGGCTTTTGGCTGAGTGGATTAATTCTCTTATTAAAATAATAAGCATCATGTTTGCTGGCCTTTTAATGATATTTTTAGGAAAGTATAATCAGAAGAGTAAAATTGCTCCCTGGTTAAAACTTTTTTGTCAGGTTGTTATTGTTTCTATAGCTATCACAGCTGGTGTAAGAATAGAATTCTTAAGAAACTATTCCGGTGGTTACTGGTACCTTAGTTACCTCTCCATACCAGTCACTGTTATCTGGTTGCTCACTATCACCAACTCTATTGGACAAACTGATGAGACAGGTGATACCACTCCAATAACTGTTCTTATTGCCGCCCTGACTTTTTTTATTGTTTCTGTTTTTCAGAGACAGGGCCTCTTGATTGCCGAAGTTTTATCTTTATTTTTGATTGTTTTTTCTTCAATAATTATTTTTGAAAAGAAAAAAAGTAAAGCTGATCGAAACAATTATTTTTCTATTTATTATATGTTTTTTGGATATTTACTGGCTGTTATTGCCATTGTGGGAGTATTAAAGAGTACTGCTGCTTTAACTCTATTGACACCACTTTTAATTCTGGGATTTCCCATTATAGATACTTCCTATTCTTTTATTGCCAACTACTTAAGGGATGATTATTTAGGAAATGTGAATGAAAGTAAATTAAAACAACAATTGATGGAACATGGCTTTTCCTGGAAAGGTGCCAATCTGATTATTGTTTCAGCCTGTTTTTATTTAAGTTTTGTGGCGATAATTATATCTATTAAAGAGAATATATATTTATTTACCACAATGATTGGGGTGGGATATCTTGCCTATTACTGGTTGAGGCAAAGGATCTTAAAGGGAGAGGCCATCATAAATTATAACCAGTTTAAAGAAAAACTGGAATTGTTTGGAGTGCCAATTGATCGCCTTAATTTACAGCAAGCCTTGGAACGAATTGATTATTTTGTCAGGGGAGAAAGAGCTCGTCTGGTAATAACGCCTGATACTCTGGCCGTTATGAGAGCCCGGACAGACCGACAATATTTAGAGATAACCAAACAAGCCGATTTAGTAACTCCTGATGGGGCTGGTTTATTATGGGCTGCTGCTTTCCTGGAGAAACCGCTCCCGGAACGTATCACCGGAATTGATTTGATTAATCACATCTGTGAGCTGGCAGTCAAAAAAGGTTACCGATTATATCTGTTAGGAGCAGAAGAAAAAGTTATTAAAAAGGCTGTTCAGAATTTAAAAGAAAAATACCCTGGCCTTCAAATTGTGGGCTACCACCATGGTTATTTTGATGATAATGATGATTCAGAAGCCCCTGAAGGATTAAGAATAAATGATATTATCAATGATATAACAGAAAAAAAACCTGATTTTTTGCTGGTCGGAATGGGCGTTCCTAAACAGGAAATATGGATATCCAATTATAAAGATAGATTAGGTGTTCCCGTCTGCATAGGCATTGGGGGAAGTTTTGATGTTCTTTCTGGTAAAATACCACGAGCTCCTTTATGGATGCAAAGCCATGGAATGGAATGGGTCTTCCGTATAATTAAAGAACCAAAAAGAATTATTCGAATGATCCAACTACCTTCTTTCATCTGGCTCGTTTTTTTAGGTAAAATTGATCTATTATTTCGTGTTGAGAAATAAATTATTTTACAACCGAAAAATATTCGAAATTAAATACGATACAAATCCAGAATTTTATTGAAAAAGTTTATAGATCACCTTATTCCAAAAACTAAAAATAAATAAGGCCTAATTAGTAATTGAAATACCCAATTTCCCACCTTTACATAGCAAAAATTAAAAATTATCTACAGGCGATACTTGTTATACTGTTATTAGATGTGGTTTGCTTAATTAGAAGGATTTAATCAGGCACTCACCTATCCGGGAAAGATAGTAGGTAGTTTAACATTTGCTGGTTTTAAAATATTCTCTCCGTATTTTACTCAGATTACCGGACAAGACTATAAAGATTAGCCATTAATTATATTAAATAATTAGAATAAATAATCCTGGTTTATAAGTTGGTATTAAAAATGAAAATATGGATAAAGTTTGGAATAATAATTATTACCTTGGCTTTAGAGCTTTTGTTTGCCAATATAGTGACTTTTGATGCCATAAAACCAGATTTAGTGCTAATAATAGTTATTTGTCTATCCTTTATGTATGGTTCTGAAGATGGAATTATTATTGGTTTTGCCGGAGGGTTACTAAAAGATATTTTTTCAATCAATTTACTGGGCACCAATGCATTGGTAAAGACCATAATTGGATATATATCGGGAACAATCAGAGAAAGAATTTTCCAGCAATATCTATTATGGATAGTGGCCTTAGCAACCTTCTTTTTTACTATCCTAAATAACACTTTTGTTTATTATCTATTAGGTTTGTTCCACACTAATTATGATTTTATGGAAATTTTAAAAAGATATCTATTAACACAGGCGCTGGTCAATAGTGTATTATCCCCATTTATTTTTATTGGTATTAGAAAGTTATTATCTTATGCGGAACGTTGGAGTTAGATCATAAGTTATGTTTAGCCAAAAAAACAAGAAAAAAAGCAAAGAAATAATCAAAAAAAGGTTAAATGATTTTTTTATTTTAATAACCCTTTGTTTCGTCATTATATTATTAAATCTCTGGTATTTACAGATAATCAGGGGAAAAGAGTTTGAACAAAGAGCTATTAATAATTGTATCAGAGCTTTGGTGGAAGAGGCTCCCAGAGGAGAAATATATGACCAGCAGGGCAATATACTGGTTACTAACCGGCCAGCTGTAAATTTTTCGGTAATACCGGCTGAAATAAGTAATTATCAAACTCTGACCGATGACCTTAGTTCAATTATTCCCATCGATTCCGCCAGCTTTCTTAGCAAACTAAAGAATCTTAAACAAAATCCCTTTCAGGCACTTACCATAAAAAGAGATTTGGAAAAAGATAAGATAGTAGCTATTGAAGAACAGAAATATAAATTTAAAGGTACCCTCTTAACAGTGCAGCCAGAAAGGAAATATCTTTATCATAATTTTGCTGCACATCTTCTGGGCTATGTTAATGAAGTTAGTGAAGAAGAACTGAAGTCTACCACTTTTGATAATTTAATCGGTGGTGATATGGTTGGAAAATCAGGGCTGGAACGTTATTATGATTCTTTTTTGAGAGGTGAAAAAGGGAGAAAAGAGGTAGAAATAGATGCCCTTGGCCGGGAAGTTACTATCCTTAAATCACAGAAGCCAGTAGCCGGAAACGATATTTATTTAACACTAAATAGTGAGCTACAAAGGTTTATTGAAGAGCAGATGAACGGGAAAAAGGGTGCCATAATCCTGAGCGAGCCACATACTGGTAAGATATTAGCTATGGTTAGCTATCCAGATTATGACCCCAATATATTTACCCAGCAGATTACCTTAAAACAGTGGCAGGAAATTGCCCAAAATAAAGATAATATTTTATGCAATCGCACTATCCAAAGCGTTTATCCACCCGGTTCTGTTTTTAAGCTTGTAACTGCCATTGCGGCCCTGGAGGAAGGAATCATAGATATAAATAGTAGCGTTTACTGTCCAGGGTATTACAAGGTTGGAGATGTAACATTCAGATGCTGGAAGGAAACCGGGCATGGAAGTAGAGCTATAGTTGATGCTATTGCAAATTCCTGCAATGTATTTTTCTATACTATGGGGCATAGGTTGGGAATTGATAGATTAAGCCATTATGCAAAATTGATGGGGTTTGGTGAAAGTACAGGAATTAGTTTACCAGCAGAGCAGGTAGGGTTAGTGCCTTCCCAGGAATGGAAAAGGAAAACCTTTAATCAGTCCTGGTATCCTGGAGATTCTGTTAACATGTCTATCGGACAAGGGTTTTTACTGGTTACACCTCTACAAGTTCATAATATGCTCTGCTTAATTGTTAATGATGGATGTTATTATAAGCCCTACTATGTGGAGAGGATTGTTTCTCCCTCAGGAGAAATAATGGAACAATTTGAACCGGAAATAGTAAAAGAGATAGACGTGGCTAAAGATACCTTCAGAATTATTAAAGAAGGTATGAGAAGGGTAGTGGAAAGTGGAACTGGCTATTTAGCAAATATTGAAGAAATGAAAATTGCTGGTAAAACCGGTACGGCTCAAAATCCACAAGGGGAAAATCATGCTTGGTTTATTGGATTTGCCCCTTTTGAACATCCTGAAGTTTGTATAACCGTATTTATTGAACATGGGGGAGACGGAAGTGCTACCGCGGCTCCAATTGCTGGCAATATTATACGAAAATATTTTCAACTTAAATATTTGCAAATAGTGAAAGGTTGAAATTATTTAAACAGATCAAATGAGGTTATAATGTCAAATAATATAAATTCGTCGCGGTTGATATCAGGTAAGTCATTTTTTAATCGCTATTTTCGTTTGGTAAAACATATTGATTATAGTATAGTTTTTTTAGCTTTAGGCCTCTGTATTTTAGGTCTGTTGATTATTTACAGCAGTACACATCAGGAAATTATGGCTGATGGAACCACACAATTTGCTAAAAGGCAATTAATTTCAATCCTGTCTAGCTTACTAATCTGTTTTTTGATAACTATGATTGACTACCATGAAGTTGCCAAAATAGCTATTCCTGGTTATATCCTGTCCATAATACTATTAATCTATGTAATTTATTTTGGAAAAGAAATCGGCGGAGCAAGGCGCTGGATTCAATTAGCGGGACAGGAGTTTCAACCTGCAGAGTTTGCCAAAATTGCCCTGATTATCTTTTTATCAGATTTTTTAAGCCGGCAAAAGGATAAGTTACCCGATTTTGTATATTTTTCTCTACCACTACTGTTTGCCGGAATTTTAATGTTATTAAGCTATAAACAACCTGATTTAGGTACCGCTATAGTCTTTTTTGCCATAACCTTGCTCATAGTTTTTATTGCGGGAATCAGATGGCAGTATATCATAATTGTTTTTTTAACAATTTTATCTTTATTTCCTATTACCTGGTCCTTACTTAAGGATTACCAAAGAAATAGACTGATACTTTTTTTAAATCCCGAAAGGGATCCTCTGGGTGCCGGTTACAATATTATTCAATCAAAAGTTGCCATTGGCTCTGGTGGTTTTTTAGGTAAAGGATTATTTAGTGGAATTCAGAGTCAACTAAAATTTTTACCCTCCCAGCATACCGATTTTGTCTTTGCTGTTTTAGGGGAGGAGTTAGGATTTATTGGCGCTTTGCTACTATTAACATTCTTTATACTGCTCTTATGGAAAGGTATTAGAATTGCCCAGGAAGCACCAGATTTATTTGGTTCCTTTCTTGCTGCTGGCGTTACTTCTTTTCTGTTTGTTCAGATTTTTATTAATATTGGTATGTCTATGGGGCTGATGCCGGCAACAGGATTGCCCTTGCCTTTTATTAGCTATGGTGGGACCTTTATGGTTTCCAACTTTATTGGTATAGGTCTATTGCTAAATATTCATGTAAGAAGTATATTTGTTTAATTCTGTTAATTAAAGAGAGGTATTTATATAAATAGAGAGCAAGTAAAAAGAAAGTCAAATAAGGAAGCTATATATAGAATATTAGAAAAGGTAGAAAAGCCGGGTCGTTATACGGGAAAAGAGTATAATGAGATCATTAAAAAAAACGATGAAAAACTGATTAAAATTGCACTGGTTTTTCCTGATTTATATGAAATAGGAATGAGTCATTTAGGGCTTAAAATTCTCTATGATATTATAAACAGAAGAGATGATTCGTGGGCAGAAAGGGTTTACGCTCCTGCAGCCGATCTGGAAAACTATTTACGAAATGAAGGAATTACTCTATTTTCTCTGGAAAGTTTCAGACCTTTAGATGAGTTTGATATTATCGGTTTTAGCCTGCAGTATGAATTGAGCTATACCAATGTTTTGAATATACTCAATTTGGGGAAAATACCTTTACGGGCTAGCGATAGAGACTCAGCCAGACCTTTAATAATTGCCGGAGGACCCACTGCCTTTAACCCAGAACCTTTAGCTGAATTTATAGATTTATTTGTGATAGGTGACGGGGAAGAAATTATTAATGAAATTATCGATGTTTACAAAGAATGGTCCACCAAAAAAGAAAGAAATGGTAAACAGAAACTTTTTAAAAAATTGCTGCAGATCAATACTGGCATTTATATCCCCAGTTTTTATCAGGTAGAATATCATATGAGCGGCAAGGTAAAATCATACCAGAAGACTGTACCAGAAGCCCCTTTAAGGATAAAAAAAGGAATTGTGAAAAACCTGGATCAAGCTCCTTTTCCCATTATGCCTATAGTGCCCAATATTGATATCATACATAATAGGATTACTTTAGAAATATTTCGGGGTTGTACCCGTGGCTGCCGATTTTGTCAGGCTGGTATTATCTATAGGCCGGTGAGAGAACGTTCAGTAGATTGCTTGCTAGAATTAGCGGAAAAGAGTATTCGACAGACCGGATATGAAGAAATCTCCCTCTCTTCCTTAAGTTCCAGTGATTATAGCCATATAGATGAGATAACAAAAATATTGGTAGACCGTTATCAAAAAAAGGGAGTTGGAATCTCTTTACCATCCTTAAGAATAGATAGCTTTTCCTTATTTTTGGCTGAACAGACTCAGAGGGTAAGGAAAACAGGTTTAACTTTTGCACCCGAGGTAGGGTCTGAACGTATGAGCAAAATAATCAATAAAAACGTTAATGCCCAGGATTTATATAAGACTGTGCAAAATGCCCTAGAAATGGGCTGGAGGAGGATGAAGCTTTATTTTATGATAGGGCTACCTTGTGAAACCTGGGATGATATTGAAGATATTGTTAAGCTGATAAAAAAAGTAGAAATAATGGGGAGGGAAAGAGCAGGGAAAAAATTTTTGTTAAATGTAAGCATCAATGCATTGGTGCCCAAGCCCCATACCCCATTTCAATGGGTTGCTCAGGAAAAAGAAGATCAGCTGTTAAAAAAGTTTAATCATATTGTTAAGGCTGTAAGAAGTAGAAATGTTTCCTGTCGTTTTCCTGATACCAGGCTACTCTTACTGGAGGCTGTTTTTTCCCGTGGCGATAGGCGATTAGGAGATGTAATAGAGGAGGCTTTTCGCAAGGGATGCAAATTTGATTCCTGGCAGGATTATTTTAATTTCGAGAGCTGGCAGGAATCTTTTCAAAAACATAATCTAACTATGTCTTTCTATGCCCACCGCGAAAGAGAAAAAGATGAAATTATGCCCTGGGATTTGATAGATTGTGGTGTGGAAAGGCAATATCTGTGGAGAGAATGGGAGAAAGCTTTACAGGGAATTAGTACCGATGATTGTCGTTTGATAAAATGTCAGGGCTGTGGTTTGGAAAGCGTATGTGCCGATACAGGGTTTTCAGGTAATGAAAAAATATAGAATTTCACCAGTGTAAATTGAAAGAAATGTGTATTTATGTCCTATCTATATCGCATAAAATACAAAAAGAATGGTTCTTTGAGGTTCATCTCTCATCTGGATCTAAACTCTTTATGGCGGAGGGTGCTATTACGGGCAGAGATACCGGTAGAATTGTCCGAGGGATTTAATCCCAGAATGAAGGTTTCCTTTGGTCCCGCTTTACCCCTTGGTCTGGAGGGATGGCAGGAAATAATGGAATTATCCCTAATTGAACCATTAATCAGTGAGGTATTAATAGATAAAATTAACAAGGCTGCCCCCTCTGGCTTTAAAGTAATAGAGGTAAAACCGATATTTTCACAAAAGGAAAAAATCTCTTTGGGTAAACTATTAAAGGGTTTTTCCTATTTAGTTTATTTGAGATTTCAGAACACTATCCTAAAAAGTAAGAAAAGAGCTATTCAGGATAGGATAGAACTATTTATTAATGATTTGTTGAAGCAAAAAGAAATTATAATAGCCGCAAAAACAAAAAAAGGGATAACAGAATTAGATTTACGTCCCTTTATTCAGGAAATAAATATTATATGCAGAAGCGATAGCCGGTTAATTATCCGTTTAATACTCAGTATGGAACAGGGGAGATCTCTAAATCCCCGTTTAATTATTGGCAAATTACTGACCGGTCTCGAGGAATCTGTTATTATAGAAAAAATAGTAAGGGAGAAATTCTTAATAGATTCTACTGCATAATTAAGAATTGTGTTATACAATAATTCTATGGAATCCCATAAGAAGTAATTTGTAAATAAAAATATTAATTGATTTAACAGGTTATACAACCAAGAACTAAGAGGAAGGTGGCTCCTGGATATGGAGTATAGAGCTAAACAAGTAATAATTGATAGCGGTTTGAGCGAAGAAAGGATTGCTATCTTAGAGAATAATAAATTAGTAGAGATCTACATTGAAAGATTGGAAGATAAAAAAATCATTGGCAATATTTATAAAGGAAGGGTTATGAATGTTTTGCCGGGAATAGAGGCTGCATTTATTGACATAGGTATCGATAGAAATGCCTTTTTACACTTAAATGATGTTCTGCAAGCCTTTGGCCGCAAGGATGGCAAGAACACTGATGTCAATAAATTAATTAAAGTAGGGCAGGAGATTGATGTGCAGGTAGTTAAGGAAGCCATTATACCTAAGGGAGCAAAGGTTACCACCAATATAAGTTTACCAGGTCGCTATCTGGTTTTAATGCCCAATAATAATACTGTTGCGGTTTCTAGAAGAATTGCACAGGAAGAAGAAAGGGAGAAACTCAAAAAAATAGTTCAAAACATCAGGAAAAATGATTATGGGTTTATTGTGAGAACTGCTGCTATAGGTAAAGGCGAAGAGGACTTGCTGCCTGATATGGATTTTCTGGTCCGTTTATGGGACAAAATACAGAAGCGAAGCCGTCGGGTCAAGACCCCGCTTTTGCTACATGAAGACCTAAGCCTGACTTATCGGGTTATCAGAGACCTGTTTACTGAAGAAATTGATGAATTTGTGGTTAATTCTGAAACAGAATATGAAAAAATAATTAATTATCTGGATACGCTTTTTTTATTGGAATTAAAACCCAGGGTTTCGTATTATGATGGAGATAAGCCAATATTTGAAGCTTATAATATAGAAAAAGAAATTAGCAAGGCTTTAGAGAAAAAGGTTTGGCTCAAATGTGGAGGCTATCTTGTTTTTGATGAAGTTGAAGCACTTACCGTTGTTGATGTGAATACGGGAAAATATGTGGGTGGTAAAAAAATGCGTAATACCATTTTGAAAACTAATCTACAGGCTGCTGAAGAGATTGCCCGGCAATTAAGGTTAAGAGATATTGGCGGCATTATTATCATTGATTTTATCGATATGGATAATAAGGAAGATCAGGAGAAGGTAATAAAAACCTTAGAAGGGGAATTAAAAAAAGATAGAACACGATCAAATATTGTACAAACGAGTGAATTAGGTTTGGTGGAGATGACCAGAAAGCGTTCCAAGAGAGACCTGGATTCCTTATTACGTACTGCCTGCCCCTATTGTTCGGGTAATGGACGTATTCTCTCACCGGAAACAATTAGTAATCTGGTATTACAAAAATTAGAGGATTTAGGTAAAAACTCTAAAGCAGAAGCAATCCTGCTAGGTGTAAACCACAAAGTGGAAGAAGCACTTTCTGGAGGAAAGATGTTACTCATAAAACAGTTGGAGCGGGATTATGAGAAGAGTATATATATTAAAGCATTGACAGATCTTCATATTGAAAAGATAAAGGTTATCGCGGTTGGAAAGAAGAAGGATATCAAAAAGATTTTAAAGGTGATGTGAGAGCAAAAGATAATTTATAATACCGGATAGATATTAAAGAAAATAAACCTACTTTTAAAAATAATTTGACAGGGCTACTCTGATGTGCTAAATTTTATAAGCCAAGTACGCACTGGGAAGGTTTTAAAGCTAAGCTGCCTTTCCAGGCGATTTATTTAAGCAGGAGGAATTAACAGGATGTATGCCATAATTGCCACAGGTGGCAAGCAATATCTCGTTAAAGAAGGGGATGTTGTCAAGATAGAGAAATTAGAACAACAGGAAGGGGAGAACATCAAATTTGAACAGGTCTTGATGCTGGAGAAAGATGGCAAATATAGCTTTGGCCAACCCTTGCTCGAAAATTGTTTTGTGGAGGGTAAAATAGTGAGACACGGCAAGGGGAAAAAGATTGTAGTGTTGAAATATAAACCAAAAAAAAGGTATGAAAAGAAAATAGGGCATCGACAGTTGTTTACCGAAATAAAAATTGAAAAGATAAGTAGCTGATGAAAAGTAATAAATAGAATTTTCCTGACTGGCAGGTTAGCGAGGTGAGGTTTTATGGCTCATAAAAAAGGACAGGGTTCAGCGAAAAATGGTCGTGACAGCATTTCAAAGCGGCTGGGTGTAAAAAGATATGATGGACAGTATGTGCTAAGCGGAAATATAATTGTCAGACAAAGGGGAACTAAAATACTGCCTGGTAAGAATGTTGGTAGGGGCAGAGATGATACACTATTTGCTCTTGTTGATGGCTATGTTACCTTTGGAACAACCGTAAAAAGAAGAAAGCAAGTTTCTATTAATACTGAAACTACAGATGTTTAGGTTTTTTACTATAAGATAAAGGCCCTGATTTTTCTGGAAAGCCCAGGGCCTTTATTTAATTACGCACGGTATTATATTCAATTATTTTACTTCTCCAAAATAAGTGCACATCAGATATATTATGGTAATTGTCTCTATATAACTCTTAATCTTTATTTAAGAAGTTTTGCATTGCTTTTTATTCGTTATCGGAAAAAAATTTTAAGACTATGAACCAGTCTTATTCCTTAATTTTCCAATGAACCCAATAACTTAACATGGAACCCTGATACGTTTTTTCACTCCTACCCCTTCAGGATATTGATGAGAAGAGAGTTTGAAGACTTTAATGGTCTACCATGGGTACAGGGGGGGGGTAAGCCTCTATCCTTTATTTCAATAATTTTCAAGATAAAAATCCGCTGGGTTAATCAGTAAAGCAAAGTAAACAGAATTATTATCTTATTTCAGTTTAAACAGTCACGCCGGAAAACCAAATAAAGGTAATAATAGTTAAAGATCAATTGTCAAATGATCTAAACTAATTTATAATTACGTGAGATCTCTTTTGCAGGGTTTAGAAAAAAGAATTCGAAATAATTTAAAAAGGTAAATTTATGTTTATTGATGAAATAATTATTCAGGTGAAAGCTGGTAAAGGCGGTGATGGCTGTGTTAGTTTTCGAAGGGAAAGGTTTATTCCCAAAGGCGGGCCTGATGGAGGTAATGGCGGACGGGGTGGCAGTGTTTACCTTCAGGCTGATTTACAGATAAAGACATTGAATGAATATTTTCGTAACCCTCACTTTAAAGCAGAAAACGGTGAAAACGGCAGCGGTCAAAAAAAAACGGGCAGGAATGGCAATGATTTATATTTGAAAATCCCGGTAGGAACTATTGTGCAAGATATGAAAGACCATAGGATCCTTGCTGATCTATCTCAGGATGGAGAAGAAATCTGTGTTGCCTGTGGCGGTTCAGGGGGCAAGGGAAATTATAGTTTTAAAAGATCAGCATTTCAATCACCAAAATTTGCTCAAAGAGGGGAAATGGGTGAAGAAAAAACTATTAAGTTAGATTTAAAACTAATTGCAGATGCGGCATTGGTGGGGTGTCCCAATGCGGGTAAATCTACTTTTCTGGCAAGAGTTTCCCAGGCGAAACCAAAAATTGCTGATTATCCCTTTACTACACTTGACCCTTATCTGGGTGTAGTCACTACGGATGGAGAAAACCAATTTGTATTAGCCGATATTCCCGGGTTGATAGAGGGAGCTTCTCAGGGTGCCGGATTGGGGACTCGTTTTTTAAAGCATATTGAAAGAACTAAAGTTATTATTCATCTCATTGATGGAGCCAGGGTTGAGGGGAAAAATATTTTAAAAGATTATTATGCTATAAAGAGTGAGTTGGCTCAGTTCTCGTCTTCATTAAAAAATAAAGAAGAATTAATTGCAATAAATAAATTCGATTTACTGGAAGTACAACAACATATGGCGGAGATAAGAGAATCATTTGCCAAGGAAGGGAAAAGCATTTTTTTTATTTCAGCCCTTACCGGCGAGGGTGTGAGGGATTTAATATATCAGATTTTTAGGACGCTCAAATTAGCTGAAAAAAAAGAAGAGTACCTGGCTGTACCGGCTCATAATAAGTTAACTCATTATGCTTATCGACAGGCATTCACAATTAAGAAAGAAGGCGGACAATTTGTCATAGATGGAAAAGAGATAAATAAATTAGCTTACCAATATGACTTAGATAATCCTCAAGCCCTGCGATATTTTCAAGAAAAATTAAAGAGATGGGGTGTTGAGAAAGCGCTTAAAAAGATGGGTGCTCAAGAGGGGGATATGGTTAGAATTGGTGAAAAAGAATTTTACTTTTTTCCTTAAATAAGATATGATATTATGTAAAATAAACAAAAATATAAGCATTATAAATTTTGTTAAATCGCTAAAAAACTTTCTCTTTAAGTATTAATTAAATATTAAAATAATTTAGCAACAAAGGTCAAAATAGTATAAATATAGTGTAAATAACACTTCTTTATGATGTTCAAGTTGGAAGTTTTTAAGAATTAATATCTGAGAAAATTCCTAAAATCAATTTCCAGAAATTTAATATTTATCGAAACCTGTAATAACCCCAAACACATTAAAGGAAGATTCATTTAGTGAAAATAAGGTTCATTTTTTTAAACTGGCGGGAAAATAGATTGCAGAATCCCTCTAAAACTTTATTGAATAAATTATTATTACATTGCCTATTTTCGATCTGCATCATAATATTATTCTGTACTGCTCTTACCCTTTCTTCCACTGCATCAGAAATAAACAGTTTTGCGGTATATTATTTTGACAACCTGACAGGAAAGGATGATTGGGATTGGTTGGAGAGAGGTTTACCTGATATGTTGAGCCATACTTTTTCTCAATCAGAGAAAATAGATTTCGTTTCTCTGGAAGAAATAGAAAAATTACCAGAAATCGATTTATACCAAAGATTAGCAGTGGACAGAGACTTAAATCTGTTCGGTTCTCTAAGTGATTTATTAAAAACTGACCTACTTTTTACCGGTTATTTTACTCTTGAACAGAGAGACATACTCAAGTTTAATCTGGTTATGTACCAATCTAAGTCTGATCAACTATTTGAATTCCGGGAAATGACCATCATACCGGAAGATCTATTCTACTTAAAAGAACATATTGCCCAGACTATTTTACAGGAAACCAATTTATATATTGATGAGGATTTAGCTCTTAACCTGAAAAAGAATATTTCCACCTCTTTGGTAGCTTTAAGGTATTACTATCTGTCTCTGGAATTAAAAAACCAGGCTACAACCGAATATCAGGGGATAGACTTTCCCAGCAAACCACTCTGGTCTAAGGCCATTGAATATGGAGAAAAAGCTGTAGCCGAGGATCCTCATTTTGCTGAAGCATACTATCTGCTATCCCAGATCTACGAAAAGACGAAATGGACCGCCCGTGAAATAGTGAGCCTGGAAAATTTTATTGAAGTTGCTCAAAATAATAGCAATATTAAAATAAGTTATCGAAGACTTTCAGAAGCTCTCTATCGCTTAGCCTATTCAAATTATGAGCAGGGAAAGACTGCTTCTACTATTCAAAACCTTACTGATTCTGTTTTTTATCAGCCAAATAACATTAAAGCTAGAATCTTGCTGATGAGAATTTATTATGAATCAGGGCAGACTGACAAAGCACTGGAACAGGGAGAAGAAATAAAAAAGATAGAGCCAGACCGGGATATTGATTGGGTGGTGAGTCAGTATCAACAGGCTGAAATATATGGCAGAGAAGCTTATGAACTGTATGTCACAGGGTATAATGCCTATAGTAACAAAAAGTGGCCGGAAGCTATTGAATTCTTTAAATTAGCTATAAACCTCAGTAAGGATTTCAAGGGGGCCAATTATTTTTTAGGATTGAGCTATTATCATGCGGGGGATTTAAATAACTCTATTAAATATCTGGAAGCCACGGTCCGTTTAGACCCTTTTGACAATAATGCCCGCATATATTTGAATAAAGCGATGGAAGAAAAAGAATTTGGCAGAGAAGCAGTCTGGATTTTTAACCAGGGTTATAAATATTATACTGAGGGAGAATATCAGGATGCCTTACTGAAGTTTAAAGAATCGGTTCAAATAAACCCCAATTTTGAAAAAACCAGGATCTACTTAATGCGTACTTACTACCATCTAAATCAGATGGAGGAATACCTGGCAGAAAGAGAGCGAATAGGCGGGGATCAGGCCTTTGATGTCGATTGGGAGAAGGAATATTATCAGTTAGCTTATAACTTTTATTCTCTGGGCGAATATGCAAAAGCCCTGGAAAAATTGAGAGAAGTGCTGGCAATCAATCCTGATTTTTTAGAAGCCAGATTCCTTATGGCTGAAACTGCCTATGAATTGGGAGATTATGGAGAAGCAAATCAACATTATCAATATATAATAGATAATTACGGAGAGAGCCAGTATTATGAAAATTCCTTATTAGGTAATGGCTGGACCGCTTATTTATTGGGAAATTATCAACAGGCTGAAATCGATTTAGAGTTACTAATTAAAAACTTTCCCAGAAGTACCCTTTATTTAGAGGGAGTTTATAAATTAGGAAGAATATATTTTGCACAGAAGAAGTATTCCCAGACAATTAACCTGTATGAAAATCTATCAACTGTTGATCCTCTGAAATTTGATAAATTTGAAATTGAATACATCTTAGGACAATCCTACTTCTGGGAAGGTTTGTATGATAAAGCTAAGGGTTATTTTACAGATATTATGAATAACAACCCTTCCTTTGAATTAATTAATGAAACTAAGTATCATTATAGTTTTACACTATTTAAAGAGGGTAAATATCAAGAAGCAATGGTAATTCTGGAGGAATTGGCCAAAAAGGAAAGCCAGGTTAAGGTGGAAGCCCAATATCTGTTAGCCAGGGTATTGTTAGAACAAAAAGATTATGACCGGGTAATTGACATTGACAGTTCCTTAGCTGAACAGAACATCGATGGTAGTATATTGGAAAAGGTGTTGTTTGATTTAGGTTTGGCTTACGCTAGAAAAGGTCAGGACCAGGAAGCATCTACTTATTTTGAAAGGGTTGTCCGTCAGTTTCCGGCAGGAGAGCTCTCAACCATTGCTACTCAGGAACTGGCTCAAAGTTACTATCAGCTGACACAATATCAGGATGTATTGAATATATTGGAAAACATTAACAGTCAGGAAGCAATAGAACTTAAGATTGAGGCAGCCCGAAAAATAAATAATGAGGAAAAGTTGCTTTCTCTCTATCAGGATTTAACCGAGCAAACAGCAGATGATGCTATGGTCAGGGAGGGCTATTTCAGCTTGGCTAAAGATAAATATGAGAAAGGGGCCTATCAGGAAGCCGCAGACCTTTTTAAAAAGGTAGAGAATACTGTTAACACTGATAAGATGAGACAAGAGATTAATTACTGGCAGGGCCTCTGTTATTATCGTTTGGCTGATTATTTCCAGGCTGAAGAGTATTTCCATAGTATTAATTATTTTGCTGGTGATGAGGTAGCCATAAGAGCTTTATATATGTTAGGGGAAACTTACTATAAACAAGATAAATATTCAGAAGCAATACACTATTACCAGGAATTTCTTAAATATTATAGTTCCCATTCTTTAGCTGCGCATGTACAGTACAGCGTGAGCTGGAGCTATCTGAATCTTCACGATTATCCCTTAGCTTTGGAATCATTTGGCAGGCTCGTTCAGGATTATTCTGAGAGTCAGTTTTCAGAGGAAGGTAACTATCTCTTGGGTAAGATACAGTTTTTAGTAAAAAATTATAATGAAGCCAGAGCAAAAATACAGGATTTTGTAAAGAATCATCCTATGAGTCAATTTGCTGAAGAGGGCATTTATATTTTGGCACAGATTGACCTGGAAGAGCAGGAATGGTTTGATAGTATTATAAATTTTGAAAAATTATTGGATCGTTTCCCCGATAGTAAATATATTCCAAATTCTTTATATGGACTTTGCCTGAGTTACTTTAAAAAAGGGGAATATGAAAAAGCGGTACAGGTCGGAGACAGATATCTGAAAGACATTCCTACCGGCGTATTGGTATGTGATATCTTATATATTACTGCTCTGTGCCAGGAAGAGCTAGGTAATGAACTACAGGCAAATCAAAAATATGAAATGATTATCAAAAACTGTCCTGAATCATCTTATGCAGATTTTGCCAGAAAGAAATCAGAATAAACCCAGACAAGTCAGAAAGAATATAAACTAAATAAAATTTTTAGAGAATGAACTATAAATATATAGATTATTAACAAGATATAATATAATTAAAAGTTAAAGAAATCTTATAACTTTAGAGGAGGCAACTGGTTAATGTTTGAAATGTTTTATAAAGGCGGTTTTTTAATGTACCCCATTTTTTTCTGCTCCTTGCTGGCTATTGCCATTTTCTTTGAAAGAATGTTTTATCTTAGGAGCATTAAAACTTCTACCCGCAAATTTAGCAGTCGTATTAGTGACCTGATCAGGAAAGGAAATATTAATTATGCGATTACTGCCTGCCGTAAAAATTATTCCCCTATCTCTCAAATAATTTTGGCAGCTTTATTGAAATATGGCAGTTCCAGAGATGAAATCAAAGAAGCAATCGAAGATACTGCCAACCAGGAGATAGCTGTTTTGGAAAAAAATTTGCCAATACTGGCTACTGTGGGGAATATTGCCCCTCTATTGGGATTATTAGGTACCGTTTTCGGTATGATAAAAGGATTCCAGGTAATTTCTATAGTGGGTGTTGGTAATCCTGAAGCTCTGGCTGGTGCTATTTCTGAGGCATTATTAACTACTGCTTTTGGTCTTTCGGTAGCTATTCCCACCATAGTTGCTTACAATTATCTCAACAACAGGGTGGAGAGACAGGTCAAAGAGATGGAGGCAACCAGTATAGAAATATTAGATCTTTTATCATCAAAAAGAGAAATTAAAGAGGAGGATGTAAAAATAGATGAAATTTTATCATCCCAATACCAAGACTCTGAAATTTGATTTAACTCCCTTAGTTGATGTTGTGTTTCAACTACTCCTTTTTTTCATGTTAACCACTACCTTCATAAATGTGGAGAGTGGTGTTAAAGTTGATCTGCCCAGTGGCGATTTTGCTGCAGTAAAAGAACAGAAAAATGTAGTGGTTACTATTACTGAAAATAATGTACTTTATATCAATAATCACTTAATAGATCCTAATTCTTTATCTGAAAAGATAAAAGAAGAGATTAAGAATAATACCAATTCTTTAGTTGTTTTGGAAGCAGATCAAAATATAACCCATGGGAAAGTGGTTAGAGTTATGGACCTGATTAAAAAAGGTGGGGCAGAAAGGATTGCCATAGCTACAAAGCCCAGGGAAAATTGACTTGTACAAATTAAAATAGTTTATAAGGTGATTAAAAGCAATAATGACAGGATATAGAGCACAAAGAAAAAAGTTACGTTCAAAAGGGTTTTTAGGGCGTTCATTTCTAATTTCCATAATTCTTAATATAATATTCATACTGGTTTTTAATAATCTCATTTCTTTTGAACTTATTAATATTCCAGAACTGGAAGATATTATTATGGTAACTATGGTTGAACTGCCTTCTATCAAAAATCCCACTACGGTAAGGCCTGAGATTACCAGAGAAGAACCAGTTGCCGAGACCAGTGTCAGGCCGAGAGTGGAACCCGCCTTACCAGAGCCGGCTAGAATACAAGAAACTGAAACAAAGCCATTGGTAGAAAAAAAAGAGATGGTAGTAGAAAGCAGTCCCAGGGTAGAAGTTAAAATGCCTGAAATTGATATTCCAGCCAAAGAGGAAGTAGCTCAAATTAAAGAGGAGATATCCATCATACCTGATGTACAAATTGCTGCCCAAGACTTAACCCCCAGTATTGCCAGCAGGAGAGAGATAGAAGGAGAGGTGCTGGAAAGAGGCGAATTTGAAATACAGGCCAGACTGGGCTTAGCGGGACAAGAGCGAATTGAATCTACCTATGGAACCATCGTTACCCCGGGGGAATTAAGTACTTTACCTAGGACTGCAGAAAAAGAATCTCCTTTTGACCAGAGGCCATTAGCTATTATGATTGATAATGCTAATAATTCCCGGCCACAAAGTGGACTGGACAAGGCCAATATTGTTTATGAAGTACTGGCAGAAGGTGGTATAACACGTTTTTTAGCCATTTTTGCTACCCAGGATGCTGGCAAAGTTGGTCCTATCCGTAGTGCCAGACCCTATTTCATTACTAAAGCCCTGGAACACAATGCTATTTACGTGCATGCCGGAGAAAGTCCTGATGCCGCCATATTTATAAAAGAAGAAAGAATAGATGATATCAATGAACTGGTTCATTATCAACCTTTCTGGAGAATTCCGGAGCGAAAACCTCCCCATAATCTATATGCTTCTACTGAACAGCTTAGAGGGGAAGCAAAAAGGCTGGGGTATATTGAAATGGTTAATAGGGGTGATTATCAATTTGAAATTGACTCCAAAGAACAATTAACAGGCAAAGAAGTTCAAAAGATAGATATCAGATACAATGCTAATTACACTGTCAGTTATAAATACAATCCTGAGATTCAGAGATATATTCGTTTTATCAATAATGAGCCTCATATTGATCAGGAAACTGGTCAGCAGTTGCAAGTTAAGAATCTTGTAATCCAGCACAGTGACAAAAAGATACTGGATAGTGAAGGCAGGCTGGCAGTTGATTTTATTGGCAAGGGAACGGGAATAATTATTTATAATGGCAGATCAGAAGAAATAACCTGGTCTAAGGAGTCTTTGAGATCAAAAACCTTCTTTTATAACAAAGAAGGCAATAGATTAGCTATACAACCTGGTAATGTTTGGATACAGGTAATACATCCTGATACTGAAGTTAATTATTAATCTTTAATACTATTATTAATGTAAGTATCAATATATATGAATGTTAAAATTAATGCAGAAAACAATAATCAGCAAAAGGATTTAATAGAATACTTTTTAGAATACCTAACTCTGGAAAGAGGTCTATCATTTAATACAGTTACTTCCTATCGTTTTGATTTATTAAAATACTATGAATTTGTTGTTCTCAAAAAACAACTTACTTTTCAAAATGTTGATCGGGAAATCATT
>ERZ795049.1689-NODE-1689-length-28156-cov-13.029999_pt1 | contig 28156 bp, 10 predicted proteins | sample MGYA00375133_ERZ795049 | MGnify/ENA primary metagenome ERZ795049 (study PRJEB30178, sample SAMN05720147) | activated sludge metagenome | isolation source: anaerobic digester from wastewater treatment plant | place: Japan | collected 2015-04-20 ... | reverse complement strand
CCCCGAGTGTTAATTTGTATGATACATTAATAATATGGACCAGCATGCCCAATGGGGTATATGATTCTACCACCTTTGATGATACCTTAATGCGAGTGGCATTCGGTGTCCCGGATTTAGCCATGGGTTTTACAACAGACCAAGGAGATACCGTCTATAATACAGGTCCTTTTGACGTTATTGCAGAAATTTATTCCCGTATGGGAGCTATTACTCCCTCTCCAATAAATTTACATCTTACCTATGTTAATGATACTACCTATAGTTATGATACTTTATTAATGACATCTATAGGTAATAATTTATATAAAACCATAATTCCACAACATATTTTTGGGACGGATGTAATTTATACGCTTACATTAACAGATACGTTAGGAAATATTGTCAGTATTAGTGACAGGTTTTATATTAAACGCTTATCCGGAGGAGGAGTAGTATCAAATGATTCTGTATTAATAGGATCAACTTCTTCAGGATCTGCAAATTGTTTATATCCTTTTTGTACAAATGCAGATTCAACAAAGACAAGGACGTTGTATTTTGCATCAGAGATAGGAAATATTAGCAATGCAGTTGTCATTTCAGGAATAGCATTTTATAATGCTTCATATAATTATGCAAATGTAAGAACAAATCAAAAATGTTATTTAAAAGCAGTTAGCGATGTTTCATTAACTTTATTATCGAATATAGATCCTGTTTCTGAAGGAGCTACCTTAGTTTACACAGGAGGTTGGACAACTAATTTATATTGGAATAAATTTACTTTTGATCGACCTTTTGTTTTACCGGCAGGAAGTAATTTAATTGTTTATTGGGTTGATAATACAGGTTCATGTTTATCTTCCAATACTATTTATTGGACATATTCAACAGGCAGTGTACCAAGATCCGAAAGTCAATATTATAATTGGAATTGTGGCAATACCGGGCATAATTTAGTAAATAACCAAGTAGTAGCTACTATTTATTTTGGAGGAGGAGGAAGTGATGATTCAAATTCGGTAGCTTTGCATGAGATAGTAAGTCCTACAACAGCGATAACAGCCGGACAAACAACCCCTGTCATTGCAACGATAAAAAATAAAGGGATGGCCAATTTAACATCCTGCAATATTAATTGGACTCTAAACGGTGTATTACAACCAACAGTTAATTGGACGGGCAATTTACCGGAAGACTTTAATTCAACAGATACTTTGGGATATTATACCCCACGTAATTCGATGTTTGATACGATAAAGATATGGGTAAGTAATCCCAATGGGGCATATGATTCTACACACTATGATGACACCTTAGAGATTATTACCTTTGGTTGTGGTCAGATATTTTCGGGAGACGTGATAGTAGGATCCGATACATCTACGGCAGATTATGCGAGCTTAAAGGATGTAATAGCAGCTATCAATTTGTGTGGTAGTTCAGGCAATGTAACGATTAAATTACAAAGCGGCACTTATGCAGAAAATATCAGTATTTCGGATATGAGTGCTTCTATGGGAACGGATACCTTGTTTATCACTTCTTTGGCAGGGAATGCGGATAGTGTAATTTTCCAAGTATCCTCCGGTGTAGCTTTGACATTAAATAATGCGAAAAATGTATATATTGATCACATTGCATGGGATGCTACCTTAGGGACATATGGAGTACAACTAGTCGGCACAGGAGATAATATAGAAATTTACGGATGTAACATCAAAGCAAATCCTGCGAGTACAAGTAGTTCGAATGTAGGGGTTTATTATGGGAACTCGAGTGGTTCGGGTAAATATATGACCAATGTACGCTTTATAAAGAATGCCATCAGCGGAGGTTATTACAATATGTATTTTTATTATTCGGGATCGGGTACCGCAACGATGGGCTTATCTTCTATAACGATAGACAGTAATACCCTTACAGATGCTTATACCTACGGTATTTATTCGTATTATTACGGTAATTATCCGAGTATTTCATATAATACGATTACTTCCCGGTATAATACTCCAAGCTCATATTATGGTATTTATACATACTATTATCATAATATATTGAAATTAGTTGGCAATAGGATAAAAGTAACGGGCACAAGTACGTGTTATGGTATGTATTTGTATTATTATCATAATTATTCGACAGCTTATGGTTCTACGGGACCGGGATTGTTGGCAAATAATGAAGTAATCGTATTAGGCGGAAGCACGACAGCCTATGGTATTTATATGTATGGGAATTCCCGTTGGGATATGATGCATAATACGATATATGTACAAGGTACGAGTACATGTTATGGTTTGTATCGTTACAATACCACTACAGGCTATCCGATGAATGTGAACAAGAATATATTAGCGACTCAAACATCGGGAACAGGTTATCCTTTATACATTTCATCAACGACGTATGGTCCGGTAGCGTATGGATCGATAAATTATAATAACTACTATAGTAATGGGGCTTACATAGCATATGTAGGCAATACGATTTCGACGATAGCCGCATTAAAACTTGCTACCACTCAAGATACGAATTCAATCAATATTTATCCGAATTTTGTAGATTCGACATCGAATTTGGATTTAAAGGATTATACAGGATTTGACTGTCCGCAGGATGCGTTAGTACCTAATGATATTAATGATTATCCACGTTTAAGTACAACTACGATAGGAGCTCATTGTTTAATGTTGGTTAACATCAATGCGAATATGAAGGCAGTAGTTGGTTGGGAACCGCAGGCAATGGCGGGCAGGAATTTTGGAGTAAATGCTGTATTGGAGAATTTAGGATTAGTTAATTTAACCTCAGCAACCATTAATTGGTCTTTTAACAATGTAGTAAAGACGCCTGTAAATTGGACAGGTAATTTAGCCACAGGTCAAAGTGCAAATGTGAATTTAGGGAATGTAACCTTTTTACATGGAGACAGTAATGATTTGGTTGTTTGGGTAACAAATCCGAATAATACGACGGATATGTTCCCTGCCAATGACACTTTGCGTTTAGGTTCTGTTGGAGGTGCGGGTGTATTGGTAGAGTTTATCAGTCCTTTTGTAGTAGACACCTTAGTAGGTAATACAGGCCCTTATGAAATCAACGCTCGAGTAAAATCCTTATCACAACAACCTTTAACGACACCTGTATTAAATGTATATACATTATGGCAGGGTACACCGAGCTATGCAAATATTACCATGACTTCTGTCAGTGGTGATAGTTTATGGAAAGCTACGATACCGCAGAAAGCCTATGGTTCTTATGTAGAATATTCAATAACAGCCTATGACAGTTTGGGCGCTATGGCGAGTGATACCGGATGGTTCTATGTGAAACGTATTGATCAAGCTAGCATAAATGATTCAGTACAAATAGGGACATCATTGACAGGAGGAGATTGTTCGTATCCTTTTACTGTGAATGGAGGAAATTATAATTGGTCACGAGAACTCTACTACAGCTCAGCCATAGGCAATACTACCCAAACAGTAACTATATCGGGGATAGCTTTTGTTACTTCTTATAATCCTGTCAATATCAGAAATAACACAAAATTGTATTTGAAAGCTACCACAGCAACCTCTATAGCCACTTCAAATACCTTTGTTGATCCTGTTACAGACGGTGCTACCTTAGTCTATACGGGAACATGGTCTTCTCAATTAGGTTGGAATAAATTTATTTTTAATGTACCTTTTATTCTACCCATAGGTCAGAATTTACTGTTTTATGTTGTTGATAGTTCCTATTTGAATGTTTGCGGAGCAAGTGCACAACGTGTATATTGGGCACAAAATTCGCCAGGCTATACATGTACAGACAGACATTATGAATTGTTAGATTGTAGTAATCCGGGCACTGGAGGAGATTCAACATCCTCTTTACCTACAACCCGATTATATTTTGGAGCAGTAATAAATGATAGTAATTCGGTAGAATTAAAATCCATAATCAGTCCGAAAGATACAGCTCCATGCTTCCAGAATGTACCCATAGAGGTAATCATTAAAAATAAAGGGATAAAGAATCTCACTTCTTGCGATATTTATTGGACTCGTAACGGTGTTCCTCAAACTACCTATCATTGGACGGGATTACTTCCGGAAGATTTTGTAGATACTGTTCTTTTAGGGACATATACTCCCTCTTTTGGGGTAATGGATAATTTCAAGATATGGGTCAGCCAACCTAATGGGCAATTAGACTCTATTAATTATGATGATACGTTAACACGAAAAGCGTTTGGGTATTATACAGGAGGAAATATAGTTGCAAAAGCTATATTGGAACCTGCTAATGTCGGAGCAATATGTTTTGAAAATAAAACGGCATTGAAGGTAAAATTAGAGAATGTAGGTACACGAGCGATTACTTTACTTACACATCCGATAACTTTCTATTATACCATAAGCGGAGCAATTAATGTACAAGATAGCATTACTTTTACCAATGGTGTTTTCGGTGTTTCTGAAAAAGAGTTTATTTTAGACAGTTTGGATATTAGTGTGCCGGGTTCATATGCGATAGATATATCTTTTTATTGCGATGATGATATAATTCATGTAGATGATACTATAAGCGTGGTTTATGATGTGAATAAGATAACGATGCCTTATGATAATATGTTCAGTACAGCTACAAATGATTATCAGATTACCAATAGTGGTAGTGTAGGTTGGGAATTAGATAATGCACCGGCAATTACTCCTATGTTTGGCACAGGCTCTTTGCACATGCCAAGCGATTCAGGAGAGACATCAACGCTTAGTTTTTATTCTATTAATATGCAGGGAAGCAGTCATCCGACTTTGGAATTTTGGTTTTCACAAGATAAATTGAATCCATCATTACAAGACAGAGTTGTAGTGAAGGTGTCAATTGATGAAGGTGTTAGTTTTATACCTTTACAAACAGTTTATCGTTATAGCGCATCAGCATTGACACCGCAATGGAGTTATTACAGTTTGGATCTGTTAAGTTATGCGGGAGAGACATGTTTAATCATAGCTTTTGAGGCTATCAGTGTCGGCGGAGGAGACATGTGGATAGATAGGATAAAGATAAGCTCCAACAATGAGATAGGAGTAACCGATTTGGGCATAGCGGATTTGAGTAAATTGATAGCTTGTGATTTATCGAACAAGCCTTTAAAGGCTACAATAAGTAATAATATCAATCAGGCGATAGATTTTACTGAGACACCTGTTACTCTTACCATAGAAGTTAGCGGAGCTGTTAATCAAGTATATACAAGTACAATAACAACGGGAAGCATAGCAGCTTACAGCCAGATGGAGTATGAAGTAGAGAGTAATTTTGATTATTCTACGGCAGGTACATATTATTTTAAAGCATATGTAAATAGCATTGACCAATTTCCGAATAATGATACCATAGTCAGTAGTTTAACGATAACTCCGGATGTAAAGATTGACTCTATAGTAGATATAGGTTGTGAGGCGCTAGGAGCGTTGGTATACAAAACAATATATATAAAGAATGAAGGAAATATATCGGCATCGAATATACCTTTGCGTCTTCAAATAGATGGTGGCAATGATATAACAGAGACGGCAACGATGAGTTTATTACCCGGTCAAGTTGTTATATATACATTTACTACACCCTATATAGTTCCGTCTAAGGCAACATATGATTTATCGATAATGACAGAGTTGAGTTGTGATGGAGTTAAAGATAATGATATGGTTGCTATAAATTGTTGTGTAACAGATCCTTTTATTAAAGTGAAAAAAATAATAGATCCTTTAACCACTCCTTGCGATAGTGCTAATACGAAGAAATATGCAGCTATAAGTTTAGAAAACACAAGCTCAAAAGCTATTACGAATCAGGTGGTTTATTTAGAAGTAGATGATAAAGCAGGGAATGTGGAAACAATAAAAGACACTATTCTTTATTTACCGGCAGGATTGACGAATTATCAGTTTGTAAAACCTTATACGGTGCCGGATTTAGCGGAAGGTTCACCTTATACCGTAACATCTTATGTGTATGCTCCTGCTTATGGAGTTAGTGTAGAAGCTTGTGTTACGACAGTCGGTATTTCGGAAGCGGACGGTAATTTGTGGCATTTGGGACAAAACATTCCAAATCCTGCAACGGCAAGCACGTTGATTCCTTATACTATTCCTAATGAGGGCAAAATAACCTTTAAATTGACGACCATTACAGGACAGTTATTATATACTGAAGAGATACAAGGTAAAAGTGGCACTCATTACTATGAGTTTAGTACGGAATCCGTTGCCAGTGGTATTTATTACTATAGTATGGAATACAAAGGCAAAAAGTTTGTAAAGAAAATGACAATTCAAAAATAATAAATAACAATGAAAAGCAATATAGATATGAAAAAATTTGTTAGAATTTTAGTCGCAATCGTGTTCTTAGGAGCATTAGCTTTTACGAATAATGTAAAAGCACAAATGAGTGGAACCTATACCGTAGGGTCGGGAGGAACTTATCCGTCTTTAACGACAGCATACAATGCGTTAGTAACTAATGGAATCAATGGTCCGGTTGTTTTATCGGTGATTTCTGATTTATCGGGTCAACAAACTTTAAGTGGTAGTGTATCCGGAGCAAGTGCTACAAATACGATAACCATTACATCTTCAATAGGAAATCCGGATAGTTGTACTATAGGGAAAAACAGTAATTATGCTTTGTATATTCAAAATGGTGTGAACAATCTATTGGTAAAGGATATTACTATAGGAGAATCTTCTAATACTTCACAACAATGTGGTGTTTGTTTTAATACTAGCTCTACAATTTACACAAATATTGAATTTAGAGGATGTAATATTAATTCTTATAATCAAGCTACTAGCAGTAATTATGCGGCAGTATATTACAGCGGTTCCAGTAGCAGTTCGTATTATTTTAATAATTTACGTTTTATTGAAAATAATATAAACGGGGGGTATTATAATATTTATTTAAATTATCCTTCCGGCTCATCTTCCAGAATGGCTTCCAGAGTAGGTGTAACCATTGACAGCAATGTGTTATCGGATGCCTATAATGCAGGTGTATATTCGTATTATTATGCGTATTATCCAAGTATATCTTATAATACTATTACTTCTCGACTTAATACGCCAACGACTTATTATGGTATATATACCTATTATTATACAACCGTTGATACAATGGTATGCAATAAGATTAATGTTGTTTCAAATAGTGCTGCCTATGGTATGCGTCTATACGGATATCAGAATTATAATAGTGGAACCTATGGGGCGAATGGTCCTATGTTTATTGCGAATAATGAGGTTAGAATACAATGCACGAGTACAGCCTATGGGATTTATACATATGGAAGTACCTCTTATTCGAGATTTGATGTCATCAATAATTCTATTTATATAAACAACACATCTACTTGCTATGCCTTTTATTGGTATCCTTGTAGTACGAGTTATCCCTCAAAATTTATAAATAACCTCATACATGTTAATAGTACGGGAACGGTATATATGATACAATTTGGAAGTACATCTTATTGGGGCACTAGTTATTGTACTATGGATTATAATAACTATTATAGAGAAGGGTCAGGTACCACAACCTATTACGGGTCAAATTCTTATCAATCGTTAATTGCTTGGCAAAATTCAAATGCCGGACAAGATGCCAATTCAACATCTATAACAACAAGTTTTACAAATGTTGCTACCGATTTAGTCCCTGCATCTTATTCGGGATTAAGCTGTCCAAGAGTAGCAGGTGTTATGCGTGATATACGGGGTAATGTTCGAGGCACTACAACCTATGTAGGTTGTTATGTTCCTTTTGCTTTAGATGCAGCTATTTGTAAAACAGCAACTACTCCGTCTGTGGTAGCGGCAAATCAAAATTTGCCATTGTCGGTTGTATTAAGAAATGCGGGTTTGGATACCATAACAAGTGCATCCATAGAATGGACATATAATAATACTCCACAATTGTCTATACCATGGACTGGTTCTCTTCTATCAGAAGCAGACACAACTATAGCATTGGGTACGGTTCTTATTAATTCAAGGGAAAATGATGTAAAAGTGTGGGTAAGTAATCCCAATACAAGTACGGATCCAAATCCCACAAACGATACTACTCTATTTAGTATATACGGATGTGATTCTTTATTATATGGTACATATACAGTGGGAGGTGCAAGTGCTAAGTTTGCTACTTTGACAGATGCCGTGGCTGCTTTAATGAATTGTGGCGTAAGTGGTCCTACTACTTTTTTAATTAATAGCGGTACTTACAATGAATCTATTAATATGGTAGGAGCTATTCCGGGAGCCAGTGTAAGTAATACGGTAACCTTTATATCGGCAGCAGAGCATGCCGATAGTGTACAAATAGCTACATCCGGTACTACTTGTTTGTTATCCAATATTAGCAATGTGTATTTTAGAGATTTAACAATAGGTTCTCAAGCTAGCATGGGACAAAAGGCGGTTGAGTTAGAGGGAAATTGTAGCAATATTGAGTTTTATCAATGTAATTTATATGCTTATACTTCAGCAACAAGTTCTTCTTATGCTTGTGTGTATTATAATAATGCAAGCGGCTCAACAAATTATTTACGGAATGTAAATTTCATTAAGAATCGTATGGATGGTGGATATTATAATATGTATTTTTATTATCCTGCCGGCAATACTAGCAATATGGGTGCAATCGGCATGTCGGTAACCATTGATAGTAATATTATGAGCAATGCATATTATTGTGCGTTTTATTCGTATTATTATGCACGTTATCCGAGTATTTCTTATAACACCATTACTTCACGCAATTCGGGTACCATTACAAATTGGTACGGATTGTATTTCAATCAGTATCATAATGTAGAAGCTTTGGTAGGAAATAAAATTCGGTCAACCAACACCTCCATTTCTTCTCCCACAGGAATATATGTTAATGCCTATTATAATTGGACAGGATATTACGGTAACGGTTCCGGCTTGATAGCCAATAATGATATTGTTTTATATACTAAATCCAATTCTTCCGGAATCTTTCTTCAAAATCCTAATTCCGGTGTAAACATTCTACATAATTCAATTTATATGTATGGTACGGGAAATGCATACGGATGTTATCTGTATAATACAACTACTTCTGGTAAACCCATTATAAAAAACAATAATTTTGTAACCGATGCCGGCAACTCTACTTATCCGATTTATTATAATGGCGGATATTGTAATACTGATTATTTTGATGTTGATTATAACAACTACTATAGTGCGGGAAATTACGTCGGATATGCAAGCAGTGCCCAAACGACTATTGAGGGCTTACGTGCTGCAACGGGACAAGATATCAACTCTATGAATAAATCTCAATTTTATTATGACCATCCGAATTCATCCAAAGTTTACGGCTATGATTTAGCATGTCCGCTATTGAGTCTTGTAACTACGGATATAGAAAATGTTACCCGTACATACCCAACCGTAATGGGAGCTTATCAATTTATTCCTTACGTAGATTACGACATACAACCATACGCATTAGTAAGTCCCTCTACTGTAGTAACGACTGGTGTGAAAGAAGCTATAAGTATAGAACTAATGAATGTAGGTAGCACTACCATTACTTCAGCAACAATCGATTGGAGTTTCAATGGCGTGGCACGCTCACCGGTGAATTGGACAGGAAACTTGGCAAGCGGTAGTTCCGTAACAGTTACTTTGGATAGCATACTGCCAACAGCAGGCATTAATTCTTTGGAGATTATTACATCGGCTCCCAATGGTCAAACGGATACAATGCAATTTAACGATACCTTGAGGGTCAATATTTTCGCTTGCGATTCAATGTTAAGCGGAGTATATACTGTGGGTACAAGCGGACAGTTCTCTACCTTAGACAATGCTTTAAATATACTGCAAAAATGTGGGGTTAAGGATGCAGTTACTTTATTATTGGAAACAGGTACTTATCCGCCTGCAACTTTTTTGGGAGCCATTCCGGGAACCAGTACTACCAATACGATAACTATCACGTCAGCTACAGGCAATGCAAGCGATGTTACCATAGGTAATAGTACAACTACAGAAGCTACAGCTTTGACAATAGATAATTATAGTAATTTAATACTCAAAGATATTACGATTGGAACCAATTCGACTTATACAGGGATTGCAGTAGAACTAAAAGGTATGTGTGAGAATGTATTATTCTATGGTTGTAACATCCAAACCTATCGAACCGGTACCTCATCTACTTATATAGGAGTGAGATATAACAATTCAAGTGGAGCAACAAGTTATTTAAAAGACGTACGTTTTATTAAAAATACCATTGATGGAGGTTATTATAATATGTATTTCAATTATCCTGCCGGCTCCACTACGAATATGTCGACTAACGGCATGTCGGTAACCGTTGATAGTAATATTTTAAGTAATTCGTATTGTTATGCTTTTTATTCTAGCTGGCATGCACGCTATCCCAGCATTTCTTACAATACAATAACATCTCGCACATCAGGTTCTGTAACTTCTAATTGGTATGGTATATATTTGTATTATTATCAGAATGTAGAGGAAATAGTAGGAAATAAAATACAATCAACATATACGAGCATAACTAACCCGAGAGGGATATATATTGACAGCTATTATAATTATACATCTTATTCCGGTAGTGGTTCCGGATTGATAGCCAATAATGAAATTATTCTTAGAACAACAAGCAGTTATTATGGAATCTATTTGTATAATCCTATGTCGAATGTAAACGTATTGCATAATTCCATTTATATGTATGGCACAGGAAATGCTCAAGCTATGTATTTATACAACGGAAGTTCGAGTTATCAACCTGTAATAAAGAACAATAATTTTGTAACAGTTGCAGGCTCAAGTGCATATCCTATCTATTACAATGGTAGTTATAGCACTTCTTATTATACAGTAGATTATAATAATTATTACAGTTCCGGTTCTAATGTGGGATATGCGGGAGGAGCAAGAACAACCATCGCAGCTTTACGAACGGCTACCGGACAAGATGCCAATTCTATAAATACTAATCCCGGCTATGCAGCTACGCCAACTGATTTAATCCCTACTAATTGGATTTCATGTCCTGTATTAGCGGAAGTTCCAAAAGACATAGTAGGAAATTTACGTCTGGGAATTACTCGTATGGGATGTTATACATATGTATACTCATTGGATGCAGGTTTAAGTCAGTTTGTTGATATCCAAGAAAAAGTGTCGGTAGGTAGTATCCCTATTAAAGTAAGATTAACGAACTTTGGATCAAACACACTAACAAGCGTAAGTCTTCAGTGTTCAGTAAATGGTGTAACGCAACCAGTTGTTAATCTTACAGGTTTGTCTTTAGCGAAACATCAAGATACGGTTATTACGGTAGGTAGTTTCACTGCGGTACATGGAACAACTTATCACTTGAAAGCATGGACGTTTAATCCGAATAGCTCAAGTGATTTGAATGTACTTAACGATACAATTAATTTTACAGTAGTAGGTTGTTCACAATTCCTTAATGGTGTTTATACGGTAGGTGCCGGGAAAGACTTTTCTACATTAAATGATGTTGCTACTATATTGCATAGCTGCGGTGTTACCGGACCGGTTACTTTATTATTAGACCCCGGCAATTATGCTTCTATTAATATTACTGAAACTTTTTATGGTACAAGTCCTACTAATACGGTTACTTTAGCATCAGCTACCGGTGATTCGACAGATGTTGTCTTTTCATCTACAAGTACTGTTATTACTTTACAAAATGCTGCACATCTTATTTTACATAAAGTTACTCTTGCTGGTAACATGGGAATGTTATTGCAAGAAGGATGTCAAAATATTGAAATTAGCAATTGTGTTATTTCACTTCCGAATGCTTCCAATTCAAACTATAGAGGAGTTAGTTTTAATGGAACAAGTTGTATATCAAATATTCGTATTCTAAATAATAGAATAGGAGGCGGACATTATGGCGTTTATTTTTACGGATTATCCTCTTCAGATAGAAATAATGATATTGTCGTTGACAATAATTACATGAATACCTATGCATATGGAATATATGGGTATTATACTAATTTTGTAACTATCGATAGTAACATTCTTACACAACATAGTTCGAGTACAAGCAATTATTATGGAATGAATTTGTCTTATGGTAATTGTAAAAGCATAAGTTATAATAAAATCAAAGCGCATTCGGCAGCCGGAGGTGTGTATTCAGGTACTTCGTTTGGCGCAGTTTCATCGGCAAAACGCTTATCAATAACTAATAATGAAATAATTTTAACTGTAACGAATGATAGTAGAGGCATATATTTTGGAAGTGGTCAACAATACACTGATTTCTATCATAATTCTATCTTAATGCGAGGAACAATGGAAGCAAGGGGCTGTTTGTATTTGCTCAATACGGCAACTTCTGTCAACATAAAGAATAATAACTTCGTGAATCTATCAGGAACTACATCTTCTACGACTACCTATGCTTTTTATACTTCCGTACAGTCATATTTAAATAACTTTACAATGGATTACAATAATTATTATACGCAAGGGACGAATATAGCTTATGCGGGAAATGCTGTTTATGATTTGCCGGCATGGCAGTTTTTCTCGGGTAAAGATGCAAATTCAGTTAGCGAAATGCCTGTTTTTACTTCTCCCAATTATGATAATTTACGTACAGATGGATTTTCGTTGCACTGTCCGGTCTTACCCGATGTGCCTAAAGATATTGTAAATAAATCGAGGTATTTGTTTACCAATATGGGTTGCTATCACGATTTTACTCCCATGCAAGCTGATGTTAAAATGCTTGAGATAACTTCTCCTATAAATGGTGTTGCTGTAGGAGATTTAGCGTCATTAGGTGTTAAAATAATGAATCTGGGAGAACAAACATTGGATTCGGTTCGTTTTTATTGGTCTATTAATAATAGTCCTATTGATTCTGTAGATTACAATTGCAATATTCCACATGGGGCTAAGAGCGAAGTCGTTGATCTTGCTACTTTTATTCCACTTAGTGGCGTTAATACACTTTTAGTGTATACAGCCTTGCCAAACGGACATGCTGATGGATATCCTTCTAATGATACCTTAAGGTTAAGTGTATATGCTTGTGATTCAATGTTGAATGGGATTTACACGATAGGAACGGGAGGAGATTTTCCGGACGAAATACAAGCAATGGGTGCTTTGCTGAGTTGTGGTGTTAATGGACCTACTGAGTTTAGATTTATGGCAGGAAGTTACGGAGAACTAAAATTTAAAAATATTCCGGGTGCTAGTATGGCAAATATGGTAACCTTTACTTCTTTGTCAGGTAATGCGGGAGGTGTAACTTTTGCTGCTATTGAAAAGGTAGCATTGACATTGCATAATGTAAGTCATCTCATATTTAAAAATGTTTCTTTTGATGCTACATTAGGAAGGCATGCGGTAGAATTTATAGGTGGATGTAATAATATACTATTGTATGAATGTAATATAACTGCAGATCCTCAAACTACACAGACCTATGCGGGTATTTATAGAGGTGGATCTTCCGGCTCTTCGACGGGGGTACTAAACGATATTAGAATTATTAAAAACAATATCAAAGGTGGCTATTATAATATTTACTGGTATTATGGAGGCGGAAGTTCGAGCAATATGGGAAGCGGTTGTTGTATTGATAGTAATGTCTGTACAGATGCTCATTATTACGGCATAAACTTGCATTATTCCTATACGAATTTTAATAGTGTATCATACAATAAAGTAATATGTCGTTCTGCAAATGCAAACAACTATTTTTATGGGATAAGATTCTATTATTATAATAATGTCAGAGAAGCTGTTGGTAATAAAGTTTATGTTAGAAATACTGCTGTGAATTATGCGTATCCTATGTATATTTATTATTATAATAACCACACTAACAATCCTTTCGGTCCAATGCTGATTGCAAATAATGAAATTATCTCAGAAGCAGGTAACTATAGTTACGGTGGGATTTATGTTTATATGTATTCACCTGCCAATGTAATTAACAATTCTATTTATTCATCGGCATCCTCAACAGCCTATGGCTTGTATTTATATACATCATCAACAACTTATCCGATTGTAGCTAAAAACAATAACGTTCATGTAGCAAATGCTTCCACGTGTTATCCTTTGTATATTTCTTCAACTACCTATGCTAATCCTACTTATACTACACTTGATTATAACAATTATTATAGCACTACTAACGTAGGGTATGTAGGTGGTGCTCGTACAACTTTAGCTCAATTGCAATCTGCGACAGGACAAGATGTTAACTCGGTTAGTGAATTGCCATCATATATAAATCTGTCTAAGAGTTTAGAATTAGATGATTATAGTGATTTCTTATGTCAACGTTTTTCGAATGTATTAACTAATATCAATGGGGAAAGTAGAACTCTTGTTACTACTATGGGGGCTTACTCAGTTTATGTGTATGACGGCAATAATATGGCAGTTACTTCTATTATTGAACCTATAAATACAGATGAAGTTTCTTGTTATCAAGATTTTGCAAGTATTAAAGTTGCTGTTGCAAATAGTGGTAATTTACCTATAAATTTTGCGGTTACACCTATGATTTTACATGTAGATGTTCAGGGGGCTGTTAATTTTCAAGCAGATACGACTATTTCGGTGGGTGTGTTGAAAGCAACAAGAAAAGACACTGTTAAAATTACGGATTTATTGCCGGTTTCTTTAAATGGTTCCTATAACATTACCGCATGGTTGGAGTTACCAATTGATGCATTTTCGGGAGATGACACTGTTCAAAGTGTTTACATTATTGACAAAATCAGTATTCCTTATAATATCAATTTTGATACTATGCCTAGTGGTTTGGTATTTAAACAGCTTGCAGGGTCTTCCCATTGGACGGTAGAGTCGGGAGATGGTGTTAATCCTATTATATCTCCTTCTCATGGTAGTGGAAGATTACAGTTCTTGTCTGAAAGTGGGCGAGGTTCTATGGCAAGAGTAACATTACAGCCATTTAATTTAAAAGGTAGTGCGTCGCCACAAATGAAATTCTGGTATGCACACGATAATGGAAATCCAATGAGTAGAGATTATACCGAAGTAAAAATTTCTATTGATGGAGGAACTACTTACTCTACATTACTGAACTTACAACGTTATAATGCTGCTTATGCTACACCTACTTTTGTACGTTATGAAATAGATTTATCGCCCTACACGGCATATTCTTGTGTGATACTTGCTTTTGAAGCAGGAAGTTATGGTGGTGGAAATCAAAATATTGATAGTATAGCTATTATTTCCAAACAAGATATTTCACTCGAATTAGACGTAACTGAGCAATCCGAATTTGTAGCTTGTGAATTGGATAATAAAGCAATAAATGTTAAAATAACCAATTTAACAACTCAAGTGTTTGATTTTGAAAGAGATTCGTCGCAAATAACTGTCGAAGTCAGTGGTGTTGTTGATACGCTCTTTACCATTCCATTGACATCAGGCTCTATAGAAGGAGATACCGTAGTGTATTATAACATTACGAATACTTTTGATTTCAGCACAAATGGAACATATGATATTTTGGCATATTTATCCTCAGCCGATGATAATACATTCAATGATACTGCCCGTCAAACACGCATTGTGCAAGTAGATGCCGAGTTGATAACAGTAAATCCTATTGCTTCAAAAGATGAAGGTGATTTGGTTTATCCGACGGTGCATATTACTAATAAAGGCAATATGCCAATCAATAATATTCCACTTGTTATAACTATTAATAATGTTCAAGTTCTTACCGAAAATATTGATACATTATTAAATCCTGGTGATAGCATAATTTATACATTTGAAAATCCATATACTGTTCCTTATGCTAGCCAACAACAGCCTTACTATCAGATGAAAATCTCAATAGATTTGGATTGTGATGGAAATAATAATAATAATTCCAGTTCAAAATACTATAATGTTAATATAGAAGGACCAATAGATTTATCTATCGTTCAAATACTTTATCCTTTAGCTGACAGTTGCTTGTCAGGTTATACAAAAGTATATCCGTCAATAGAAGTATTTAATTCAGGGACAGCTTATGCACAGGGAGCCAAATTGTATGTATTAGTTGATAGTGCAGGATTTCAAGCTCAATCATTTGTTGAAACATTGGATGACGTGCCTGCTCAAACAAGTATTACTTTTAATTGCTCTAAATATTATGTAGTTCCTAATTTTAAAGATACTTATACTGTTACTTTCTCGATCGAACTTGAAAAAGATGTAAATCAAGGAAACAATAGCAAGTCAATTGAATTATGTGCTGAAGAAACAGTGTCCGTACCTACTATGACAGCACTTTCATGGTCGTTAGGACAGAATATTCCTAATCCGGCAGCTGCTAATGTGTCAATACCTTATACGTTACCCGAAGAAGGTAAAGTTCACTTCAAAGTAATGAGCATTAACGGTCAAGTACTTTATCAAGAGAGTATTGATGCTGTACAAGGAGTTCAATATTTAGACTTTAATGCAGATAATTTAGCTGCAGGTATTTACTACTATAGTATGGAGTATAAAGGACAACGCATAGTTAAGAAAATGACCATACAAAAGTAATTGTAAGTATATAATAAATTAAAATTTAAGAGTGTGTGTAAACTTACATACACTCTTTTTTTATTAAAAAAGACGTTGATATTTTAAATTGATAGAATTTTACCAGGAAAAATAGGTATATGCTGAGCGGCGGGGATTCGAACCCTAGATGCTTTTACAAGTACAACGGTTTTCGAGATACCCTGCTCAACCACTCTACATTTCTCCAAAATTATGAAAAAATAAATAAATTAGATGACTTTATTTAAATGTTTTTTATTTTATCTTTTCTGTCTTATAGTATATTAGAGTTATAATTATAACAATAATTTTATTTTACGTTTAATTTGATGCGAAAGCTAATTTATCTCAAATTTACAATCGTTGGGGGAGCAAGATATTTTCTACTACCGATATTCATCAAGGCTGGGATGGTCGCTATAAGGGCAAAGAGGTACCTCAAGGGGTTTATACTTATTATATACAATATAAACTCAATGACAATCACACAAAAGTTGTAAGAGGAACTTTTGTATTATTGCGTTGATTTCAACGTGCTATTTTTTTTCTATTCAAAGCTTGATGGTATTTGCTTGCATTAATAGCATGCTGACGTGCTGAAACAGCAAAATTGTGATATCCTGAAAAATCTTCTTTCGCACACATGTATAAATAATTATGTTTTTCATAATAAAGTACGGCTTCTATTGCCGATGGTTCGGGAATGCGAATAGGACCGGGTGGAAGTCCGAGATATTTGTACGTGTTATAGGGAGAATTTATTTCTAAGTCTCTAAATAATATTCGTTTAACATTTAAATCACCCAAAGCATACTTCACTGTCGGGTCGGCTTGTAAGAGCATGCCTTTTTTTAAGCGATTCATATAAAGTCCGGCTATACGTGCTTGCTCATCTTTGCGGTGATTTTCTTCTTGTACAATAGATGCTAAAATGATGGCTTCTATGTCAGTTAATCCTATAGTGTCTAATCGATTGCGACGATTTTGGTTCCAAAATTTTTTGTATTCTTTGTACATGCGTTCAATAAAAGCTGTCGCAGACGTATTCCACCAAAATTCATAAGTGTTGGGAATGAACATACATAGTATTGTAGTGGGATTCATTTCATATTGTAATAAAAATACGCTGTCGTTTAATAGTTTAAGTAATTGATTTTCATTCAATTCCAATTGTTCGGAAATGCGTTGCGATAATTGTTCTTTTGTTTTTATATTGTTGAAAATTAGCTTTACAGCTTCTTGTCTTCCGGTTTTTAGTTTATTTATTAAAGAGTTGATGCTTAAATCTTTTTCAATTTTATATCTTCCTGCATGGACGTTTTTGTCTAAATTTTTATACTTGGCAACTTTTTTAAATAATTGAAAATCATTTAATATGTTTTCATTTTCAATGATTTTTAACATTTCTTCATAGGTTGTTCCGGTAGGAATGTATAGATAATCGGGAGCTTGCTGAGAGATAGCTGTTTTGAATATTTTTTGATAAACAATATAACTTAAAGTACTTCCGGCTATCAGGATGAATGCAAAAATACTAAGGATAATAATTATAATTATCTTTTTTTTCATTTTTCTTTTAACGGTCTTTATTTGCTATGAGTTGTAAAAAATATTCATCTAACCATTTTCCGTTTTTATTGTTCCATGATTTTCGAGTTGCTGTTTTAATAAATCCCGATTGCAGGAATAAGTTGATACTTGCCTTATTATCTTCCGATATAGAACAGTATAATTGATGCAATTGTAGGGTTGAGAAAGCATAGTTTTGCAGTAATTGCAAAGCTTCGCTGGCATAAGATTTTCGGCGATAAGGAGTTGCAATTATTATTCCGACTCCTGCACGTCGATGTGTGGGATTGAAATCGTATAAATCAATCAATCCGACCGGATTTTTAGTCGTAGTTTCGCAAATGATTAAACGTAACTGCTTCAGACTGTATATGTCTTGTGTCATGGAATTGATAACATACTGTTCTATCGTAAAACGTGAAAACGGCATAATAGTATCGCTTAAATGCCAAATATCTACATCGTTTTCAAACTGATACAATGTATCAATGTCTTCCATTTCGACTGCTCTTAAAAATACTTTTTCTCCTATCATTGTTTTATGTTTTACCAATTTTCATCAACTTCAATATCGAGTGTTTTCTTTGTGTCGTCGTTTAGTTTTTTATCTTCTTGTTTTGTTTCTTTTATTTTTCTTGATTCCGATTGAAAGATAGTCTTTAAGTCTTCTTTTTGGCTCTTAATTTGTTCTTTAACTTCTTTTTTTGCTTCTTTTCGCGACCATTTAAAACGTGGATTGTCTAAATTTCCTGTGGCAGTAAGATGCACATAGGTGTTGCCTGTATTATCGTCGATAATTTCTCCAAAATCTTCTTCTTTTTTATTTTTTCTTTTTGTTTGGAATTTTTTACTTAAAAGTTCATTCATTTTAATTTTAATATAATAATCCAAATCTCCGTTAAACCATTGATAACCGGAAACAGTTAGGTTAAGAGCGTTGTTTTTAATGTCCATTTCCGGAATTGTTATTACTTGGTTTTTGATTTGAATACGATTGCTAAGTGTTGCAAAACGAATATTATATAAATCTTCCAAATCGACAAATTTAGATAATGATGCTAGGGGTTTAAAATTAAGCAATTGACCATCCGTAATGGTTATATTGGAAAGAGCATCAACGCTTTCGAGAAGTATATCTAAATTGTCTTTGATATAGGCTTTGAATAAAATAGTCGTACTTGCCGTACCTCTAATGTTTTTATCGGTTAAGCCGTTATCCGATTGTCCGAAATTATTAAAAGAATAAAACATTTTCCGTACATCTACATTGTTCAGTTTAGCACTACAATAAACTAAAAATGTTTTATTTGATTGTTTTTCTGCATATCCTGAGGCTATCATATTGCCGCCAAAAGATTTTAAATTCAGATTGTTTACTGTAAATGTATTGTCTTTTAAACTTGCATTGCCGCTGACATTGACTGCTTCAAATTTATCGAAGACAAATTGATTAACAGAAAGTTTTATATTGAAATTAATATTAGCGGGAAAAACGAGTTCAAATTCACTGTCCGACTTTTTAGAACTTGTTGTTTCCTTGCGAGCTAAAAAAGTATTCATGTTTAGATAAGGAGAGGATACGTCAGCAATAATATGCATAGGTTTTTGATTGTCAAAGATATAATCGAAAAAATGATTGATTTTACCGTTGATGATAAAATTGTTTTTATTAATTTTACCATTAACATCGTCTAAATACAACACTTGATTGTTCAATTCTACCTTTCCGTTTATTTCTTCTATGGCAGTTTCACCTTGTACCAATTGAAGATACACATCCGATAGAATGAGAGTTCCGCTCATAGTAGCTTTTTCGAAATCGGCGGTACTAATCGTTGAAAAACTCTTTAATTGGTTTTCAAAATTGATATTTATTTCGGCATTTCCTTTCGCTTCGTAAACATAGCTTTTTGGCATAAAATCTTGCCAATCTTCTAAATTGACATCCGATTCTAGATGGAGACGGACAAAAGGTCTTTGTAAGTTTTTAATATATAGATTCGCTGAAATGTTTTTTTTGTTTAAAATTGCTTTTAAGTCGGAAACTTGCAAGGTCGTAGTTTGTAAAAGCTGAAATCCTGTCGTGTGAAAATTTCCTTGTAAACGGACATTAATAAGTCCTATATTGTTCGCTATGTTATGAATAGTTCCTTTTTTGATTGAATATTTTGAGCGAATATCTATTTTTTCCTTTTTTCCTGTTTGTCCTTTTATTGTTAAATTAATTTGCAGTAAACCGCCTAACTCGTATCCTTTTATTGCTTCATTCACATAGTCGGGCGTATGTTTTAAGATGTCTTTTATGTTTAATTCTTTGCCGTTCAAATTGATAGAGTAATGCCAATCTTGTATTTTCTTTTGTAAATCTATATCAACATTAAAATTTAATCGATTTAATTGCGCTTTTAAATGCTTAAATTGATAATGATAGTTCTCGTTGTCAATCAGCATATCGGTATTGATAATCAAATTTTTATCGTATACAGCGAAATCGCTAGCTACTTTTAAGGAATCTACTGTTAAATCGGTCGTTATTTGCATGTCGAATGTTTTTTTGGCAAAATCGCCTTTTGCTGTCAAGGTAGAGACACTGACACCAAGCTCGATATCGTCTTCTAAACTTTCATAACTGACATTGACGTTTTTTAATACAATAGAGTTTAAGTTTACGACAAAATCTTTATCCGAACTGTCTTCGATAGAGAAAAAATCCCAGTTGGCTATTCCGTCTTTAAATACTTTTAATCGCAATTCCGCTTTTTTGATTTCAATGCGTTTTACTTTATAGTCGGTTCTTATCAGGTCTAAAAAATTAAAATGTAAATAAACAGAAGAAGCGGACAGCATGTCTCTTTTCTCATTAAATCCTTGTACTTGAAGTTCGTCTATTTTTAAAGATGCCATAGGGAATTTTCGTATCAAACTGAATGAAACGTTTTTGTGTTTTATTTCCGTTTTCATAGATTTGTATAGTTCTTTTAATACGATATCGGCTATTTTGTCTTCAAAGACATAGGCTATAATGCCGGCACTTAAGAAAAGTAAAGCAATAAAAATGGTAAAACCCCAGATAATTCTTTTAATTATCTTCTTTTTTTTAGAAGTTTTTTTCTTTATCGTATTGCTGTTCTTTGTTTTTTCTTCCATTTTTTATACTGATTGAAATAGACTTTCAAACGACATTCCATCAAAATTGCCTGAACTCATCATTAGTAAGTTCTTGTTTTTCCATTTAATAGAAGTTAAATGTTGCTTTAATTTTTCCGAATCGGAATATACATGCAGTTTAGGATTAGCGAAGGCGTTCAACACTTGTTGTTCAGTGATAGGCGGCAGTTTTTTTAAAGCAATGGCATGAGGGTTAAAATAAACGATGGCTTCTTCGGCGGCATTCATCGTGTGAGCATATTGTTTTAAAAAATCGCTTGTTAAACTACTGAAAGTGTGTAATTCTACGCAAGCCACTAAGTAACGATTAGGATATTTTTCTTTCAAAGCACTGATGGTAGCTTTTAATTTAGAAGGAGCATGTGCAAAATCTTTGTAAAGAGCTTTTTCTTTGTCTTCGTATACTTTTTCTAATCGTTTGTTGACGCCTTTAAATGATTGCATAGCCGAATAAAAATCAGCTTTGTTTACGCCCATGCAACTACAAACATGAAAAGCAGCATTCAGATTCAATAAATTATGTCGTCCGAAAATTTGCAATTTATAATCTTTATGGTCGCTGTGAAGTGAATAATTGCCTTGCTCATCTACGCTGTAATTCGGAATAGAGTAGCCGATTTTATTTTTAGTTTTGGTGTTAGCAGCCACTCGTACACAATGTTCGTCTTCCTTGCAATAAATCAAACAGCCTTCGTCGGGAATTAAATCGGCAAAAATTTGAAATTGTTCTACATAATTTTCGAAAGTAGGAAAAACATTAATATGGTCCCAGGCAATTCCGCTTATTACACCTATATTAGGTTGATATACATGAAATTTCGGACGGCGGTCAATGGGAGAAGTCAAGTATTCATCACCTTCGATAATAATGATAGGAGAGTCGTCCGATAATTTTGTCATTACTTCAAAACCTTCTAATTGGGCACCAATCATATAATCGCAAGGAATGCCGCAAGTGTCAAGCACGTGTAAAATCATTGAAGTAATGGTTGTTTTTCCATGACTTCCGCCTATGACGATTCGTTTTTTATTTTTCGATTGTTCGTAAATAAAGTCGGGATAAGAGTATATTTTCAGTCCTAATTCCTTTGCTTTTAATAGTTCCGGATTGTCAATGCGTGCGTGCATTCCTAAAATAACGGCATCAATATCAGAGGTAATATTGTTTGCATCCCATCCTATTTTTTTAGGAAAAATACCGTACTTTTTTAATCTTGCAGCTGCCGGGTCAAATATTTCATCGTCAGAACCTGTAATTTTATATCCTTTTAATAAAAGAGATATGGCTAAATTGTGCATTGCACTGCCGCCTATTGCTATAAAATGTACATACATATCCTTGATTTTAATTATTCTACAACTTAAAAATATTACTACAAATATATATAAAATTATTGTATTAGCTAAACTTCAAAAAAAAATTATATTAACAATTTTTTTTGAAATTCAATTAGAGTACTAATGCGGCATTTTGTGTATTCTTGTTACTCTGAAAATCCTCGCAAAAAAAAGCGAAATAAAAATAATTCTATAATAAAAAAGACTACCTTTGCAAAAAATAATTAAAACATGAAAAAGTTTTTAGTAGGTATTTTGTTGGTGATAGCAATTGTAAATATTTTTGGACAAAAGACATATCATATTATTTATGGGGATACAGCCTGTATGAATTGTGTGGAAAAATATTTTTTTGGTTTGACATGCTATCCGAAAAGAAGTTTGCCGGATGGAAAATATTATTTTTATTATGATTCGAATAAAACTAATATTTGTAGTATCATAAATTATAAAAACAATAAACGAGAGGGCTATGCAATTTCTTATGACAAAGATGGGTGTTTACAAAGTATTACAGAGTTAAAAAATGGGGAAGCTGATGGAGAATTCCGTTTATATGATTGTAGATTAATACATAAATTTAGGGAATATAAGGGAGAAATAATAGATAATGCTTATTATTATGATACATTAGGTCGTATTTTAGAAAAAAAAACGTATCCGGTTCCTTCTGAGAAAGAGCGTCGTCTGATTTTTATTCCGGATACTGTAATAAATGAGGGTATAATTATAACAGATTATATAAAAGGGAATACCAATACTTTTACTTTCTATGTAACAAAAAACAATAAACAGTATCTGAACATTTATAGAGATGCTGAAAATGCGAATATCATCTATTTTGAGATAGGATTAAATTCTTCTATTGAAAATAAAAAAGTAGTAAATGCTGATAATTTCATCTCTAATAGTGGTTTACGTTTGGGGCTTTCATTTAATGAAGTATTGCAAATTAAAGGAACGGATTTTTATTCTATCGAAGATAATTACATAAAATATCTTTATACTGGTAATGAATCCTATTATAATCCATATTACAAAATGGAATGTTTTTTTCAAAGTAATAAAATGAATAAAATAAAAATAACAATTGATTTATTAAATGTATCCAATTAGGGTGCGATTGTGAATTTTATAATAATTATATGGAAGCTAAAAGTTCATTTCGTATACGTAATGTTAATGGGAAAAAAGAGATTTATGATGTTGTACGTCGTGTTTTTGTGGCATTAACACAAGAAGAAATGGTACGTCAGGCTTATTTAAAGTATTTAATAGAAGAAATAGAGGTGCCTATTATTGCTATTTCTGTCGAAAAACAAGTTATATATAACTCTATGCATAAGCGTTACGATATTGTTGTGGCTAATCCTCGTGATGGGTCTACGTTGTTAATAGTTGAATGCAAAGCCGAAACAGTACGCTTAGATGAGAGTTCGCTTTATCAGATTGCAATGTATAATAGTAAATTAAATTCAAAATATCTTGTCTTATTGAATGGCAAACAACAAATAGTATTGAAGAAAACGGCAACAAAATATGAGCTTATTGATTCATTGCCAAACTATTCGGATATGATTAGTCAGGAATGAAAATTTTCGGTTTATTCAGCTGCTTTTTTTATTACTTTTGCATTTGTATATCATAAAATAAATAATAGCACAAAAGAAATGCAACAACCTACATTATTAATTCTGGCGGCAGGCATGGGTAGTCGTTATGGCGGATTAAAACAAATAGATCCTTTAGGTCCTAATGGTGAAACAATTATCGATTATTCAATCTATGATGCTATAAAAGCAGGATTTGGAAAAATTGTTTTTGTTATCCGTAAATCCATAGAAGAAGATTTTCTGCAATTGGTATTGAATAAATACAAGCAATTTATTGAAGTAGATTATGTTTTACAAGAAGTAGACAGTTTGCCTCAGGGTTTTCAATGTCCAAGCGAGCGGACAAAGCCTTGGGGAACGGGGCATGCTATTTTGATGGCAAAAGATAAAATTGATACCTTTTTTGCCGTTATTAATGGCGATGATTTTTATGGAAGTCATGCTTTTCAGATAATGTCCGACTATCTGACTTCACTTTCTTTAACAAAAAATAGTCGCTCATATAGTATGATTGCTTATTCTTTATCTCGTACTCTTTCAGAGAACGGCACTGTGTCGCGTGGTGTTTGCACCGAAAATGATGAGCATTTTTTAGTTCAAATCAAAGAATTTACAAAGATTCAAAAAATAGATAATCGAATTGTAAATAGTAATCCTGACGGCACATACGAAATCCTTGAAGCCGATACGCCGGTTTCTATGAACTTCTGGGGTTTTCATCCTTCTTTGTTTCAGTATTTAGAAGAATTATTTATTGCTTTTTTGAAAGAAAATAACGACAATCTTCAAGCAGAGTTTTATATCCCTTTTGCTATTGACGCATTAATAAAAACGGATAAAATAGACGTTAAAGTGTTAAAAACCAAATCGGATTGGTTTGGAGTAACGTATTACGAAGATCGTAAAAAAGTTATTGATACTTTTCAGCGTTTCTTAAAAGAAGGAATTTATCCTTTGTCATTGTATTAGCATAAATGTTAAGAAAATAAATGCCAACATATTTGATAAAAAGATATACTCACATTTATATATTGATAATCGTATTCTGCTTGATAGCTTGTGAACGGAAAGGAACAGCCCCAACGACTTCGGCTATGAAAAAAGCAGACTTTATTTATATAGAGGATAATACTTTCAAATTAAATGAAGACAGTATTTTTATTGTCATGCTAAATTATGTTGTTGATTTTAGAGATATTAACGGTGAATTTGTCCTTTCGCCTTACAAGGCATACGAAAACCCTAATATCTATGAATATCACACTAAAGAAGCAATTTATCATCAAATAGAAGGACATTTTCAATTGATAAAAGAATTAGGATTTAATACCGTGCGTTTATGCTTCGATAGGATAAGCTGTAACGATGAAGGGAAGTGTTTTTTTCCTACAGATAACAAAGAGTATTTTATCGAAAAAGAAGCAAAACAAATCATTAGAAGTTTAAAGGCTTGTATCCATATAGCTACTGAAAAAGGACTGAGAGTTATGCTTTTAATAAAACCTCCCATTGATAATGAAGCTTTAGAAAAATTTACAGTAAAAGTACTGAGAGAGTTTCGAAACAATCCGACTATTTTTGCTTATGATTTTATGAACGAACCTTTGTATTTCGATGCAAAACCAAGACGTGCAAAAACCGAAGCAATGAAAATAGTAAGACGTTGGAAGCAGCTTATGAGCAAACATGCACCCAATCAATTGCTGACAATCGGCTTTTCGGAACCTATCGAAGTTTTCGAGTGGGACCCTTATCTCCTTGATGTTGATTTTATTCAAATACATACGTATCATCCACTACGTGTTCCTAACGAAATTTATTGGTACAGTCAATACATGAATAAACCTTGGATGATAGGCGAAACGGCATTGCCTGCAGATAACGACTCCGTTTCTTATGAACATCAACGTCAATTTATGATTGATGCTTTTCGATATACTGTTGATTGCGGAGGCTGTGGATTTGGATGGTGGGACTTTCAAGAATCAATAAACACTCATTTTGAAGCACAATATTCAGGATTGCTTAATCATAAAGGAATTACTTTTACCAAAGATGGCGACTATACTATCAAAGGGACGCTCAAACCCGCTGCTTATGAAATTAATCAATTGAAATCTTACAGAAAAAACGCTCCTCAAAAAGCCATTAATTATTATAATATGCTCGGGTACGGTAATTTTTGTGTTAAAGGAATTGTTCTAAGCAAAACAACACAACTTCCTGTCGAAGGAGCTGTCATTAGAGGGTGGAATGAGGATTGGTCGATAGGAATGAATACTTTTACTAATGAAAAAGGAGAATTTACTCTTTACAGCAACGATGAATGTGTGCATTTTGAAATATCGGCACCGGGAATGTCGAAAGTTAAATTTTATAAAAAACTCAATTATCAAGCTGTTAACGAAACTGACATTAACAAATTAAACAACAGACATATAGAGTATCATATGATTTCTTATTTTCCCTTTTTGGAAGACACAACGCTACAGGATTGCCGTTTAAAATATCCTATTTTTACTTTCGATTCCACTAAATTTTTTCAATATCAATACCTTGCTACAATAAAAGCAATCTATCTAACACATATTTCTGTCTTCAACACTGAGACGCCTTAAAAGTTTTCCTTTAATTTATGATGGTCAATGCAGACTGTCAACTCTTGGAGTAACCCTCAATCCATTATTCTTCACTATTTTCAAAGATTCCTACTCGGTGTGTCGTATTGCTATTTTTTTTGAGGCATAAAAAGTGATTTTTTGTATTCAGGAAGTAGAAAAATTTTTAAACAAAATACGTTTATTGCTGTTTAAATAATAAAAAACATTCAATATTAAAACAATAAAACACATGAAAAAAAGACGGTTTTATAAGGAAAAAATAAATAAAATAATAAATAATAAAAATCAATTTATCATGGAAGAACAAGTAGTTACAATGCCTCGCATTGGAGAAAAAGCCCCTGAATTTAAGGCTATCACAACACAAGGAGAAATTAATTTCCCTGCTGATTACAAAGGCTCTTGGGTGATTTTATTCAGCCACCCTGCTGATTTCACCCCTGTTTGTACCTCTGAGTTTATAACTTTTGCATCTATGGAAAAACAATTCAACGAAGCTAATTGCAAATTAGTCGGACTTTCTGTTGACGGTTTGTATAGTCATATTGCATGGTTAAGAACTATTAAAGAAAAAATCGAATACAGAGGAATGAAAAATGTGGAAGTTACATTCCCTTTAATCGAAGATATTACCATGGATGTCGCTACCAAGTATGGTATGATGATGCCGGGCGAAAGCAACACAAAAGCCGTACGTGCGGTATTTTTTATTGACCCTAAAGGAATCATTAGAACCATTATTTATTATCCATTGAGCTTAGGGCGTAATTTTGAAGAATTATATCGTGTTGTCATCGCTTTGCAAGCAGCTGATGAATTTGGCGTTGCTACACCGGCAGATTGGAGACCCGGCGATGATGTCATCGTTCCTACAGCCGGAACCTGTGGCGTAGCAAAAGAAAGAATGGAAAAACAAGACGACAATATGAAATGTTGCGACTGGTTTTTCTGCACTAAAAAATTAGACAAAGATACTGTGTTAAAGAAGATATTGAAAAAATAACAGTATTTACTGACTCCATTTACACGTGTAAATGGAGTTTTTATTAATAAACTACCCATAGGATTATCCTATGAGTAGACTTATGATGTTATTTTAATAAATTCATGATAGTTTTATAGACCAAAACAGGTGCTACTTCGAAAGAATATTTCTTTTCAATTCTTTCAGTAAATCTGTGAGCATCTTTACCAAAAG
>ERZ795049.1688-NODE-1688-length-28164-cov-6.220783_pt1 | contig 28164 bp, 8 predicted proteins | sample MGYA00375133_ERZ795049 | MGnify/ENA primary metagenome ERZ795049 (study PRJEB30178, sample SAMN05720147) | activated sludge metagenome | isolation source: anaerobic digester from wastewater treatment plant | place: Japan | collected 2015-04-20 ... | reverse complement strand
GCTCCTTCTGTTCGGTATTATATGTCCGACAAGGGGGAGTGGTTTTCTTGGAATCTCGAAGAACCGGTTTCGCTTGTGGTGGTCGAGGAACCGGCGACGCTTCCTTGTGCTGCGGAAGCTCCAGGCGGGAGGGCGCTGTATCTTGGCCTGACGAACGCGCTGACGAACGATTCCCCTATAATCTCCGCGCTTTTCTACGGGAAGCTGTATGTCGCAACAGGGGGCGCATTGCAGGTGATCTACACGGTGCGCGATATCGATCTCGACGAAGACCCGCATTCACCGGAGGACAGGGCGGTCGGAGATATTTACGTGGAGACGCTCGAAGCCCATGCGCTTTCCAACCCTTCGCCGGATCAGGCGGGGGCGATAGGCGTGCGCGCGAACAGGCTGTGGGTGACGCAGCGGGCCGGTTCCAAGGTGTGGTACTCCGGCGTGGACGACGCGAAAGATTGGGGTTGGGACGGGACGGGGGACGACCCGGCCTACACCGGCGGTTCGTTCAACGTGGACAGGGACGACGGAGGGGTGCTCAACGGCCTCGTGAACTTCACCGATAGATTGATGCTGTTCAAATACGACGCGAACGGGGTGCGGAACACCGTTCACCGCGTCATCGGGTCGCTCTCCGGAGCGGACGGCGACTACCTGCGGAGGGAACAGGCGGCGGAGGGGATTTCCGCCATCGACGCGCGGTGCATCTGTCCGTCGGGCGACGACGTGCTGTTCGCGGGGGCTGGCGGCATCTACTCGTTGCAACTTGTCGATTCCATCGGGAACGTCGGCTCCATCCCGCAGTCCCTCCGTGTGAACAGTGTCTTCGACGAAGACAGACCGAAGCACATGGGGTACTCCGCGCGGTACGGCGTCGCGTTCGCGGTGCTGACTTCCGGGCAGGTGATGATGCTGCACCGTGGGGCCGAGGGATGGTTCCGATTCATCTTCGCCGGGTTCACGCCGAGTTGCGTCTCCTGTCTGGGCGACGATGTGTTTTTCGGGAGCAGGGAAGGAACCGTGCTCCGTTTCGACAGGGACGTTGAACTCGACGGCGTGGATTCGGACGGAAGCGGCGGGAACAATCCGTCGAAGGCGTTTCTTTCGAGGGTGTTCACGTTCGATCAGCCGCCGTACAGGAGCTTCTTCGAGAAGTTCATGCTCGCCGTTTCGGTGCGCTCTTCGGGGCGCGTGTATCTCGACGTGCGGACGGACTACGGTTCGGTGTACCAGCGGACGATTCCGTTCGCCGGGGAGGCGAATATGCCGGTGGGGTGGGACGACGCGATTTCGCAGTGGGATACGGAATCCACCGGTTGGGACAGGACGGGTGTGGAGCTGATGCAGGCGAAGGTATCCAAGGGTGCTGACAATTTCCAGATACGGATTGCGAGCACTGCGGCTCTGGACGTGCTGGATATGATCGCCTACGGGGCCTACACGACGGACCCGAGGTGGAAATGGTAGGTGAGAGCGTGTGAATGAACAGGTGCTTGCGGAGATATATGCGAACGCGATAGCCCAGGGTGTGAATCCGCTCTATGTGAGCGACAACCCGTTCTCCGACGAATGGAAACGGCAGGTGGGGTATTACGGGCATAACCCTATCATCGACGATAGGACGCCGTTTGCGACGGCGGATTATCGCCCCGACTTCCGCTTCCTTGATCAGTGGTGGAGGAAGTACAAACCGCCGGTGATTGAGGAAGAGGAAGAGTTGGAAGAGGAGAAGCCCGTCGAGAAGGTGTTGGAGGAGATCATTTCCGAGGGTGGCGGCGATAGAGTCGCCTCCGACGGTTTCACCGATATGCGCGATCCGGCCTTCATGGGGCGGGAGAGCTACCCCGGCATGAAGGACGGACAGTGGCTTGGCGGGAATCTCGGCTGGAAGGACGCCGCGCAGATGCTCGGGACGATGAAGGGCGGACTTGGCGGATTGCTCTCGGGGATGCTGAACGGATCGCTTTCGACATACGGTTCGCCCTCCGGGAAGGAAGCCATCGGGAACATCGCCGACGCGCTCGAGGTGAATAAGGACACGGCGCTCGCGGAGATAGGCAGGGCGCTCGGGTACTCCGATCCGGCGACGGCGAAGAGGGATACGTCCATCCTGGGACAGTTGTTCGGAGGCAAGCCCGGCACGCCGAACGTGAAGGGGATGATGGCGGGGACGCTCGCCGGGTATCCGAACACGTGGGACAACCCGACGTTCAACAACATCGTGAATGAGCGGGCGACGATTGCGGGGGTGCTGAATGCGCTGGCGAACCCGGATGTGAGCTTTGGCACATGGGGCGCGCTTGGGAGTTGGAACAATCCTGCGGCGATAAGTCAGTTCGCGGACGCGCTGGCAAAGGCAGGAGCACCTTTTAATACCATGACAGACAGACAAAAGCAGGCGGCGTCCTTGATGAGCGCTCTGCTCGACAGCGCAGCGAAAAGCGCGTTCAGTACGAAAACGCCGATGAGCACTGTCAACGGATTACTCCAAGCCTTGCTCAGTGAATCGAACCCCGGTATCAACCAGCTTGCCAACCGGAACATGGACACGACGCGGGCGAACCTGTACGGATCGCTTCTGAGCGGATTGCCGGATAACGCTTTCGAGGCTGCGAAGGCGATGAGCGGGCTGGATTTGGGAGGACTGCAAGAGAAACTCGGCTGGAGCAGCTTCGACGCCCGGAATAAGGACAAGTCTCTAAGCGAGCAACTTTCCGCGCTCGTGGACAGGCAGGAGCGCGCTAGGGAAATAGCCAACGAGCTTGCCGGTCGTTCTGGCGAAGGCGGGGATGGGATAGGCGGTACTGGGTACGGCGAAGGCGGCTCTCGCGGAGACGTGGGAGACTTTGACGGGACCGGCGGGACTGAAGCTGAACACGAGGCGAATGATCCCGAGGCGAAGAATGCGTAAAAGGGAGGTGAAACGATGGCATACGGAAAGACTGATCTAAGCGGCTTCAATTTGTGGAAGGCGCAGAACTACCAGAACATGCTAGCGCTGTACAACGGGCCGATTGGCTACAACAAGATATACGACTTCGATACATTCCTCCGGCAGATGTACGTCGCTTCGCAGCAGAAGGTTGAGGTTCCGAGAACGGACTTTTTGGAGCAGGGAAGTGCTCCAACTCCCGGATGGTGGGATGATATCTTTGGGCCGGGACCAGGTCCGGGGTATCTGACGCCTCTTCCCGGCTACGTCACTTCCCCCGGCTACCCGACGCCGACGACCAACCCAGGTGGCTGGCCTCTCTACCCGCCCCCTCCGGTGACGAATCCGCCGACGCCCGGCTGGAAGCCGGATGAGAACACGATGGACCCGCGCACGCTTCCTGCGTGGCTCTTCGAGCAGTTCCCCGAGAACTATTCATACTACGACAATCTTTCCAAGGGGCTTCTCGACGAGTCGTGGCAGTTGCAGCGTCAGGCGATGCAGGTGTTCAACCAGCGTCAGAAGGAGATGTCGCAGCTTTTCAACAGCGAGACGGCGGCGCTCAAGGGTACGATAGCCGACAGGACGGCGAAGCTGGACGCCGCTTTGGCGAACGCGGAGAGCAGACAGAACGCCGGTATCGCCACAATGGGCGAAGGTGTGAACACGTATCAGCGCTATCTGAACGAGGCGATGGGGCTCCAGAACGAGGCGCTGCGGGCGAATCCGCTCAAGTATCAGCACTACATCGACACGGGGACGCTTCCGGAGGAAGTGGATTCCACACTCCGCACGCTGCGCGACCAGACGATAGCTTCGACCAGAGCGGAGCTGGACAGGCAGAAGGCGCAGGCGAACGCCGCGCTGAAGCAGCGCATGTCCGCGATGGGGATGGTTGATTCCGAGTACGCGGCGATTCAGAACGCCCGTCTTGCCGGAGAGGCCGGGAGAACAATGGCGGACACGATAGAGAAGCAGAACGCCGGGTACCTCCAGGCGAGATTGGAACAGCCGTACAAGATGCAGAATGCCGCGATTTCGACGATGCAGAGCTACAACCCGTTCATCGGTAATATCCTGGCCGGAGGGGCGCAGCAGGGGAGCAACCTTCAGAACATGGGGAAGACGCAGGTGGACGCGGCGACGGCGATGGGGCAGTTGCAGAACAACGCCTTCTCCAACGTGGTCGGGGCGGCGAATAGCGCCTACGGAAACATTATGAACGCCGCGAATCAGCAGATGCAGTATCCGGCGCAGATGTTCCAGATGGCGACGGTGCTCCCCGGTAATGCGCTCAACGCGCGCCAGGGGTATTTGGATACGATGCTCAACGTGTGGAAGACGGTGCTCAACAACGATTTCTCCAATGCCCAGCTACAGGCGCAGAAGGACGCGAACGAGGGTAATTGGTGGGACATGATTTTTGGATAGAGAGGTGATGGAAGGATGAGTTTTAGTTCCAGCATAGTGATGGAGAAGGGTGCCGATTGGGAAGAGATACGAAGGCCCGACGGAATCTTTTATCGCGACCCCAAAACAGGACAGTTCTATCAAATGGGCAGCGACCCTTACGGGAAAACGGGGAAAATCGGTGCGGCTGTTATGTATTATAAGGCGGTCCCCACCCCGACTCCCGGATGGTGGGATGATATCTTTGGGCCGGGACCAGGTCCGGGGTATCTGACGCCTCTTCCCGGCTACGTCACTTCCCCCGGCTACCCGACGCCGACGACCAACCCAGGTGGCTGGCCTCTCTACCCGCCCCCTCCGGTGACGAATCCGCCGACGCCCGGCTGGAAGCCGGATGAGAACACGATGGACCCGCGCACGCTTCCTGCGTGGCTCTTCGAGCAGTTCCCCGAGAACTATTCATACTACGACAATCTTTCCAAGGGGCTTCTCGACGAGTCGTGGCAGTTGCAGCGTCAGGCGATGCAGGTGTTCAACCAGCGTCAGAAGGAGATGTCGCAGCTTTTCAACAGCGAGACGGCGGCGCTCAAGGGTACGATAGCCGACAGGACGGCGAAGCTGGACGCCGCTTTGGCGAACGCGGAGAGCAGACAGAACGCCGGTATCGCCACAATGGGCGAAGGTGTGAACACGTATCAGCGCTATCTGAACGAGGCGATGGGGCTCCAGAACGAGGCGCTGCGGGCGAATCCGCTCAAGTATCAGCACTACATCGACACGGGGACGCTTCCGGAGGAAGTGGATTCCACACTCCGCACGCTGCGCGACCAGACGATAGCTTCGACCAGAGCGGAGCTGGACAGGCAGAAGGCGCAGGCGAACGCCGCGCTGAAGCAGCGCATGTCCGCGATGGGGATGGTTGATTCCGAGTACGCGGCGATTCAGAACGCCCGTCTTGCCGGAGAGGCCGGGAGAACAATGGCGGACACGATAGAGAAGCAGAACGCCGGGTACCTCCAGGCGAGATTGGAACAGCCGTACAAGATGCAGAATGCCGCGATTTCGACGATGCAGAGCTACAACCCGTTCATCGGTAATATCCTGGCCGGAGGGGCGCAGCAGGGGAGCAACCTTCAGAACATGGGGAAGACGCAGGTGGACGCGGCGACGGCGATGGGGCAGTTGCAGAACAACGCCTTCTCCAACGTGGTCGGGGCGGCGAATAGCGCCTACGGAAACATTATGAACGCCGCGAATCAGCAGATGCAGTATCCGGCGCAGATGTTCCAGATGGCGACGGTGCTCCCCGGTAATGCGCTCAACGCGCGCCAGGGGTATTTGGATACGATGCTCAACGTGTGGAAGACGGTGCTCAACAACGATTTCTCCAATGCCCAGCTACAGGCGCAGAAGGACGCGAACGAGGGTAATTGGTGGGACATGATTTTTGGATAGAGAGGTGATGGAAGGATGGATTTCTTAGATGTTCCTGGATTAAAATACGTCCCTGGGGAATCGTTTCAAACATTTTTGAACAAAGACAAAAGGGTGAATTATAAACCTCTTTTTGATGCCTGGGTTGCTTACGTCATGTACGACAAGTGGGAACAGGCTGGGAATCAAGGTGACCCTTGGCAATACAAGGATTTTAATCAGTTTGCTGAAGCAGTGTTCAAAAAGCTTGGAGGAACACCTGCTCCGAAACCTACTCCGACCCCTACCCCTACGCCTACTCCCACCCCTACGCCGACGCCGACTCCCACCCCTACGCCTACACCCACTCCTACGCCGACTCCGCAGCCCGACCCCTTGCAGCAGTATCTCGAAGAGATGCGGCGGCAGCAGGAGGAGGCTATCCGGCAGATGCAGGCGGAGCAGGCGAAGCGGGAGGCGGAGGCCGCCGCAGCCGCGAAGGCCGCCGCCGAGGCGAAGCAGGCGAGGATGACGGACAGGAAGAGCGCGCTGGAGCAGTCGGGATTGTGGAACGTCGTGGAGCAGATGTACGGGAAGAATCAGGCCGACATCGACAGCTACCTCGATACCGGGGTGTTCTCGCGGCGCGACAATCTGAACGAGTGGGCGAACAATAATCTCATCCCGCTTTCGCAGGACTTGCAGCAGCAGTACGCGAAGGCTATTTCGGACATTCAGCAGAAGGCGGCGGCTTCGGGCATGGGAGACGCCTCGTGGCTTCGCGCCGTGGAGGGAGCGCTTCGGCAGCAGCAGAGGGCGCTTGCCGACAACTACGGGAGCACGTACGATCCGAACAAGTTGTATTCGATTCTTTCGGGGTCGCCGAGCGCGATCCGCGACTATTCGTATGCCGCACCGCAGAAGGTTTCGGACTTCGGGAAGGGAATCACCGGATTCACGATGCTCGATCCGACGCTTTCGCAGATGGTGCCGGGCGGCATCGACGAGACGCCTATACCGTGGCTGAAGAGCGACTACCAGAAGAAGAATCCGTGGGCGGAGATATTCGGCGACACGTCCGAGACGAGCCTGTACAACCCGGCGCAGGGATTCCTCAAGGGAATCCTGGGCGGCTAACATGGAGTGGCTGAAGAAACCGCCTTCGCCGCAGAGCGCGTGGGGGGGATTCACGCCTCCCAAAGTGCAGGGGAATCAGTTCAACCTGTTCGATACGGGTGGCTTGCTGAAACCGGCAGGCCCCTTTTCATTCCTATGGAATACGCCGCAGCAGGCGCAGGGATGGACGCCGGGGAAGGGCGCGCCGCAGGGGGACAACCTTTTTGGAGGGGGAGGCTCTTCGCCGAGGGTGAAGGGCTTCCTCCAGATGTTGTTCGGAAAGTAGAGAGGAGACAATTGAATGCCTAACAGACAAGGACCCGGATTCATAGAGGAAATGATGCGCGCCGCGCCGCAGGGGGGTATGCCCCCGCAGGGTGGTCCAGCGCCCGCGCCTGCTCCGGCGCCCGGCGGCTTGGAGCCGGGTCCGATGGGGCCGGAGCGGATGGTTCCGGGAGCGGTGATGATCATCGAACTGGGGGGAGTTTTCTTCCTCGTTCCCGCCGTGGACGAGCAGGGGCGTCCTCTGGACGAGGGCGGCGCTGTGGAGCACTTCAAGCGCACCGGGCTGTTCTTCGCGTTGAGCCGCGATCCGCAGGCGCTTGTGGCGTATGCGGAGCAGGCGATGATGAAGAATCAGGGGCAGGGGCAGATGCGCGGACGGGAGCCGGGCAGGCAGGGTCCGCCTCCGCAGGGTGCGCCCGCTCCCACTCCGGAAGGTTTTTCGCCGTTTTAGGCGGCGACGACGCTCGCGGGGAGGTGACGATTCATGAGTTTGATGCCTAGAGGCAGCGACGATATCGCCGGTCTTCTCGGCGTGGGGGCGCTTGTCGGGGCGTTGTCCGGGGCGCGCGCTCCGAAGAGGGGTTCGCGTCCGGGGCTGCTTTCCACGCTCCTCGCGAGAAGCATAGAGGAGGAGCGTGCGGCGCAGGAGGCGCGCATACGGCAGGAGCAGGCACAGATGGCGTTCCTCGGGAGCATCGCGCCGAAGATGCTGGAGATGGGTATCCCAATGGGGAACATCTTCAACGACGATGTGTACGCCCGGCTCGGGATGAATCCGGATGAGATGAACAAGGCGATCACCACGGTTGCCGTAAAAGGAATGCTTCCCGCATTGCAGCAGTACGCGCCGCACGCGACGCAGGATCAGTTGGCAGGGTTGGCTTCCGGGGATTACCACAGAGCGGCGGACTTCTTCGTGTCCGACGCGAACCGCGATGTGCATCGGAACGCCGCGCTCTTCCCGGCGCTGGTGCAGCAGTTGGGGAGCGCGAACGGGCTGACTGCGATAGGCGGCATGACGCAGGACGGGAGAGCGATGTTGAGCGACGGGTCGGCGTTCAACAACACCGGCGGACTTCTTGCGGCGTTCGGGTTAGGGGATAAAGGGGCGAAGGATCAAGCATTCGTCAGGGCGGATACTCTCAATGCGAACGCGAACAGAAGGGCTTCCGCTCTTTCGGCTCAAGGGCATTCGCAGGATGTGGCACTGGTAAGAGAAAAAACGGCTGCTGAGGCAGTCAAAGTCGGGCTTGGCTTGGGGCTCAATGTCCATTGGGGAGACCCGGAACTATTCAGCAAGGTGTCTGGGGCTGTTGCGGCTGGTAAAATTTCAACCGCTCAAGGAGCAAAGGATTTAGTCGTTGCGAAATTCAATGAGGGGTTCTTTAATATCGTTGCCCCCTGGCTTGCTTCACCGAAGGGGAAAGAAGAAGATGCGATCGAGACTGAAAGGCGAAAGCGGTTGGAAGCGAACGGGAAGGCCCCTGCAAAAGATGCGTTCGTCCCGGATATAAGGCTCAAGACACATGTGGCTGCGTATCTGGATAGTTGGGCCGGGAAGTTGGAGCAAGTCGGAGTGGATGAAAAGGAAATAGCGAGATTGACTTCACAGATAAACATCCCGACTGTTGGGCCGAAGGCTGTTTTGTGGGCTGCGCAAAAGGAGTATGAAAGACAGTTGGATATTGCGAAGAAAACCGGTGGGTCTTCAGAGGTGCAGAATCTTTTACAGCATAAAGAAGATGTTGGAAGACACATTCTGCAAAAGGTGATAGACGATTATAGGAAGAATGGATACATTGTATATGGAATCGGGTATTAACTGTTGATAAAGGACGGGGGGCGTGCGCGTGAAGAGTTTGACGGACTTGATAACCGAAGATGTTTTTTTGAATAAGGGAGATTGGAATCCCTCCGCATTCGACACGTTCGAGGATGTGAAGAAGCGGAATCCTTATGTGGTGAGTTTATATAAAGAAGAACCGCCCGCTCCTGCCCCGGAGCCGGAAAAATCGTGGTTCCAAAAGTTCTTCGCACGCGAAGCGCCCTCCGTTGTTTCGACCGATGAGAAGCGGAAGGAAGCGCCAGCGCTGGCCCCCTCCCTCACCGACCCCGTCTGGGAGATGGAGTCGGCGCTGCGCGCGGAGGCCGCTCGCCGCGCGGAGGAGATGAAGGCGAAGGCCGAAGCGGAGCAAAAGCTGCAAGCCGCGTTCGATGCCGGTGAGAGACAGCGCAGGGAAAAGAGCGGCATGGGGCTGTATATCCCGGAGTCGGTGGACATGGCTTCGTCCGGAACGCTTCCCGACGAGGAAGCCGTGCGGCGGGTGCCGGCGAATGCGGTTGCGGAGGTTGTGGAGAAGGATATCGAACTTCCTCCGGATAGATCGCTTCTTGAGAAAATGGCTGATCCTCAGTGGCAGTACGAGATGGAGCGGAACATCGCCAGGATAAAGGAAGCTGAAGCTATTGGGGCGAAGCGGGATGACGGGAAGAAAGAACCGACGTCCGGCAGGGAGGAAGCGAAGCGTTCGTATGCAGGGCCGAACGCTCCTCTTGATCTCTCTGGATTAGAGAAGGATCCCGCGCATTTCGGCAAGGCGATACGGAACATAATTCCGATGTATGCCGACAGCATGTCGAAATCCACGCTTGTGTCTGCGTTTGAAAAAGAACAAGCGATGCAGGCGAAAGGCGCTGAAAACATATTCAAGGAGACGGACGCTTATCTGAGAACGCGCCGTCCCACGGAAGAGGACATTGCGCGGATTAAGTCGGAACCCGCTGTTCCTTTTTCTCTTGAAGGCGGGAGACAGTCCGGTCTTACGGACGTTGAAGCGGCAATGCTTATGCAGGCCGACGCGGCGGAGCGCAAGGGCGATTTTGAAAAAGCGAAAAGGTTGCGCGAAGAGGTAGCTAAACACGTCGTTGATATTGCAGAAAGAGCGGACGCGCTGGCGAAGTGGAGTGAAGAGAACCGCGTGCAGTACGAGCGCCCGGCGGGTTATTGGCATAATGCGGTACTTAACACTATCGAAAGTTCGGGGCATACCATCGGGAGCGCTATTCGCTCCGGAGCTGCATGGGCGCTTGGAGGGCTTGTTGCCGGATTGGTAATGAGTTTTGTCAACACTGGCATGGAGGCTGAGTCGGAAGCGGGGCAGGCACTTCACCGCATGATCGAAAAGGGAGACAAGTCCCCGGAGGAGATGCGCAGAGCCGTGGAAGCGGCAAGGGGGAGGAACATCGCGCTTCTTTCCGTGACGAATCCGCTTGGTGACTGGTTGCTGTTCGGCACTGGGAAGATTGCGTCGAGCGTGGCGAAGACTATTCCGGGGAAAACAGTGCTTGCGAAAACCATGCGCGAAGCTGTGCAGAGGATTTTTCCGTTCGTCGCGAGCGGCGCTCCGGAAGCGGTGGAAGAGATGGGGCAGACATACATCACGAGTCTTGCCACCGGCGATCCGCTGAAGGAGAACGAATTAAGGGATTCCGCAGTGCAGGGTGCTCTCGGGAGCGTAATCTACGGAGGCGTTGGTAAAGCTGCGAAGAGCGTTGTCAACTTTACGAAAGAATCGCTTGTGAAGGGGAAATCATCTACGGTCACGGAATCTTTCCTTGCCGGAGTGGTGCTTTCGCAACGCGGAAAATCCTTTATGGAGAACGCGGAAGCCGTCGCTAAGTTCAATAAGGTTGACGGTGTGGACAAACTTGAAATCGCACTGATGCCAGAAGGGCTTCAGCGGGATTACTTCCTTCTTCAAAGAGCGCAGGAACTCATAGAAGAAGGAAAATATACCGAAGCGACCGATCTGATGACTGGAAAGATTCGCGGAGAAGACGCCGACACGTTGATATTCACGCCGAAAGCGCTTGCCTTCCAAGCGTTGAGCGAAACGAAGGTTCGTCTTGACAAGGAGAAAGCCGCTGAATCCGAGTATGGGGTTCTTGACGTAGCGGATGCGTTCATGGAGGAAAAGGATTACGACGGTGCGCTGCGCGTGTTGAACGCATATAACGGGAAGAGCCACGACACCCCCGTTTCCGCCGTCGAAGAGGCGAAGGGCGAGGAAGTGAAGGCTGCTCCGGTCGAGGCGGAGGTTGTCGAGGAGACGCCGGTGCGTGATGCGGAAGTTGTCGAGGAGCGCGTCACCCCTGTAGCTCCCCCCGTCGAGACTCCCGCCCCCGCCCCCGCTTCCTGGTGGCAGAACGCCGAGATCGTCGATGCGGAGCGCGCGCTGGTGAAGGCGCGGGTGAAGCGGGATTTGATTTCCGCAGGGACGTCCGAGGAAGTCGCCGAGGCGCAGAGCGCGGTGATGGCGCAGGGCGTGGTGGCGTCCGCGCGGCGCGAGGCGAATCCCGATCTGTCGCCGCTGGCGTGGTATGAGAAGTTCGGGCCGAGCATCGGGATGGGGAAGGCTCCTGCGGCGAAGGTTCCTGTTGTGAAGGAGGAAGCCGCGCCGGTGAGCGTCGAAGTTGCACCGAAGCAAGAATCTGCCCCTCCCGTGGTCGAGGCCCCCGCTCCAAAAGGTTCCCTCGTCGACAATGGCGTGCACTCGTTCGTGGATGTGGCGTCGATTGCCCCTGCGGGCGACAGAGCGTCGTTCGACCAGGATAAGATCGAGGCGATGGCGGACGAGATGCTGCGGGTCGGCGCACTGCCGGAACCGCTGCTTGTGCGGCGCACCGGCGGCGAGAGTTTCGAGGTGGTGGGCGACGGGCTGCGGTATTGGGCCGCCGTCCGCGCCAGAGAGAAGAATCCGAGACTCGGCGAGATGACGAGCGCGTTGATTGTGACCGGCGACGCCGCCGCGTTCGAGAAGCAGAGAGAGATGCTTGGCGGGAAGAATGTCGTCGCACCCGACGGATTCATTATCGACGAGCGCGGTCAGGGGCTTGTTGACGTGAAGTCCATCATGCCGAGGACGAAGCGGGAGGCTTTTGATTCGGCGCAGGTGGAAGCCCTTGCCGATTCGATTCTGGAACTCGGCGGGCTTGTACGCCCGCTCGCGGTGAAGCGCACCGGGCCGGAGTCGTTCGAGACGGTCGGCGACGATCTTGCTTATTGGGCGGCAGTGCGCGCCAGGGAGAAAGACCCGAAGCGCGGCGAGATGGTGAACTCGTTTATCTATACACCTTCCCAGACACGCGAGAACGCCCCTGTAAGCGTCGAAAGCGTTTCGGAGGAGCAAATACCCTCTATTGATGAATCCGCACGGCAGGAGGCCGTTTCTGCGCCTTCTCCGCTGCTTGATCGGATACTTGCGGAGCCGACGATCAACAAGAGGCTTGAGATCATCGACGGGGCGACGAAGGAGGAACTTGTTTCGACGCTGGAGTCGAGAGGAAAGACGTTCAAGCCAAACGCCGGAGCGGGAATGCTGCGGTCGCATTTGAAGCGGGCTGTGGTGCTTGAGGGGATGAAGGCCGCCGATGTGCAGAAGTTCGCCAAACAGAACGGGCTGAATGTCGGGAAGATGAAGAAGGGCGACGTGAGCAATGCGGTGCTGGATATGGTCGCCCCTCGACGTAGCGAAGATGTGGACGCCAATCCGTTCGGCGTGAAGGCTATCGTCGTCGATCCTCGGAATGAGACGGGGCTTGAGGCCGTGGTTGAGGCGACAGCACCGGAACTTCGCAAAGGGAATATCAACGGAAAGAGAATTATGCTTCGTGAAGATGTTTTGGCGTTGCAGTTCGAGCCCGGAGAAGTGGTGCTTACGAGTACGGGTAGGGAGACGACTCCGTATCCGAAGATGGACGTGAGTACGAACGGGAAGCGAATCAATAGTCTCAAGCGATTCGATCAGTGGCTTTTGAGCAACGCGATTACCGAAGCGGAGTCGCGGGGCGACAATATGAATGCTCGCATTTTTCAGGGCGACGTTGATAGAGTCGGGAAGCTACCTTCTGCCACAAGAGATATGGCGGAATCCTACCTGTTTGATCCGGCGTTTGTATTTGAAAGGCAGCACCCGCTTTTGAAGTCTATGAGCGAAGCAACGGCGATTCCGACGAATGTGTCTATTGAACAGACGCGCGATGAACCGGCTGCGCCTGCGCCGAAGATGGAAGAGCGAAGAACCTTTTCGGATTATGTCACTGAAGTTGAAGCTGCGTGGAACGATCGGGAAAGAAATAAGATATTCGCTCTCAGGGGCGGACAGAGATTCCCCGGATTGCGTTTCCAGGAACACGAAGACGCCGGGCGCTTTGAATACCTTGTGGCCAAGGGAGAGATGACGCAGGCGGAGTTCGATAAGATTATCGACGAGTGGATAGCCGAAGGAAAGTTCAGGCCGCCTTTGAACTACAAGCATTTTGAAGGGTTGTCTGAAAGAGAGTTTTCAAAAGACGTACGGCAACTTGATGTCGATCATATCGTTGATTTGGCGAAGCATTACGAGATGCCGCAAGCCGACGCTCTTCGCAATATGGATATCGACGAGGCGCGCGCCCGGCTTGTCAATCACGTGTTCAATATCGAGGCCGACGACGTTGAAGCGATGTTGCCGAACGACGAGAAATCGGATGCGTTTGTTGCGGCGGATGGTGTAGAATCGGGGAACGAGGAGGCGATTGCCGATGACGCACGAAGAGATGCAGTCGATAGCGATGGATTACTTGAGGAAGGAGCACCCGGAACTGGTGAAATTCCTGACTCCGGAGGAGTTGAAGGGCGAGGCGAGAGGGATGGCGATGCTCGCCAGGATGGAGATGGATACGCTGAAGGCTGGGTCTCCGAGGATGACGGACGACGAGGCGTGGTCGGAGGCGAGGGAGATGTTTCTGGTGCGTCCGGAATGGGCATACGAAAAGATGGCGGACGCAAGGGCAGAGGCAAGGGAGGAAAGAAGACGGCGCTTGGAAGCCAACCCGGAACCGGCGAGGCTACCGGAGGAGACGGCGGAAAGTCCGGAACTCTGAATCCGAGAGATAATATAGCAGGAACGGAACCCGCTCTTGCAGGAGAAAACCCAGGGAACTTCTCGGTATCCGAGGGGTTCTCTTTTGTTTTAGGGACGCCGAAGGAAAAGCTCGAAGCGAATTTGAACGCCATTCGCACGTTGAAGCAAGTTCTCGACGAGGAGCGGTATGCGACTCCGGAAGAACAGGCTGTAATGGCGAAGTTCGTCGGGTGGGGCGGTTTGCCGAACGTGTTCAAGGACGAGAGCGAGTTGTCCGGCATGTGGCTCGGCGCGCATCGCGAATTGAAGTGGCTGTTTAATTCGCGAGCCGAATGGGGGATGTCGGCATGGAACGACGCGATGGCTTCCACAAGAAACGCGCATTACACCTCCGAGAAGGTTGTTCGGATGATGTGGGATGCCGTGCGTCATTTCGGATTCGAGGGCGGAGTAGCGCTTGAACCCACGGTCGGTGTGGGGAATTTCATCAGCTTGCAGCCGAAAGACTTGGCGTCGGCGACGGAGTGGCACGCGACGGAACTCGATGTTGTTACGGGGCAGTTGGCGACCATGCTTTTCCCGAACGCGCATGTCATCGGGGGGAGCGGATTCGAGTATGCGAAGTTCCGAAACGGGGTTTTCGACATAGCGATAGGGAATCCGCCGTTCGCCAGAGACGCCGTTCGGACGCACGCCAAAGGGTATGAGGAACTCAAGGGCTTGTCTCTTCACAACTTCATCGTTGGCAAGTCGGGGAAGCACCTGCGCCCCGGCGGGGTGATGGCGATGGTGATTACGCATCATTTCCTCGACGCCGGTGATACGAGGGGGCGCGCGCAACTTGCGAAAGATTTCAAGTTCCTCGGCGCGGTGCGTCTGCCGAATACGGCGTTCAAGGCGAACGCCGGAACGGAAGTGACGACGGACATCATCTTCCTTCAAAAGCTGCACGAGGGGGAATCCCCGGACATGAAGGCCGCGTGGCTCGATTCTTCCGGCAAGGTGACGAACAAGGCCGGGGAAGGGGTAAGCGTGAACCGGTATTTCGAGGAGCATCCGAATCATATTCTCGGAGAGCCTTCGATGCGCGGGAAGATGCACGCCGGGGAAGAGCACACTGTCGAAGACGATGGAAGAGATTTCGTCAAAGCGTTCGGCGATATTCTTGCAGGGGATTTCGCGGAGCTGAAGGGGACGCTGAAACCATCCAAGAGGGATTTGGATGTTTCCGCCGTGATGGCGATGCAGAGCGATATTCCCGTTGGAGGTATGCGTCTTGAGCCGGACGGGAAAATCCGCATGAGGACGGACGACGATGTTTCGGGGAACTCCGTCATCGTCGATATCGTGCCGGGAATCCCGTGGGGGAACAACGCCGAGGAGTGGCATGGGATGGCGCGCATTGCGCGCGAATTGAAGGAAGGTGTTTCGGCGTCCGATCTTCCGGTGAAGATGAAGGAGTTCTTCGCCTTCGCGAAAGAAGCCGGGATATACAACAAGAACGACGCGTTCGCCGCGAAGACGGATGTCGGCGAGGGGATCGACCGCTTGTACAAGGCGGGAACGGAAGCCGCCGGGAAGGGGTCGAGTCTTGAGTGGGAGTTCGACGACATTCTCAAGAAGATAGAAACCGGAAGGAAAACGCGCACTCTTTCGCAAAATAATTATGAAAGGCTGAACGGATTGCTCGACTTGAGGAATCGGATGCTGGCGCTCAATCTTGCGGAACTGCGCGACGCGGCGAATATGGAGGAGATTCGTTCCGGGCTTCGGGAAGCGTACAACAACTTCGTGGAAACCTTCGGGCATGTGTCGAGCAAGGCGAACAGGGCCATGATCGGAGAGGATGTCGGAGCCGAAGCGGGGATAGAAATAGAGTACGACGCCGGTGTGACGGAGAGTCAGTCCCAAAAAACCGGAGCCCCCGTCAGAGAAGCGAGCGCGGTCGTCGCGGATATTCTGGACCGGCGCGTGGTGCATCCGTACAGGGAGATAGTATCCGTTGACGGGGCAGATCCCGCATTGCACGCATCCATCAGGGAGCGCGGGAAGGTCGATCTTGAATATATGAGCGAGATTTCCGGAAAGGATCGGGACGAGCTTGTCGCCGAACTTGCATCCGGCGAGGCCCCGAAAATCTTTCTGAATCCGGCGAACAACAAGTACGAGGACGCTTCGGAGTATCTTTCCGGGAATGTGAGGAAGAAGCTCGCGGAAGCGGAAAAGCACCGGATGGAAGCGAACGTGAAGGCGCTTCGGAAGGTGCAGCCCGCTCCGAAGACGGCGGCTCAGGTCACACCGTCTTTGAAGGGTTCGTGGATTCCTGCGGGCGTGTTTGAAAGGTTTCTCTCCGACCTCGGATTGCAGAACGTCAACGTGTATGTGTCGAGCGCTACTGGAAAAATCGTGGGGATGGCGTCCGACGTCGCGTTGAAGACGGAGTGGGGTGGGATGTTCAACAACCCGGATTTCTCCATTCTTGACTTCTTCAATGCCGCAACGCAGGGAAAGATGCTGAAGGCGTATGTCGGAAGCGGAGATAACCGCACCATCGACAGGGAAGCAACGGACAGAGCCAATATGCTGGTGGAGATGATGTCGAGAGAGTTCGAGAAGTGGGCTCGCGGCGACGCCGGGATAATGGACAAGATTGTCGATGCGTTCAACGAGAAGATGAATACCCATGTGGAGCCGAAATTCAACGGGAGGGAGCTTCTTGTCACAGCCGGAGCGAACCCTTCCGTCGAGATGAGGGATACGCAGAAGGACGCGGCGTGGCGGATGATCAGGACGGATTCCGTGCTGCTCGACCACGTGGTCGGCGCGGGGAAAACGTATGCGTTGATCACCGGAGCGATGGAGCGTCGGCGCATGGGAGCTTCCAAGAAGCCTCTTTTCGTGGTTCCGAATCACCTCGTGGGACAGTGGACGAGGGATTTTTACAAGCTCTATCCTGGTTCGCGCGTGCTTGCCGCTTCCGAAAAGAGTATGAAGCCGCAAAACAGAAAAGCGCTTTTCGCGCGGATGGCGACGGGGGATTTCGACGCGGTTATCATCGGGCATTCGCATCTGTCGTTTATAGAGAACGCGGCGGTCGACGAGAAGTCGATTATCGACGAGCAGCTTTCCGGGCTTCGGGCCGCGCTTGAGGATGCGGAAGAGACTGGGAATTCGAGAAGCGTCAAGCAGATTCAAGAGAGGATAGATAAGTACAAGGCGAGGTTGGCGGAACTCGCCGAAGGGAAACGGGACGAGATAGGATACGATTTCGAGAAAATGGGAATCGACTATCTTGTGGTGGACGAGGCTCACTTGTTCAAGAACCTGGAGTATTCGTCGGGGAATCCACGCATCGCCGGAATGAACGACCCGAAAGGGGCCGCGAAGTCGTTCGACATGTACGTGAAGACGCGCGGATTGCGCAAGCGCGGCGGGGGAGTCGCCTTCGCTACGGGGACGCCGGTGTCGAACAGTCTCGTCGAGATTTACACGATGATGAAGTATCTCGCATACGATGAACTTGCGAGCAGGAATCTTCAGCACTTCGACGCATGGGCCGGAGCGTACACGATCACCGAAACCCGTCTTGAGTACACTGCGACGCAGAAGCTCAAGCCGAGGCGCGTTCTTTCGTCTCTGGTGAACCTCTCTTCGTTGCAGCAGATTTACAAGCAGTTCGCGGATACGATCACTTTGCAGAATTTGAAGGATGCGTACCGGATTCAGATGGAGAGGGAGAACGAGTCGCTTCCGGAAGGGAAAAAGAAGAGGACCGAGTTTCCCGTTCCCAAGATAGTGGAGAATCCGGATTCGGGGCGGAACGAGAGGAAGCTGGACACCGGGGAGCCGTCGGAGGAACAAACCGAGTATTTCGATTACCTCACCGCGCGGATGAACGCCATAGAGAGCAACGCGAGGAACTCCAAATACAGACGCATCGACAATCCGTTGTGGGTTTTGAACGATGCGCGCATCGCCTCGCTGGACATTCGGACTATCGACCCAACCCTTCCGAGAAATGGAAACGGGAAGGTGATGCGGGCGGCGAGAAATATCAAGCGGCTGTACGATCAGTGGGACGATGTTCGAGGAGCGCAGTTGGTGTTTTGCGATGATTCGGTGCCTTCCTCCGGGTCGAAAGCGAAAGCGAAGAAGATGTTCAAGACTTTTGCCGAGGGTGTGTTCGGCGAAGGGGATGCCGCGAGGATCATGAAGCGTCTGGAAGGGCGGCCCTTCATCGAACAGTGGAAGGGGTTGCAATCGGCGCTTGAGAATCTGCTGGATTCGGAGGATAGCCGCGTAAAGGCAGCCGAAGATTTTCTTGAGAAGAACGAGGAGAAGTACGCCGATTTTCGCATGACGGCTCTGGCGAGGACAGCCGACAGCGGCTTTTCGGTGTACGAGGATTTGCGCAAGGTTCTTTCGCAGGAAATGGGCATTCCGGAGAGCGAGATTCAGTTTATCCACGATCATGATACTACTGAAAAGAAGGCCGAGTTGTTCGCTCGTGTAAATTCCGGCAATGTGCGGATACTCATCGGTTCGACCGACATGATGGGAGCGGGGATGAACGCGCAGGAGCGGCTTGTCGCGCTGCATCATCTCGACGCGCCGTGGCGTCCTTCCGATCTGGAGCAGCGCGAAGGGCGCATCATCAGACAGAAAAACGAGTTGTATCTGGCCGACCCGGACGGATTCAGAATCGAAATTATCGCGTATTCCACGGAGAAGACGTCGGATGCCGTCATGTGGCAGACTCTTGAGAGGAAGGCGCGGGGTATCGAACAGTTCCGAAGCGGGGGCGAAGTGGATACGCTGACCGAAGAAGGCGGGAACGACGCCGATCAGTTCGCCAATTTCATGGCGAACACCACGGGGAATCCGGTGTTTCTCCAAAAGCTGAAGGCCGAACGCCGGTACAACGAGTTGGAGGCGTCGCAGAGCGGGTTGATACGGTCGAAGTCGAGCGCGGAGCGGTTTATGGATTCGTTCGACACGGAAAAGGAGAAGTTGGAACTTGCTATAAAAAATGCCGAGAGCGCATCGGCTTCCGTAATAAAGTACGGAGAGCATAAGGGTTCCGGCAAGGAGATAGACGCTGTTCTCGACGCCGCAACGAAAGCGTATTGGGCTGAGAAAGAAGAGTACGACGCGGAGTATCGCGTGTATAGCGAGGAATGGGATCGGTGGAGAAGCGCCGGGGCCGACAAGAACACCGAGCCGAAAGCGCCGACGAGCCCGGTTATGCCGTGGCTTTTGAGCAAGAGCGTGGTTGCGGATTCGGACGGGGCGAAGGCCATCGCGAAGGCGTTCGAGGATGCGAAGAAACTTTCTTCCGGAGATCATGTGTCCATACCCGTAGGGAATGTGGAAGTACGCATAGTGAATTACGGGGCGGGTTCCCTTTCCGACAAGAAGAGAGCGGAGGGGTTGAAGGAGTGGGGGGTCGCTTTTCATCGGAACCCGAAGGGGAAACCCGATTGGAGGATCGTGCAGACGGGCGTCGAAGCGCGCAATCTGTCCGATCTTGTCGAGAGCGTCCACCCGAAGTTCATTGAACGTGTGTACGCCAATCTTCTTGTTTCCGCAAAAAAAGACCTGGACCGTATGATTGCGAATCGCCCCGCTATGGAAAAAATGGCGGCGATGGACATCGACCAGTCGGAAGCGAATCGGGCTTTGCAAGAGTTGGCGTGGTATCAAAGACAGGTCTCCTTTGCGGAACTCGATGAGGATATAGAACGCGCGGACAGGGAGAATCGGTTCATCGAGGCGGATACGTTCAGAAGACTTTCTGTAAAGAAGCGTGATTCTTACGGGGAAGACAGAACCGGAGACGTTGTAAAGGATATCGACGGGGAAGAATATCGTTTGGATGGACACAATCTCGGGATATATACACGAGCGTTCCGAATGAAAGACGATGTGCCCGTTGTGCTTGTTTCGGAAAGCAAAGACGGGAAGACGAGATACGTTGTGGAGTTGGAACAGCCCGCCTCCCTGCGCGAAGGGGCGGAGGAGACGCTGTATCAGATGGGGGATACCGACGCCGCGCAACAGATGACGCCGGAAGAGTCACTCAAGCTAGTTCAAGCAATTCGCGCTGGCGATTTACGGTCTAGACATTTAGGGAAAGTGTGGGAAGGTGAGCCTCCGACTGGGCCATTGGTTCGCACTGTTATTCCAATATCGGAAATACCTGATGTTACGATTGAATATATGCGAGAAACTAGTGATTCCGAACGTGTTAACCGATATGCCAAGGATGATATTCAAACTCCCATCTATCTTCGCGTGAATCAAGAGGGATACCTTGTTGTAAGTGATGGAGGGCATAGACTGTTAGCGGCAATTCAACGAGGGGATTCCACTATTAACGTGTTGATGCCAGCGAATTATGTTCGTGATGGCGACCGCTACGTACTCAAAAGCGAGGCGGATTTATCCTCCGACGCCGACTACCTCGCCGCCGTGGAAGCGGGCGACATGGAGACGGCGCAGCGGATGGTGGATGAAAGGCTTGCCGCTTCCGGAGCTTATTGGCACGGAACGCCTTCCGGAGACTTGCGAGGTGGGCGAAGCGGGTTGCATGTCGGCACGAAACAAGCCGCGACGGAAGCCCTTGAAGCGCGTATAGGAATCCCCGCCGACGGTAAGGGGTGGGACGGCACACGCGAGTACGGGAAAACACTGCTTGCGGGGAGGGATCGCGTAAGATCGGGAGAGTTTGGCAAATACCGAGATACAGGGTATAACGCGAAGTCTCCTGCGGAAGATCACTACCCGACGGAGATGCCCACGGTCGGCAAGGGGGTTCCCGTTGATCCAACGTGGAAGCCTTGGGTTCGTCCGGTGCTGGTTGTTTCAGATATGAGCAACACACCTCGCAGTCCGATGTCGGACGCAAAGGCGAACGCCACAATGGCGGGAATGTTGAAGAGAGGCAGTGCGCGTCGAGGGTATTTTTACACGAACGATGGTGAGGATGCGGGGAGCGTGTCGGCGGTTCTTCCGAACGGTGACAGTGTTAGGGTGAAACTCGCCGACCCCGTCACCTACGACGACTCCGGCAAGATTATCCCCCTCTCCAAGCGCTTCGACTCGGGGAACGAGGATGTGCGGTATCAGCGCAGGCTGACGCCGAAGTCCGGCTCCTACCGCGATAATCTGAAGAAGGACGCCGCCGCGTTCGCCGTTGCGGTGGACGATACCGTTTCCGGAAAGGGGGAGCCCGATTCTTATGTGAACGTGATGACGACACCGCTTGTGCTGAGTCTTGTCGGGGCGGATGTGCTGCCGGTGCAAATGCGCAGGCAAAAGCTGCTTGATGTGATGAACAAACACGGGTTGTCTTCGGAGGTGTTGAAGAAGATTCCTGCGGCGCTGGCCGATCCGATAATGGTGTTCAAGTCCGATCTGAAGGCGAAGGGGGAAAGTCTCGTCGTCATGCTTGATTTGACCGACGACGACGGGGCGACTATTATCGCCGCGCTTCATCTCGATGTTGTTCCTGGGCGGAATATGTATGCCATGAATCGTCTTGCCAGTGTGTACGGCAAGAAGGATGCGGTGGAAAACAGGGACGCATGGTTTGTGGAGCAGATGGAAAAGGGCAACGCGAAATATATCAACAAAAAGAAAAGCTCCCAATGGTTTGGCCGGGCCAGCTTCTTCTTCACTGGGGGTGCAAACCTTGAGAGCTTCATTACACAGAGTGTAGCAACAGAAGCCGATCTTGTCAAGCTGAGAAATGCCTACCCCGGATATTATCAGGGGGAGGGGGCGGAGGCGAAGGGGAGCATCACGTTCCGTCGCGGTACGGACGCCCGCCCGGAGATACGGCTGTTCGAGAACGCGGACGCTTCGACGTTCATGCACGAGGCGATGCACTTCTTCGTGGACGATCTGCTGCGGCAGATGAATACGGGGAAGGCGAGCGAGGAGACAAAGAACCTTTTCCGTCAGTTGAACAACGTGGCGCGCGTGATGAAGGATAAGAATGGCAAATTCATTCTCGCGGAGAAGGAGCACGAGAAGCTGGCAGTGGACTTCGAGGCGTATCTGGAGCGCGGGGTCGCGCCGAAGGGTGCGAAGGGGTTGCAGGGCGTTTTCGAGAAGTTCAAGCAGTGGTTGAAAGAACTCTTCTCGTTCGCCAGAAGCAACAATGTGGAGATGTCGGATGCGTTAGTGAGCCTCTACGACACGATGCTGACGACGCCGGAGGAGCGCGCTGCGGCTGAGAGCGAGTTAGCCGAGAGCGCCAACGTCGAAGAGAGCGTAGAGACAATCGAAGCCGCCGAAGTTGAAGCCGACGTGAACGAAGGAGTCGAGACGATCGAGGCGGAGGTTATGGCGGAGGATGAGACTGTCGACTTCGCCTCCACCGAGGGAGAGAAGGAGCTTGCGGGGCAGCCGAGGGCGTGGGAAGCGCCGCGCCCGTCGATGAATCCGGAGGCGCGCGCGCTCGGGTTGCGGAAAATCCGCGATCTGGTAAAGAGGCTTGTTCCGTGGCGATTCGGTAATACGGAGGATCGCACCGGGGTGTACAGCGAGCGGGAAAAGCTGATCAAGACGAAGGACGACTACGACTTCCCGACGGCGATGCACGAGGTCGGACATCATCTGATGACGGAATTGAAGCTGAATACCGGGTTGCAGAAGGGGATACTGAAGGAACTTGAGTCGCTCGGGAAGCAAACGGCGCGTCCTGGGGCCAAGCAGGATGTGGTGCTGGCGGAGGGCGTGGCGCAGTTTGTGCAGTATTACATCATCAACAAGGCTGCGGCGAAGGCGTCGGCTCCGATATTCTTCGTGGAGTTCGAGTCGAGGCTGGACAAAGCGGATGCGAAGCTCGTAGAGGATTTTGGCGATTTGCGCGACGCGGTGTCGGCCTTCTACGAGTCGTCGCCGGAAAGCCGGGTGCTGGCGCATGTGCGGAGCGCTGGAGAGAAGCGTCCGTATTCGAAGACGCTGGTGTCTTCCAGGCTGAAACGCGCTATATTCAAGTCCTACGAGGGGCTTGTGGACGACAAGCATTCGTGGAACCTCCTGACGGAGTGGATAAAGGATACTCCGGAGGGGAAGAAGGAGATGGCGAACAACGGCGGGTTCCTGCCCGACAAGCTGGACTTCTACGCGCAGGTGTCGACGCTCGCTGGGTATATGAAGCAGGCGGACAAGGACGTGGAAGGGATGATGGCTCTGGTCGGGAAGCTGACGAAGAAGGAGTACGATCAGCTTACGGCGTATGCTGTGTCGTTGCAGAGCATCGAATACTACGACAACGACATGAATCCGGGCACCGGGCCGAGGAGCGATCACGAGGCCGTCGTGGCGAACACGCCGCAGCATATCAAGGACGTGCTGAAGGGCGTGCAGGACATCTACAACAATATGGTGAAGGAGACGCTGCTGGATACGGGCGTCATTTCGCAGGAAGGGTTCGACGCGATGCGGACGAAATGGGAGAACTACGTCCCCTTCATGCGCGATCTGGACGAGGACGGGTTCATCGACTGGTTGACGAAGGGCGCGCCGAAGAACGGGGCGAATCTTCGTTCGTATGTGGATGTGCGCAATCCGTTCATGAAGCGTTACGGCGTGGCGGAGCACGAGCGGACGGAGATTTTCGATCCGTTCGAGGTGATGATTCACAACGCGGTGGTGTTCCACGGGATCAAGAGCCGGAACGATTTTGCCAAGCTGGTCGTGGACGCGGCGAACAGTCTGAAGGGGTTCGGATGGCTGGCGTCGAAGTCGGAGGCGATGTCGAAGGCCGATATGAAGGAGCACGCCGTGTTCTACGTGTGGCGCGACGGACAGAAGGAATATTATTCGACGGACCCGGAACTGTACGTGCTGTTGAAGGGGATGTACGATTCCGGAAGCAAGGCGGGAAACCCCTTCATACGGGGAGCGCTGTCGTGGATGCAGTTCGCCGCCGACGTGTTCAAGATGGGGACGACGCGCTACAACCCCGCGTTCATGCTGCTGAACTTCCTGCGGGACGCGCAGGGAACGGCGATTCAGTCCGAGGGGTGGGCGATGCCGTTCGTGGCGACGATCAAGGGGCTGATGTTGCAGCTCTCGAACGATCCGGTGCACAAGCAGCTCATCGAGGACGCGATCAACGACGGCGTGTTCTATTCCGCCATCACGTCGCTTCCGAAGGGGACGAGCATCGAGGCTATCGCCAAGGAGCTTCGAAGACAGCGTGCGCTGGCGTCTTCGACGGGAATCGCCCGCACGCTGCGGAACCTCATGGAGACTCCGAGGAGCGTCGGCGGATGGATAGGTAGAGCAAATGAAATGGTGGAGATGGCTCCGAAGCTGTACGAGTACGAATACTTGCGCAGAACGAAGCCGCAGATGGGCGGGAAGCGCGCGGCGATGAAGGCGCGGAGCGTGAATATCGACTTCGGCCGCGCCGGTACGTGGGGGCGCGGGTTCAATTCGGTGACGGCGTTCTTCAACGCCGGAGTGCAGGGGTTGGACAAGGTGCGCGAGGTGTCGAAGCAGCGTCCGATGCAGACGTTCGCGAAGGTGATGCTGTATCAGGTGCTTCCTTCCGTGCTGATGCGGCTGGCGATTCTGTCCAACCCGGACGACGAGGAGAAGTACCAGCGCATTGCTCCGGGGATGCGGGATACGCACTTCTTCATTCCGGTGCAGCTCGACTGGCTTGGAGCGGGGGTGTGGACGCGCCTGCCGAAAGCGGATAACTGGTGGATCATTTCGGCGGTGTTCGAGCGGATGATCACGGAGGCCGCGAAGAAAGACCCGGAGGCGTGGCGCGGGTTCGCTGATTCGGTTGTGAATCTGCTTCCTCCGTATGTGCCGACGATGATCGCGCCGATAATCCAGGTATGGAGGAATACAGACACATTTACGGATAGGCCCATCGTCTCGAAGAGGTATGAGCATCGGCCGGATGAGTTGCAGTTCCATACCGGGACGTCGGAAACGGCGAAGCTGCTCGGGAAGGTGACGAAAACCTCTCCGATCATACTGGAGTTCATGTACGACAAGCACGTCGGCGAAGTGGGAGCGCAGGTTCTTTCGCTTGCGGAGTGGACGTTCGACATGATAGGAACCGGAATGGGGCTGGTCGACGAGAAGACGAAGATGGAAGCCGGGAAGGCGAGCGATCTGCCGTTTTTCAAACGGTTCTTCTACGATACGACGCGGACCGGAGAGCCGCTGAACAGGTTCTATTCGTATCACGATCAGTTGCTCGACGACAAAAAGCGCGCGGACGCGGCGGGAACGGCGTTCGAGGACGAACGGCTGCTGAAGGCGTTCAACAGGACGCGGGCGAAGTTCACCGATATTAACAGGGAGAAGGACGATATTCGTCTTGATCCTGATTTGTCGCGGAAGGACAAGCGCGAGTTGATCGATATGCTGGAGAACAGAGCTGCGGAATACGCGAAGGCGGCTATGGCGGTGTACTACGAGGAGAAGGGGATCAAATAGGGAGACGAAGAGGCGGGGGAAACCCCGTCTCTTTCTTTTGGAAATGTTCTTTTGGGAAAGGTTCTTTTGGGAAATGTTCTTTTGGGAAAGGTTCTTTTTGGAAATGTTCTTTTTGGGAATGATCTTTTGGGAATGATCTTTTTGGAAAGGTTCTTTCCGGGAAATGTTCTTTTCGGGAAATGTTCTTTTGGAAAGGCGGTGATGGGGTTTGCCTGTGGCTGCGAGACAGAATCAGGTGGCGGAGCACGAGACGCCGATAAGTTCTTCGAAGTACAACGAGGAGATCAACAATTTGTATCTCTACGTCAATCGGCTGATCAACCGCTTTCAGAGCGCGACGCCTCCGGAGAATCCGCTGGTGAACAACGTGTGGCTGGATACGTCCTCTGAACCGGCGGTGCTGCGGTCGTACAACGGTTCGACGTGGGTGTGGGCGGGGGTGTACGCCGGTTCGACGGCCCCGGAGAATCCGTCGTCCGGGGCGTTGTTCGTGGATACGGATACGTGGGATATGCAGGTGTTCGACGGGACGCTCGGAGGATGGATCAATCTTCTGGACGCGATGTCGGATGAGATTGCGACGATGCTGGAGACGATGGCGGGGTATCTGTCCGACGCGGAGGATTACACCGCGCAGGCGTTCGGGTACAAGGAATCCGCCGAGGCTGCTTCCGCGACATCCGTCGCCGCCGAAGCGCTGGCGGAGAAGTGGGCTTCCGAGAGTGTGAACGTGGTGGTGGCGGACGGGAAATTTTCCGCGAAACATTGGGCGACGAAGGCGGAGGATTATGCGGGGACGGGTTCCGGTGTGTTCGAGGTGTACGAGGGGAAGAATCGGTCGATAGACGCCCGGATACTGAACATGCGGAACGAGAGGGTGGAGAATCTCGGGTCGCCATCCGCCGATACGGACGCGGCAACAAAGGGGTACGCCGATTCCGTGGGGAGCGCGGCGCAGGGGTATGCGGATACTCTGGTTCCGGCTCCGACCGAAGACGGGCAGGTGTTCACGTCCGACTCGGGGGCCGGAGTGTGGGCCGATCCGCCTTCCGGATTGCCGGATATCGAGGCGGCGGACGAGACGAAGGTATTGACGGTGATTTCGGGCGCTGCCGTGTGGGCCGCGATGGCGGGAGTTCCGGCGGGGGTATTTGTCCCGTATGCGGGAGAGACCGCGCCTGCGGGGTGGTTGCTGTGCGACGGGAGCGCGGTGTCTCGAACGACGTATGCGACGCTCTTCGCCGCAATAGGGGAGGCATACGGGGCCGGCGACGGTTCCACGACGTTCAATCTTCCGGATATGCGCGGGGAGTTTTTGAGAGGTTGGGACAACGGGCGCGGGATAGATTCGGGGCGAGCGCTCGGGAGTGCGCAAAGCGGGCAGAACCAGAGCCATTCACACTCCGGGAGCGCGGCAAGCGCGGGAAGCCACAGTCACACGGCAAGTTCGAGTTCGAGCGGGAGCCATGGACACAGCGGCAGCGCGGCGAGTGCGGGGAGTCATAATCATACGTACACCTTGTTTGGATTTGTATCTGGCTCTGTAGTGCCCTGGAGTGGTGGGTCAGTTATTGCAAGTGGGACTACTCAAAACACTTCCACCGACGGAGCCCACACGCACTCGCTTTCCATTTCCTCCAACGGGACGCACTCGCATTCGGTAACGGTGAACTCGGGCGGGGCGCACGATCACACGCTCTCCATAGTCTCGTCCGGCGGGACGGAAGCGCGTCCGCGCAACGTGGCGGCGAATTTCATAATCAAGACATAGGGGTGGTGAGCGTATGCCCGTTGCGGCAAGAAAGAATACGATTTCGGAGGGCGAAAGCCCGATTAGTTCCGTGAAGTACAACGAGGAGATGGACAATGTTTATTTCAGTCTGAACAAGGCCATGTCTTTCTTCTCCGGTGAGTCGGCTCCGGACGAACCGATGCTGAATCAATACTGGCTGGACACGGCGTCGAATCCGGCGGTTCTGCGGAGATACGACGGTTCGGTGTGGCGATGGACGGGGATTCACTTCGGGGCGGTTGCTCCGTTGAATCCGATATCCGGCGCGTTCTTTATCAACTCCGACGCGGGAACAATGGCGTTCTGGGACGGAACCGAGTGGCAATCCCTTCCCGGCACGGCTGTCGGGTTCGATCCGGGCGATACGGATTTGACTTCGACGAATCTCGAAGACGCGCTGAAGGAGATGTACGTTTCGTATCTAGATACTCTTGCGCAGGCGGAGATTGCTGTAACTGCCGCTGGTCAGGCTTCCGGGTATGCGACGGCTGCGGACGAAGCGCGTGCCGCCGCCGTTGTCGCCCAGGGACTTGCCGAAGGCGCGGAGACGGGGGCTGTGGCGGCGCAGGGCTTTGCGGAACTGGCGCAGGGGTTCGCCGAGGATGCGCAGACGGATGCGGAGACTGCGCGAGACAAGGCGGAGGATTGGGCGGAGGAAGCGGAGGATACGGAGGTTGAAACAGGGCAGTATTCGGCGAAACACCATGCGCTGAAGGCCGACGCTTCCGCTGCGGCTGCTGCTTCTTCCGAGACGATGGCGGCGAAGTGGGCTGAAGAAGATGAGGATATTCCCGTTGTCACGGGGGAGTATTCCGCGAAACATTGGGCGAAAAAGGCGGAGG
>ERZ795049.1683-NODE-1683-length-28211-cov-5.931631_pt1 | contig 28211 bp, 20 predicted proteins | sample MGYA00375133_ERZ795049 | MGnify/ENA primary metagenome ERZ795049 (study PRJEB30178, sample SAMN05720147) | activated sludge metagenome | isolation source: anaerobic digester from wastewater treatment plant | place: Japan | collected 2015-04-20 ... | reverse complement strand
ATGGAGCACATCGCCTGGGCGCGCTGGGCCGACGCCCTGCTGATCGCCCCGGCCACGGCCAACGTCATCGCCAAACTGGCCCATGGCCTGGCCGACGACGCCGTCACCACGCTGGCCCTCGCGTTCACGGGGCCGGTCTGGGTCGCGCCGGCGATGAATACCGCCATGCTGAACCATCGCGCCACACGCCACAATCTGGAGCTGCTGGCGGCGCGCGGCGTCCGCGTGATTGAGCCCGGCGCGGGCCTGCTGGCCTGCGGCGAGGTCGGCCCCGGCCGCCTTGCCGAGCCCGAGGAGCTGATCGCCGCCCTGGCGCGCGGCCTGGGGGGCGAGCGCGCGGCCGGATCGCTCGCCGGCCGCCGCATCCTCATCACCGCCGGACCGACGCGCGAGCCGCTCGATCCCATCCGCTTCATCAGCAATCGCTCCACCGGCCGCATGGGCGCGGAGCTGGCCGCCGAGGCCCTCGCGCGCGGCGCCCAGGTCCGGCTGATTCATGGGCCGCTCGCGGTGGCAATTCCCCCGGGCTGCGACGCCGTGCCGGCCGAAACCGCGCGCGCCATGCTCGACGCCGTCCAGCAGGCCTGGCCCGAGACCGACATCGCAATCTTCGCCGCCGCCGTCGCCAATTACGAAGGCGCCCGCGTCGCCGGGGGCAAACTCAAGGGGGGCGAGACGCTGACGCTCGCGCTGCGCCGCACGCCCGACATCGCCGCCTGGGCCGGGGCCAATCGCCGGCCCGGCCAGGTGCTCGTCGGCTTCGCCGCCGAGAGCGAGGACCTGATCGCGGCCGGCCGGCGCAAGCTCCAGGCCAAGAGGCTCGATCTAATCTGCGCCAACCCGATCGGCGAGTCGGGCATCGGCTTTACCGCCGAGCAAAACCGCGTGACCTTGCTGACCGGGGACGAGGCCGCCGAGCCCGTCACCTCGCCCACCGCCGACAAGCGCGCGATCGCCGCCTGGATCCTGGACCACGTCGAGCAACGCCTCGCCGCCGCGACCTGATCCTGCTCTACACCGATTTCCATCGCTCGTTGATCCCGATAGAGGTTGACTCAACTTTCGCTTGCCATTCGGCAAGCGTGTTCTGAGAATGGAGCACCGTGCCCGCCGCGGGCGCGGGCGATCCCGCATGCCATTGAGGGAGGAATGCCATGTCCAGGTTGTCGGTCCGTCCATTGACGACATGGGGACGATGGGGGCTGCTGGGCTTCCTCTGCCTGACACCGCTCCTCCCGGCTCAGCCCGGCAAGGTGAAAGTCCGCCGGCTCGATCTGGAGCCCCTCTCGCCCGCCCGTGTGGACCAGCTCAACGAGGCGGCCCGCGAAGCCTACCAGCAGGGGATGGTCGCGCTGGATCGCGTCAATTACCCGCTGGCGCTGGAATTCTTCCAGCGGGCCGTGCGCGAGGAACCCGACAACATCTATCTGCGGTTTCAGGTGGTCCAGGTGGCACACTACCTGGGCGATACGCGGTCGGTCGATAAGCATGCGATCCGCTACTACGACATCGCCGAGGACAACCTGCGCGCGATGACCGAATCCGATGCGCTCAACGAGCGCGAGAAGGGCCGCGCGGCGGAGGCCATCGAAATGGTCCAGCAACTGCGCCGCAGCGCCTCGGAGCGCGATGAGAAACGCCGCACCGCCGGTCGCGAGCTGGCCGAGGAGATCCGCAAGGAGCTCTACCTGGACCTCAAGGAGAAGGAAAAGGATCTGCGCCAGCAACGCGAGGAAATGATCGGCGAGCGCCGCCGCATGGAGGAGTTGCGCCAGACCCAGGGCTCGCGCGGCGGCTCCAGCCGGGGCGGGATGATGGGCATGCCCGGCATGGCCCCCTTCTGACGCGCTCCGTCAGCATGTGCACGTGAGATTCGATCCGGGGGAGGCCTGCAAGGGCGCTCCCCCGCTATCATGATAGGAGCAGGGTGTTCCCGCGCAGGATGAAGCTGATCGTCGCGATCATCAAACCGTTCAAGCTGACCGAAGTCAAGGAAGCCCTCAATGAAATCGGCGTGACGCGCATGACCGTCTCGGAGGTCAAGGGCTACGGTCGCCAGAAGGGTCACAGCGAGCTTTATCGCGGCACCGAATACCAGATTGATTTCGTCCCCAAGATCCGCCTGGAGATCGCCATCGACGACAGCGATCTGGATCAGACCGTCGAAACGCTGACCCGCGCCGCGCAGACCGACTCGATCGGCGACGGCAAGATCTTCGTCCTGCCGCTGGAGGAAGCCTATCGCATCCGCACCGGCGAGCAGGGCCCCGACGCACTGTAAGCGTTCGTTAGAATTCAGCGGACCTCCCTTCGTCTCTCGCCTCTCGTCGCTCGTCGCTCGTCGCTCGTGATTGAAGACTTGATGTCGAATGCGAATTTGCCGGTTTTCGAGAGCCGAGGACGAGGGCCGAGGGACGACAAGCAGACCGAAGCTCACCGATGACTCAAGACAAACAAGATCTCGTCGCCGCGCTGAAGCGTTGCGCGATCCTGATGGAACTGGCCGGCGAGAACGCCTTCAAATGCCGTGCCTATGAACAGGGCGCGCGCATCGTCGAAAGCCTCGAGGGCGAGCCGCGCCAGTGGCTCGAAACCGGCCGTCTCAACGGAGTGAAGGGGATCGGCAAGGGCCTGCTCAAGGCCATCGAGGAGTGGGCCGCCAGCGGCCGCATCTGCGAACTCGATGAATTGCAGGAGAAGATTCCCCCCGGCCTGCTCGACATCCTGCACGTCCCCGGCATCGGGCCGAAAAAGATCAAGCTCCTGTGGGAAACCCGGGGGATCGACAGCCTGGAACGGCTGGAGCAGGCGGCGCGCGCGGGCGAACTGAACGACCTGGCCGGCTTCGGCGCCAAGACCGTCGAGAAGATGCTGGCGGGCATCGAGCAGCGCCGCCAGTATGCCGAACGCCACCTGATCCACACTGCCACCGCCGCCGCCGAGCGGATCCTCGGCCACCTGCGCGCCGTGCCGGGCATCGGCCGGCTGGAGCTGGCCGGCAGCCTGCGCCGCCGCCGCGAGACGATCAAGGACATCGACCTGGTCGCCACCGCGGCCGATCCGGCCGCCGTCATGCAGGCCTTCGTCACGATGCCCGGGGTCCTGCGCGTCGTCGGCCATGGCGCAACGAAAAGCTCGATTCTGCTGGCCGGCGGCATCCCCGCCGACCTGCGCGTCGTGGCCGAGGATGAATTCGCCGCCGCGCTGAACTACTTCACCGGCGGCAAGGAGCACAATACCGCGCTGCGCGGCCGCGCGCGCCGCATGGGCCTCAAGCTGAACGAATACGGCCTGTTCCGCGAGGCGCCCGGCGATGAACCGGGCGAGCGCCTGCCGACGCCCGATGAAGCCGCGATCTACCAGCGCCTGGGGCTCGCCTATATCGAGCCGGAGCTGCGCGAGGGGGAGGGCGAAATCGAAGCCGCCGAGGCGGGCGAGCTGCCGCGGCTCGTCACCGCCGACCAAGTGCGCGGCGTGCTGCACTGCCACACGACCTACAGCGACGGGCGCCTCGGCGTGCTGGAGCTCGCCGCCGCCTGCCGCGACCTCGGCTACGAATACCTCTGCATCTGCGATCACAGCCAGTCGGCCGCCTACGCCGGCGGCCTGCGCGTCGACGCGATCCGCCGCCAGTGGGACGAGATCGACGCCGCCAACGCCCAGCTCGACGGCTTCCGCATCTTCAAGGGGATCGAATCCGACATTCTGGCCGAGGGCGAGCTGGACTACGACGACGGGCTGCTCGCGCGGTTCGACCTGGTCGTCGCGTCGATCCACAGCCGCATGACGCTGGACCGCGAGGCGATGACGCGGCGCATCTGCCGCGCGCTGGCGCACCCCGCCGTCCGCATCCTGGGCCACCCAACCGGGCGCCTGCTGCTGCGGCGCGAACCGTATGGCGTCGACATCGACCAGGTGATCGAAACCGCCGTGCGGCACAACGTCCTGCTGGAGATCAATGCCCATCCGCACCGGCTCGACCTGGACTGGCGGCTGGTGCGGCGGGCGAAGGCGCGCGGGGCGCGGTTTGCCGTCAATCCCGACGCCCACCGCCGCGAGGAACTGGGTTATATCCCCTACGGCGTGGGGATTGCGCGCAAGGGGTGGCTGGAGGCGGAGGACGTCATCAACATGCTGCCGCTGAAGCAATTCGAGCAGTGGCTGAAACGTTGACGCGGTGTTACACCGGGGTATGCAGCGTTCGCAACCGCTGGTGCGGGGTCATGCGAAGATCGTCGCTGAAGCCATCCTTGGCGGTCAACCGCAACGCCTTGCGCGCTTTCGCGAGATACAGGTGACGAACTTCTCGGCCGCCTACGGTCGGCAGTTCCTGCAGACGCAGCCGCGACGGCCTTCCGGAAGTCCTCGCCGACCGGACATGAATCGCCAGATCGAAGAATTCCCGGCCGGGGTTGTTCCATTCCTCCCGATGGGCCGGATTGAACAGCTTGACTTCATGCTTCGAGGCGAGGGCATGGCGCAGGTAGGCTTCGACCAGCTCGCGCAATTGAGCGAACGCCGCCTCCCGCGTGTTGCCTACGCCGAGAATGTCAAACTGCAAGGCGGTGCAGTGCCAATCCCCCTCGATCAGCCGGCAGGACACGGTGATCGGTGCCTCAGGCGCGACTCGATTGACGTCTCGGGGTTCTTGCTCGCCGGCCATCTTCCCCAACCTGCCCTGTCGTCTCCAAACCGTCTTATCAATTGAACCAGAATAATTCACCACCCCGCGGAAAGCTTGAAAAAAAGGCGCTCGCTCGCCATCCTGTGGGCGGGCTCATGGCCGGTTCTCCCCGCGCGGCGCGCCTTTCCCCTCTCACCGGCGCGGGCGCATGAGTTATCTCCTGGATGAGGCGGGCTGTCATGGCGAAGCGACGGGCGGTCGTCAGTGTTTCCGACAAACGCGGGATCGTGGAATTCTGCCGCGGGCTGGTCGCGGCCGATTTCGAGATCATCTCGACGGGGGGCACGCTCAAGGCGCTGACCGCCGCCGGCGTCCCCGCGCGCAACGTTTCGGAATACACCGGCGTGCCGGAGATCCTCGGCGGCCGCGTCAAGACGCTTCACCCGATGATCTTCGGCGGCATCCTTGCCCGGCGCAACCTCGCCGACGACCTCTCCACGCTCGCCGAGCACGGCATGCAGACGATCGACGTCGTCGCCGTCAACCTCTACCCCTTCGCCGAAACCGTGGCCAACCCCAGGGCCACGCGCGAGGAGATCATCGAGCAGATCGACATCGGCGGCCCGTCGCTGATCCGCGCCGCCGCCAAGAACCACGGCGATGTCTACGTCGTCGTCCATCCGGAGGATTACGACCGCGTGCTGGACGCCGTCCGCTCGGGCCGTGAGGCCGACCACATCGCCCTGCGCCGCCGGCTGGCGGCCAAGGTCTTCGAGCACACCGCGCAGTACGACCGCCTGATCAGCGACTACATGCGCCAGGCGTTCGCCGAGCCGGGCGACGACGCGCACGCCGCCGGCCCCGAACAAGCCCCGGCCGCGGCCCTGCCCGACCGGCTGACGCTCGGCTGGCCGAAACGCCAGGCGCTGCGCTACGGCGAGAATCCGCATCAGGCCGCCGCGTTCTACGCCGATCCCGACTGCCCGCCCCCCTCGATGGCGCACTGCCGCCAGCTGCAGGGCAAGGAGCTCTCCTACAACAACTACCTCGACGGCGAGACGGCGCTCGAAATGATCCGCGAATTCGAGGACCCCGCCTGCGTCATCCTGAAGCACCTCAACCCGTGCGGCGCCGCCTGGGGCGAGAACTGCGTGGACGCCTACCGCGACGCGCTCGCCTGCGATCCCACGTCGGCCTTCGGCGGCATCGTCGGCGTCAACCGCGAGGTCGACCGCGCGCTGGCCGAGGAACTGGGCCAGATCTTTCTGGAAGTGATCATCGCCCCGAGCTTTTCGGCCGAGGCGTGCGAGGTCCTCGCCGCGAAAAAGAACCTGCGCCTGCTCGCGGCCGGCGAGCTCACCCCCCGCGCGACGCGGCTCGCCTACAAATCGGTTTCCGGCGGCATGCTCGTGCAGCAGACCGACACCGGCCGGCTGAACGACAAGGAACTGAAAGTCGTGACCGACAAGCAGCCGAACGACGAGGACTGGCGCGCCCTGCGTTTCGCCTGGAAGGTGTGCAAGTGGGTCAAGTCCAACGCCATCGTTGTGACCGACGCCCGGCGCACGCGCGGCATCGGCGCCGGCCAGATGAGCCGCATCGACGCCACCAACTTCTGCCTCCAGAAAGCCGGCGGCAAGGTCGAGGGCGGCTACCTCGCGTCGGACGCCTTCTTTCCGTTCCGCGACGTCGTCGACCTGGCCCACGCGGCCGGCATCAAGGCGATCATCCAGCCGGGCGGTTCGATCCGCGATAACGAAAGCATCCAGGCCGCCAACGAGCACGGCATCGCGATGGTCTTCACCGGCATGCGCCACTTCCGGCATTGACCCCGGGCCCCCACGATCCCTGGCTCTTTTTCCTCATCGCGGGGCTGTGCGTCGTGCTCTCCGGCATCGCCAAGGGCGGGTTCGGCGGCGGCGTGGGCGTCATCGCCACGCCCCTGCTCTCGCTGGTCGTCTCGCCGCTGGTCGCGGCGGGGATCCTGCTGCCGCTGCTGTGCGCCTGCGACCTGTTCGCCGTCTGGCACTACCGGCGGACGTTCGACCGCGGGAATCTCGTCCAGCTTGTCCCCGGCGGGCTGGTCGGGATCCTGATCGGCGCCGGCCTGCTGTGGCATCTGAAAGGCGAAACCGCCGCCGCGGAGCGCGCGCTGCGCATCCTCATCGGCGTGATCGCCATCCTGTTCGTCATCTGGCAGGCCGGCCGCGCGTGGTTCCTGAAGCATCTGCCCCCCGCCCGGCCCGGGACGGTCTTCGGCGCCGCGATGGGCGTCACGGCCGGCTTCACCTCGACGCTGGCCCACGCCGGCGGCCCGCCGGTCACGATCCACCTGCTGCCGCAACGCCTCCCGCGGCAGGTCTTCGTCGGCACGACCGTCTGGTTCTTCACCATCGCCAATTACGTCAAACTGGCGCCTTACGCCGCGCTGGGGATGCTCGATCTGGCCAACCTGCGCATCAGCGCGATGCTGCTGCCGCTGGTGCCGGTCGGCGTTTACGCCGGCATCTGGTGCAACCGCCGCATCAACGATAAATGGTTCAACATCGTGGTTTACACGCTGCTGCTGCTGGTCGGCATTCAGCTCCTCAGCGGCTACGACCCGCTTTCCCTCCTCGCCCGCATAACGTCCCTCCGATAATTCGTCCTTCGTCCCTCGTGATCGCCCGCGCCGTCCGGCCACCCGCTGCGCGGGTTTGGCTTGCCGGGTCGCGGTCACGGGGTTTCGGCCGTCGGCCTCCACCCCGTGCTTGATTCCCATCGCCCGCGATGCGGGCTTTTTAGAGGGAAAAACCGGCCACATCGCGCGGGTCCGTTATGCTCTCACCGTTCCGCCGCGCCGCTGAGCTCCTCCGCGAGCGAGATCACCTGCGGTTCGGCCCAGTAATCCAGCTCCACGCGCGCCATCAACCGCACGGCCCACCCCATGCCGTAATTGATCGCGAACGGCACGATCGGGTTGAGCGCCCGCTCCTGCGCCAGCCGCGCCGGGTGCAGGCTATTTGCGATCAGCGCCATCGCGCGCATCAGGTGGCCGCGGTCCTGCTTGTGCTGCGTCAACACGCGGTCCAGCAGCTTGTCGTAGCCCTTGTCCATCGCCTGTTGCAGCTTGTCGATGGCGCTGCCGGCCGCCGCCGAGGCATCGATCTCGCGCCGCAACGCCTCCAGCTCTTCCTTCTGCCGCGCGCGCAGCGATTCGATTCGCCCGATCTGTCCCTGGCCCAGATCGCGCTGCAGGATCATCTCAACCAGCTCATCCGCGTCGCGCGTGAGGGCCTGCTCCAGCGCCAACGCGTGCTTTTCGAGCCGCCGCTCCACGCGCGGCTCCAGCAGCGTCACGCTGGGCCGCGGCCAGCGCACCGGCGCAAACACCCCGAACGACTCGTAGACCGCCTCCACCTGCGCCAGATAGGCCGCCTCGCCCGGACCGACCACCTGCGCCACGGTCGGCAGCGCCGAATCCTGCACCAGCGGCCGCGTCACGACGTTCGTGCTGAAGCGCTCCGGCGCGCGCTCCACCTGCCGCCGCAGCTCATCCAGCGCCACGTCCTCCGGCGCCTCGTCTCCGCCGCCGGGCGCTACGGGGCGGACCCGCTCCGCGCCATCGAGCCGCAACGCCAGGCGGCGCCGCGCGCCGTCGATCCAGAACACGTTCAGGCTGTCGGGCGCGCGGTGCAGTTGCGCCTCGAACCGCGCCGCCTCCAGTGCCCGCGTCCGCTCCAGAATCCGCGCCGTGGACTCGCCCGGCCGCGCCAGTTCGGTCTGCACGATCGGCGCCGCGCGCCGGCGCACCCACTCCATCAGCGGCGAGACGATCACCAGCCCCGTCCCGCGGAACAGCTCCAGCATCAACCGGCAGAAGTGATCCTCGAGCGTGACCTCCGCCCCATCCCCCCCGCGCAGCCGCGCCAGCACGCCGTCGCGGAATTCCGTCGTCAGCGTGCTCATCTCGATCTGGTGCGCCAGGCGCGCCAGTTGCTCGCCGATCCTGAGCCCGCCGACCATCCGGCCCGGCGTCGTCTCGGCCGCCAGCAGGAACTCCTCCAGTCCCCCCTCGTGCCCGGGCCAGTACGCCCGCCGGATTTCATCGAAGTCATGATCCTCCGACGCGACCCAGAAGACGGGAACGAACGTCAGATCCGGATGCCGCTCCCGCAGCCGGCCGGCGAGCCGGATCGCCGCCAGCGTCTTGTAGAGGACCAGCAGCGGACCGGCCAGCAGCGCCGGCTGCTGGCCCGTGATGACGACGCGCGCGCGCGGCGTCCCCAGTTCGCGGATCGCCGCCAGCGTCGCCTCATCCGCCCCCCAGCGCCGGTGCGCCGTTTCCAGCTCCGCAAGCTCATGCTCCGCGAGCGGCGAGGGCGAATGCCCCGCCCGCTGCGCAAGGCAGTCCTCCAGCTCGCTCGGATGCCAGCGCAGCCATCGCTGTCCCGGCGCCGGCTCGCGCGCCTTCAACTGGTCCCACACGGATTGCTGAATTCTGACGGCCATCTCCATCCCCGGCGCCGGCTGGATTGCGGACCCCTGATTGTAGGAAGCCGCGACGCGAACTACAACCACGCCGCGCCCGGCCGGTTTTTCTTCGACCCGCCCGCCGCCATGTGCTATCACGTCGGGTGCCTTGCCCGAGCGCGCCCTGCCGCGACCCGCCCATTCCGCCGGAATCGACGCGCGATGCCCCCTTCCGCCAAACGCCGCCCCGTCGCCGCCGCCGCGCCCAAGGCCACCGTCTTCAACACCTCCCAGCTCAGCCGGTTCGACCGCGAACGCCGGCGCCGGCTCGGTGTCGAGTTGCTGGGGGGCGTCGACGAAGCCGGCCGCGGCGCCCTGGCCGGCCCGGTCGTCTCGGCCTGCGTCGTCCTCGAGCCGGGCACCCGCCTGGGCGGCGTCAACGACTCCAAGGTGCTGACGCCGGAGGATCGCGAGCGCCTCGTGCCGCAGATCATGGAACGCGCCGCGGCCTGGAGCGTCGGCTGGGCCTCTGCCGCCGAAATCGACCGGATCAACATCCTGGAGGCGACGCTGCTCGCCGCCGACCGCGCCCTGCGCGCCCTGGGGGACCGCACCCCCCAGCACATGATCACCGACTTCCTCAAGCTGCGCTGGGCCCCGTGCCCCGTCGAGCCGATCGTCGACGGCGATGCCCGCAGTCTGGCCGTCGCCGCCGCCTCGATCCTGGCCAAGGTCGCCCGCGACCGGATCATGACCGCCCTCTGCGCGGAATACCCCTGCTACGGTTTCAGCCGCCATAAGGGTTACGGCACGCGGGCGCACTGGCGGGCGCTCGACAGCCACGGCCCCTCCACGCTGCACCGGCTGACCTACAATGGCGTATGCTTCTTCAATGCCTCGCCCGATGTCCGCTCGCGCCGTCGGCGCTGTCTGGAATCCATCCCGAGCGAACCGCAGCCGCCCGACTGGCTCGAGGTGCTGACCAGCCCCCCCGACCAACTCGACCCGCTCCCGTTCCTTCCCGAGGCGGAATGGGAGCTATCCGTGTCTCACGCTTCAGAAACGTCCCTCGTCCCACGGATGAAAATCCGTGTTTCATAAGGGACATAAGAGACAAAAGGGACGCTGGCAGACCATTTTCATCCTTTCAGGGTGACGCGAAGGCGTCGTGAACAGCTCACGCTAAAATCCTCACGGCTCTCTTGAGCGCCCGCGCCAACAGGCTTTTCACGCATGTCGGCCCCCTCCCGTCGGCATCAGGCTGTTAATCCCCGCACGCCTTCCAGAAACTTGCTTTCGAGTCCTTTCGTGCTTTTCGTGAGCCAAATTCGCGCAAATTTCAGCCGCCCCCGCCCGCATTGCCGATCCCCCCGCCATCTGATAGAATCCGGCGGGATGTGTGGAAGCGCCCGGGCGAGGGGTTGACACAGTGATCGAATACCTGCGCGGGATCCTGCTCGAACGCCAGGCCGACCATGTAGTCGTCGACGTCGGCGGCGTCGGCTACGGCGTGGCGGTGCCGGCCTCGACGGCGCAGACGCTCGGCGACGCCGGCTCGCAGGTCGCCCTCTGGGTCCGGACCTACGTGCGCGAGGACATCCTGCGGCTCTATGGTTTCAAAACCCGCCACGAGCGCGACGTCTTCGACATCTTCCTCGGTCTGAGCGGCGTCGGCCCGGGCACCGGGCTGGCGCTGCTCTCCTCCCTGACGGTGGCGCAGATTATTCAGGCCGCCGCGGCGGGCGATGCCGCGCGATTCAAGAAGGTCAAGGGCATCGGCCAGAAAATGGCCGAAAAGCTGGTGCTCGAACTCAAGGGGCGGGTCGACCGCCTCGTCGCCGGGCTCCCCGAGGAACTGGCGCGCGAGGCGACCGCCGAGGCGGCGCCGCTGAGCGACAACGCCCGCGACGCCGTGGCGGCGCTAGAAGCGCTCGACGTCCGCCCCCAGCAGGCGCGGCGCGCCGTCGTTCTCGCCCTCGAAGCGCTCGGCGAAGACGCCAGCGTCCAACAACTCGTCAGGGAGGGGCTCAAGCACCGCCGCGCGACGGCGCCTTAAGCCGGTATCATGGCCGATTCCGATAGTTCCGTGGCGAATCACCCATCGATCCTGCGGGCCATGCCCTCGCTGCCGGCGATGTTGGGCTTCGCGATGCCCAACGCGATCAGCTTCCAGATCGCGCTGGGGCCCCCGCTCGTCCTGATGGCCCGCCACTGGGGCGCTTCCTCGTTCTACATCGGCGCCATCGCCGCCCTCGTGCCGCTGCTCACGATGACGCAGCTCTACATGGCACCCCGCGTCGAATACCTCGGCTTCAAACGCGTGATGCTGGCGGGCTGGACCGGCCGCATCGTCACCCTGATCCTCACCGCCGCCCTCCCCTTCTGCTCCGGCTTCTTGAGCCGCCGCTTTCAACTGGAGGCTCTCTTCGCCTTCATGTTCCTGTTTAACCTGCTGCGCGGGCTGGCCACGGCCAGCTGGATGCCGTGGGTCAAGGAACTGGTGCCCGAGCGCTGGCGCGGCCGCTACCTCTCCGCCGAACAGGTCGTAGTCAACATCAGTTCGGCGCTGACCCTGTTCGGCTGCGGCTGGGTCCTGGGCGACGACCCCGGCGATTTCCAGTTCGGCTTCCTGTTCATCGTCTCGTTCGTGGCCGGCATGACCAGCCTGTACTTCCTCAAGCGGATCGACTGCCCGCCGCCGCTCGAGGGCGCCCCCACGCTCGAACCGGTCCGCCGCTGGGTCAACCGCGTCTGGCGCGTCAAGCCGTTCCGCCGGCTCATCCGCCTCAACATGCTGTGGACCTTCGCCCTGGGGGCGTGGGGCACGTTCACCGTCGTCTATCTGCGCGACGGCCTGCATTTCCCCGAGCGGATCATTCTCTACATGAGCGCTTCCAGCACGCTGGGGGCGCTCCTCAGCGCCTGGGTGTGGGGCCTGATGGCCGACCGGTTCGGCTCGCGACCGGTGATGGCCCTGACGTCGCGGCTGATCCTGCTGACCGCCCTCTGCTGGCTGCTGCTGACGCTTGGCCTGATCCCCCCGGCCGTCGGCACCGTCCTGATTCTTTACATCCTGCTCGGAATGGGCACCTCGGGCTTCGGCGTCGCGATCAACCAGTATTCACTGAACAACGCGCCGGCCGGCTTCCCGGTCCTCGCCCTCTCGCTCTTCGCCGCCACCTCGTCGTTCAGCAGCGCGCTCTCCCCCTTCCTGTGGGGGGCGCTGCTCGACCTGCTGGCGCCCGTCCGGCCTCGCGTCGGCCCGCTCCTGCTTCACCAGTATGTGTGGTTCTACGCCCTGATCGCGCTGATGATCGTGGCCAGCAAGCATCTGATCCGCCAACTGCCCGATCACAAGGCAGCCGCCACGCACATCGTCCTCTATCACATGATCACGGATTACCCGCTGCGGACGCTCTATGCCGTGCAGGGGATGCTGACCGGCCGCACACGCCGCGAAGGTCCCCCCACCCGCGGGTAAGTGTGGCTGGTGCATCGAGGAATTTAATGATCGAACCGATAGATCAAAGTTTCGTCATCACGGACCGACAGGGACGCCGGTCCCAGGCCGCGGTTCTTGATTGGTCTTCACGAGAGACGAGGACGAGGGACGATGCTTGAGTGAGGGGCGGGCGTGTGGGGGCACTCCTCCCAATCGGCCAGCAGCGAGCGCCGGATCGACGGTGCCGCGTCGTGATTCACTCCGGGTTCTCCTGGCTCGTGCTCCATCCCAGCGTTCGCTTCAACGCACGCCGCCAGCCGGCGTAGCCGGCCTCGCGCTGATCGGCCGACCAGCGCGGCATCCACTCGGCATCGGCCTGCCAGTGGCGGCGCAGATCGGCCAGACCGCGCCATGCGCCGGCGGCCAGGCCCGCGGCGTAGGCCGCGCCAAGCGCCGTCGTTTCAGTTACCTTCGGGCGGACCACGGGCGTCCCGAGGATGTCGGCCTGCATCTGCATCAGCAGGTTGTTGACCGACGCGCCGCCATCGACGCGCAACACCTCCAGCGGCCGGCCCGAGTCGCGCACCATCGCCTCGACGATATCGCGCGTCTGGTAACAGATCGCTTCGAGCGTGGCGCGCGCCAGGTGCGCCCGCGTGTGGAAGCGCGACAGGCCGACGATCGCGCCCCGGGCGTCGGGCCGCCAGTGCGGCGCGAACAGACCGGAAAAGGCCGGCACGAAATAAATCCCGCCGGCATCGGGGACCGACGCGGCGAGCGCCTCGATTTCTCCCGCGTCGCGGATCACGCCGAGCTGATCGCGCAGCCACTGCACCGCCGAGCCCGTCACCGCGATCGGGCCTTCCAGCGCGTAGGTCAGGCCGCCCGCCCCCAGCCGGTAAAGCGCCGTCGTCAGCAGCCCCGCCGTCGACCGGATTCGTTCGGTTCCCGTATTGACCAGCAGAAAATTCCCCGTCCCGTAAGTGTTCTTCCCCTCGCCGGGGTCGAAGCAGACCTGGCCCATCGTCGCCGCCTGCTGATCGCCCAGCGCGCCGCAGACCGGCGCTTCGCCGCCCAGCGGCCCGCCGGCGCGCGTCAGGCCGTAGGCTTGCGGATCGGACGACGGCCGGATCGCCGGCAGCATCTCCATCGGCACGCCGAACAGGTCGGCAAGCTCCGGGTCCCACGCGCCCGCGCGCAGGTCCATCAGCAGCGTGCGGCTCGCGTTGGACGGGTCGGTCACGTGGGCGCCCCCGTCGGCGCCGCCCGTCAGGTTCCAGATCACCCAGGAGTCGATCGTGCCGAAGACTGCCGCGCCGCGCGCCGCCGCACGCCGCAGCTCGGGGTGCTCGGTCAGCATCCATTCCATCTTCCCCGCCGCGAAGTAGGTCGAGAGCGGCAGCCCGGTCCGTTCGCGCACCCGCTCCTCCTCCCCGCGCTCGCGATGCGCGCGCATCAGTTCCTCGGTCCGCGTGTCCTGCCAGACGATCGCGTTGCCGCAGGGCTCGCCCGTGCGCGGATTCCACGCCACCGTCGTCTCGCGCTGGTTGGTGACGCCGATCGCCGCCAGATCCGACGCGCGCAGGCCCGCCCGCGCCATCGCCCCGGCAATCGCCGCCTCGGTATTGCGCAGGATCTCGCGCGCGTCGTGCTCCACCCAGCCCGGCTGCGGCATGATCTGTGCGTGCTCGAGTTGATGGCGCGCAACCTCCCGCCCCTCCTCGTCGAAAATCATGAACCGCGTGCTGGTCGTTCCCTGATCGATCGCGCCGATGTAGCTGCCCATCGGGGGTTCTCCTTTCATGACTGAACGGTGCCGGCGATTATCGTCGCACGCTCCGTTTGCGCCGTCATCCCCCGACCGTTTGGGATCGCGCCGGGCCCGACGGTGTTGGCTTTCGACGGTCCGTTCGCCTACTATGGGGCCGGTGCCCGCGCCGATCGATTCCAGCCCGTCGCATGAGGTAGACCCGGTGATGTCGCCGCTCGCTTCCGCCCTCCCGCCTGATCGCCGGCCGCGCCGCCGGCGCGCAAGATCCCCGCGGGCACGGCGGCTGCTGGCGCTCTTCCTGCTGGCGCTGGCCGGCCGCGCGCCGGCGCAGGTCGAGATTGACGGCGACTTTTCCGACTGGACCTCGATCCCGGCGATGACCTGCGCCGACTCCTCAGCACACGATGGCGAGCTTGGCCGGGTCGCGCAGTGGAAAGTCGCCGCCGACCCGCAGTTTCTTTTCGCGCTGATCCAATTCGAGGCGCCCCGCCCGCTGGTCAACCCCGCCGGCTCCACCGAGCTCCAGCCCGGCCGCTGGGACGACTTCGGCTACCTCGACCTCGACATCAACCGCGACGGCCAGTGGGACTACCGCGCCCAGTTGAGCGAGGGGAAACGCCCCGGCCTGAACAACCTCGTCGTGATGAACCTCGATGCCGACGGCAACCCGCGAGGCCGATTGCTGTATCCGGAAGGTCACAAGAATTATTTCCCGCTCGGTCCGCGCGCGCGGCTGAGCGCCGATGGGCGCACGATCGAGCTGCGCATCCCGCGCCGGCCGCTGCGGCTGGATGTCCCCGCGACGATCGATCTGCGCGTCCGCACGCGCTACCGCGACTCGGTGCGCGGCGGGGGCGGCTGGGTCACCGAATTCACCCCCGGCGCCGCGGGTTGCGCGTTTCAACTGGGCGGCCGCCTGCGGCCGACCGACGATCCCGTCCTGACGCCCGGCGCGGTCAATCTGCCGCCCGCCCGGCGCGCCGAGGGAGCGGAGGAACTCGAGATCGCCGGCTCGCATGAACGCCTGGCGCCTTCGGCCCGCCCCTTCCTGATCCCCAACCTGCCGCAGGAATCCGTCCGAACCGCTCCGCCGATCGATCCGACGCCGCTGCCCGAGGCGGCGCCGCTGAGCGACGAGGCCGCGGCGGCGGCGCGCTCGATGAGCGAGGCGATGACCGCGGTGGAGCAGGCGCGCCAGGCCGGGATCGAGGAGGCGCTGGCCGTTGCCGTGACGCCGACGCCGGTCCCGACCGCGACGCCCACCCCCACGCCCGATCCCGTCGCCGTCCAAGCGGAAGCGTTCGATCAGGAAGTTGACTCACTGATCAGCTCCATTGGAACAGAACCCGGGCAGCCGGCCGCCGCGCCGGCGGCCAGGCCGGAGGTTCCGGCGCCGGGAATGGAGCTTGTGCCGCCCATCGTCGCGCCGGGAGCGGAGGTCGCCCCGCCGGCGCCCGAAGCGGAACTGGAGGCGCCTTCCCCCGAGGAATTGCAGAGAACGTTCGATCAGAATATCGAAAGCCTGATCGATGCGATCCAGAGCGAAGGGGGCGCGGCGACGGGGGCTGTCCGCTCGCCGGTTGCCGTCGGCCCGACGCCGGCGCCTGAACCCTCCCCGACGCCGACCCCCGAACCGACGTCGACGCCGACACCTGAACCCACCTTGACGCCGACCCCGGCGCCCACCGTTTCACCGACGCCGATCCCCACACCCGACTTCACGCCGCGGCCCACGCCCGGTCCGCGGCCCACGGCCACGCCGCTCCCCACCGCCACGCCGCCGCCGGAGTCAACGCCAACGCCCGAGCCGACGCCGGCGCCCGCGCCGGAACCAACCGCCGAACCGACGCCCACGCCGACGCCGAGCCCGGTGCTCACCCCGACGCCCACGCCCACCCCGGAGCCGCGCGGCCTCAACATCGCCGACGTTCCCTTTGCCCAGCCCGGCGACGAACCGATCACGCTCGACGCCGATCCGTCGGACTGGGAGCATGCCGACTACGTCCATGTCCCCTCGGCCGATGCGCGTTCCACCGCCGCGCATCCCATTGCGCTGGTCGACCGCATCCTGGTTGCCTCATCCAGCGGCTTCCTCTATACGCGGATTGATTTTGCGGAGTCGCGCTTCGCGCTGCTGCCCCCCGCCGACGGCTGGCCGATCGATGCCGGGGCCTACCTGGCGATGGATGTCGATCTGGACGGCGACTGGGATTTCGAGGTGCAGGCGCTGCGCGGCGCGGCGGGGTTCGTCCCGGCCCAGGTGGTCAACGTCGACGGTGCCGTGGTCCTCGCCGCGCAGGAAGACGAAGGCGCGCGTCCCGATGGGCCGATCGCGCGCTTCGACGAGGAAGGCCGTTCGCTCGAGTTGCGGCTCCCGCGCGCGCCGCTCTGGCTCGATGGCGACGTTCGCCTGCGCATGCGGGTTCTCGTGCGCTACCAGCTTGAACCGGAGGCCGCCTGGCGGCAGATGCAATACCCCGACGTCAAGGACGGCTGGTTCGCCTTCCCGTTGCGGAAGGAGTAGCGGGTCATTCGCCGCCGAGCCATCGGCGCCGCTCCGGGGGCGTGAGCCGGGCGAGGGCCTCGCGCGCCGCGAGCCGCTCGGGAGGGACGAAGACGCGCGTAGCCCACAGGTTGCGGTGCGAGTCGAGGATTGCCTGCAGCTTGATGCCGGTCAGCGCGTCGTCGCGGCAGTCGCGCAGCGGACGGATCGCGCCCCGCCACAGCACCATCGTGTCGGCCAGCTTCATCGCCATCTTCAGCGGCGGGCAATGGATCAGCAGTTCGCCGGGGTCCAGGCCCAGTTCCGCCGCGCGCCGTTCCTCCAGGCGGCGCCGCCGGGCCGCGTCGGCGTGCAGGCGCGCGAGCAGGTGCTCGACCGCGGGCGCCCGATCCTCCCCATCCGCCGCGTGGGGCGGACCCGCGACGGTGCCGGCCACTCCCTCAGCGCCCAGCGCCTCGCGATCCCAGCGTGCCGCCAGCTTCCACAGCCGCCGCTCCAGGACGGCGCGCGCCAGTCCGGCCGCCTGCGGCGGCTCCCCCCGCGCCAGCCGCCACAGCAGCGTGTCGTCGCCCAGATCGAAGAGCTCCGCGGGGTCGAGCGTCCCCGCCGCGAGGGCCCGCGCGACGGCCGCCCCCACCATCGTCCCCGCCACCAGCTTGGCGTGGTGGAAGTAGACCCGCTCGCTCAGGACGTAGCGGTTGTCGAGCAGGCGGATCAGTTCGCCGAGGACGTCGCGCCGCGGCGCGTCCTTATTCTCCTTCCAGAGCTGGACCACGAGCCGCCGCCGCCCGCCGTGACGCCGCAGCGCCAGATAGCGATAGAACCGGTCGCCCGCCTCGACGCTCAGGTTGCAGAAGAACGCGTCGCGCGCCAGGTAGTCCAGCAGGTCGGCGCAGATCGTATTCGTCACCAGGTCGAGGATGTAAACGTCGTCGGCCGCCGGCTCGCACTGGCCCGCCGCGGCCTCGAACAGCCGCAGCAGGCGCTGGTAGAGCTCGCCGCCCAGGGCCGGCCGCAGGAGCCGGCCCGCCGCGCTCTCCGGGCCGACGAATCGCTCGATCCGCTCGCGGCTGGCATCGTGGCGCGCGAAGAGCCCCAGCTCGTCCTCCAGCGTGTGGCCGAACGGGATGTGGCCGATGTCGTGCAGCAGCGCGAAGAGCCGCGCCAGCAGCTCTTCCTCGGGCGGGATGTCGCGCTCCTCGCTGTGCGCGCGGGCATTCCCGCGGATCGCCTCGATCATCCGCCGCGCCGCGCCCAGCGTCCCCAGCGAGTGATCGAACCGCGTGTGCAGCGCCGTCGGGTAGACCAGATACGCCGCGCCGAGCTGGCGGATGAAGCGCAGCCGCTGGAACGCGGGCGTGTCGATCAGCCGCGTTTCGAGCCGCGTCAGTTCGACGTCGCCGCTGACCGCCAGCCGGATCGTCTTGTAGGTGGTCAGGTCCAGCCCCGTGTTCAACCCGGGCAGCGAGGGCTGCGAATGCGCGGCGAGCGTGCGACGCGGTTTCGGCATGAGGCCCATGCTTGACCAGCCGGGGGCGGATTGTAAAGGCCCAGCCAGCCGTGGCGCTTTGCCGCCCGTGAAACGCCGCTTTTTCCGTGGTTTTCCTTGCGGGCGGTTTGTTATCTTCAAAACATGAACGAGGTGTTTACACCGATCCCCCAGGCTATCGAAGCGATCCGCAAGGGCGAGATCATCATCCTGATCGACGATGAGGATCGCGAGAACGAGGGGGATTTCGTCTTCGCGGCGGAACACGCCACGCCGGAAAAGATCAACCTGCTGGCCACGCATGGCCGCGGCCTGATCTGCGTCCCCGCCGCGCGCGAGCGCCTGGCGCATTTCCTCCTGGAGCCCTACCCCGAAAACCAGAACACCGCGCTGATGGGGACGAATTTCACCGTCTCGGTCGATGCGCGCCACGGCGTCACCACGGGGATCTCGGCGCCGGACCGCTGCCGGACCGTGCGCGTGCTGGCCGATCCCCGGAGCCGCCCCTCCGACCTGGTGCGTCCCGGCCACATCCATCCGATCGCGGCGAAGGATGGCGGCGTGCTGACCCGCGCCGGCCATACCGAGGCGACGGTGGATCTGTGCCGGCTGGCCGGACTGGAGCCGGTCGGCGTCCTGTGCGAGATCCTGAAGGACGACGGCGAAATGGCGCGCCTGCCCGATCTGATCCAGATCGCCCGGCGGTTCAGCATGCCGATCGTCACGATCCGCGACCTGATCGGCTATCGCCAGCGGACCGAGAAACTGGTCAAGCGCGCCGTTACGACGCGCATCCCCAACGCCTACGGCGAATGGGAACTGACGCTGTACGAAGACCTCGTCAACGACGAACTGCACCTGGCGATGACGATGGGCGAGATCAACGACGAGCCGCTGCTCGTCCGGATGCACAGCCAGTGCTTCACGGGCGACACGCTCGGGTCGCTGCGCTGCGAGTGCGGGCCGCAGCTCTTCACCGCGATGGACGCGATCAGCCGCTTCGGCCGCGGCGTCATCGTCTATCTGCACCAGGAGGGGCGCGGCATCGGCCTGAAGAACAAGCTGCTGGCCTATGCGTTGCAGGATCAGGGGCTCGATACGATCGAAGCCAATGAAAAACTGGGCTTCAAGGCCGACCTGCGCGAATACGGCATCGGCGCGCAGATCCTGGTCGACCTGGGCGTGCGGCGGATCCGGCTGATGACGAACAATCCGCGCAAGATCGTCGGCCTGGAGGCGTTCAATCTGGAAATCGTCGAACGCGTGCCGCTCGAGGTCGGCCACTGCGAGTTCAACCAGCACTATCTGGAGACCAAACGCCGGCGGTTGGGGCACATGCTGAGCGGCGCCGCCGTGCTCGGCGCCGCGCCGGCCGATGCGGCCGACGATGGCGATTCGGCCACGAAGCAAGTATCCTGACTCAGCTTGACCGAACGGATCGGGGGGACGGCAGATGGCAAGGGAACGCGCAATGCAGGTGCTGGAGGGGGACTACGACGCCAGGGGATTGCGGCTGGCGCTGGTGGCGAGCCGCTTCAATGAATTCATCGTCGGCAAACTGGTGGAGGGGGCGCTCGACGCGTTCGTCCGCCACGGCGGCGATCCCGGCGCGGTGACCCTCGCCTGGGTCCCCGGCTCGCTCGAACTGCCGCCGGTGCTGGCCCGGCTGGCGCAGAGCGGCCGGTTCGACGCCGTCATCGCGCTGGGCTGCGTCATCCGCGGCGGCACCGACCACTACACCTACGTGGCCGGCGAAGCCGCCAAGGGGGTCGCGCAGGTTGCCCTGAACAGTGCGGTTCCCGTAATTTTCGGCGTCCTGACGGTTGATTCGATCGAGCAGGCGATCGAGCGCGCCGGGACCAAGATGGGCAACAAGGGGGCCGATGCAGCGGTCGCCGCCATCGAAATGGCGCGGCTCTACGCCCGCTTGCCCGGCGCAAAAACAGGCAAGGCGTGATGCCCATTCACGGCGGCGCCTTCCCTCCGCCGCCGGAAGCGGTGCGGGCCGCGCGGCGAACGCTGCGGCGCCAGGCTCCGCCGCTGATTGCAAGATTCCTGAATCATCTCACGGCCTGCCCGGCGATCGCCCCGGATCGGGTCGACACGGCGTGGGCGCTGGCGGCGCTCGCGCGGGAGATGGCCGGCGCGCTGGCCGCCGCGCAGCAGACGGGCGGACGGCCCGTCGTGGAGCTCGTCTTCGCCCTGCACCGGCGCCTGGGCCACGGCGTCGCGACGCCCGCTCCGGCGCCGACCATCGATCTGGCCCCCGTGCTGCGCGGGCTGGCGCCGTATGAGGCCTGGCTCGCGCGGCTGACGGCGGACTCGCCCCCGTGGCGCGCGGCGCTGATGCGCTGGATCGACGTGCTGAGCGAGCGCCTCACGATGCACCGCTACCCTGACCCCTACCGCCGCCGTCAGCACGCCCACGCGCTGCTGGGCCGCCCGCTGGAACTGCTCGCCGCGCCCGCGGTCGGCGCGGCCGAGATTGATCCGGTCGCCCTTGCCCTGCTGCGGTTCTGGGATCTGGCGCGCGCGCGCGCGTACGCCGGCCGCGGCTGGAACCGCCTCGACTCCCCCGCCGACCGCCTGGGGGGATTCTACGGCCTCGCCGACGAGGCCCGCCCGCCGACGCCCGAGGAGATCCGGTCCGCCGCGGCGGCGCTGCATGCTGAGTTGAATGGGGAGTGGCCTGCCTGGGCCGAACCGCTCCGCGCGGACCTGCAAGCGGCCACCGCGAGCTATCTGGAATCCAATCGATGGCCGGCCTGGACCACCGCCGACCGCCCCGCCGGCCTCATCCAACGCATGTTTGGCCGTGCACAGGGATAGCGCACCCGCTCATCGCAAACCCAAGCCGCGGAGCGGGTGACCGGAACAAAGCGAACGCTCTGTAAGCTGAGTGTTAGATCACTGAAGGAACGCTTCCCTGAATTCGACCCGATGCGCTTTGAGCAAGGCGATCAGCTCGTCGCGAAAACTCCGGGCGTGATGATGAATCTCCTGCCGCTGAATGTAGCACGCAAGCTTGGCATCTCCGGATTGGCTGACCGTGAAACAGGCGTAGCCATTCTGCCATTGAAACTCCCCGAGTTCAGGGATCGTGCGATGCACCCAGCCTGACGATTTTGATTTGATCGTGCGAAGCATCGTGGAGACAGAAAAGTCCTGATGCATCTTGGCATAGATGTGCACGTGGTCCTCGGTTCCACCGATACACAGCGCAATACCGTTCATCTCGCGGACTATGCCGCCAAGATATGCAATGAAGTCGACGCCGGATGTCAGGGTCTGTCAGAAATGGCCTGATGTGCTTCGTGCCGAACACCATGTGATAGAGGAGATTGCAGTAGGATTGCCCCATGGAAGATCGCCTCCCTGGGAAGGATTTCCGGCCACCCGCTCCGCGGGTTCGGCTTCTCACCGGACGGACACAGGGTTTGGCCTGCGGCCTGCACCCGGTGCTTTACTCCAAGTGCCCGCTGCGCGGGCTCTCACGCTGTGCGCGACCGCCAAGTCAGTCGTCGTCTCGACCCGGTTGGTCATCATAGAACGTTCGCAGCGCATCGAGCAGTTCGCTCTGGCGCGCGAAATGGATCCGCTGCGTCGGCAGGCTGCGCAGGAAGATCTGGCCGTAGCGCCGCGTCGCGACGCGGGGATCGCAGATCAGGACGGCGCCGCGGTCGGTCTTCGTCCGGATCAGCCGGCCAAAACCCTGGCGGAACTTGATGACCGCCTGCGGGATCACCAGATGATAAAACGGATCCAGCCGCCGCCGGCGGAGATCCTCAATGCGCGCCTCGGTGAGCGGATCGCCCGGCACCTTGAACGGCAATCGCGTCAGCACCAGGCAACTGAGCGCCTCGCCCGCCACATCGACCCCCTCCCAGAAGCTGGAGGTGGCGAACAGAATCGAGCCGATTTCGTTGCGGAAGGCTTCGGTCAGCATCGAGCGCCCGATCGTCCCCTGCCGCAGGCAGGGATAGCCGCGCGCCTCGAGCCCCGGCGCCAGCCGGTCAAACACCCGCCCGAGCAAGGCATAGGAGGTAAAGAGGACGAAGGCGCGGCCGCGCGAGATCTCGAGCGTCGGGCCGAGGAAGCCGGTCAAGGCCTCCTCGAAGCGAGGGTCGGTCGGCTCCGCCATGTCCATTGGCACCCCCACGTAGACCTGCCGTTCATAATCGAACGGCGTCGCCAGGATGAGGGCCCGGAACGGGCGGGCGCGCGGCGGCGGCAACTCATCGGGTTCAGCGGAGGCATCCGAGGGGAGTGGGGGGATCAGCTCAATGATCTCGGCCGCGGAGGTCGCGTTTTCGGCGAACGGTTCGGCCGGCGGCGGCTCCAGCTCTTCGCCGCCCGGCGCGGCGGACGCGCTCGCCTCCGCCGCCGTCGGCCCGATCAGCCCCAGTTGCAGCGGGTCCTCGGCGCCGATCTGGCGCAGCAGATAATCGAAACGCTGATCGACCGTCAGCGTGGCCGAGGTCATGACGACCGTCCGGCATCGACGCAGCAGATTCTCCCGCAGTTCGGCGGCCATGTTGAGCGGAGCGAGACAATAGGTCACGTCGGGGAGCCGGCCGCCCGGCCGACGGCGATACTCGATCCAGCGGCACTGTCCCTCGGCGCTGCCCAGGAACTTGATCAGCCGCCCAATCGCCGCCTCGACTTTGTTCAGGCTGGACTGCAGCTCAAGCAACGGCGTGGCCAGTTCCGGCGACGCCTCCTCCAGGAAGGGCAGGAGCGCGCGGCCGACGGCGCGCAGGTTCTCCAGATACGGGCGCGCGGCGGTGACGACGGCGCGCAGCGGCGCATCGATTTCCTCGCGCCAGAACGGCCCCGCCAGATCCTCGGTTTTGATCCGGCGCTTGATCTCGAGCGGCTGGTGGAGCGGCGTCCGCTCCGTGCGCTCGAGCGCTTCGGCCAACCGGCCGGTCGCCTCCTCCATCGCCGTCAGCAGCTCGTGGTGCTGGAGCGGCAGATCGCGCCCGAGCTTGAGCAGCAGTTCATCGTGCTGCTGGGGCGCCACGGGGTATTCGCCGTTGTGGATCCGGCCGGCGAGCCAGATCAGCAACCCATCGTTGCGCCGCGTGTTGAACAGACGCCGCATGCAGTAGGCCAGGCTGCCGCGACTGACGCGCACGCCGAAGTAGCTGGTGGCGACCTCTTCCAGATTGTGCGCCTCGTCCACGATCAGCCGCTGGTACGGCGGCAGGACGGCCGTCGCCGAGTAGTTCTCCGTTTCGGCCCGGATCGCCATGTCGGCCATCAGCAGGTGGTGGTTGACGACGAGCACCTGGGCCCGGGCGGCGCGGCGGCGGGCGGTGTAGAAAAAGCAGGTATCGTAAAACGGGCAGCGCGTCCGCAGGCAGTTGTCGGCCTCCGACATCACGCTCTCCCACACTTCGGGGTCCGGGGTGAAGGGCAGGTCCTCCAGGCTGCCGGTGCGGGTGGTGCGGATCCAGGCCTGGATCTCGGCCAGTTGGGCGGCCTTCTCGCCGATTTGCAGAAAATCGGGATGCTCGCGCAGATACTGTGCCTTGCGCCGACAGAGGTAGTTGTTCCGGCCTTTCATCAGCGTCGCCTCGAACTGCAGGCCGGAATTCTGCAGCAGCAGCGGGATGTCCTTCTCGATCAACTGCTCCTGCAGATTGATCGTGCCGGTGGCGATGACGACCTTCTCATTGTTGCGAATCGCCCAGGCGATCGCCGGCAGCAGGTACGCCATCGACTTGCCGGTGCCGGTGCCCGCTTCGATCAGGGCGATGCCGTCGGAATTGAACGCCTCGCCGACCGCCTGCAGCATCTCGATCTGTTGAGGCCGGTATTCAAAACCGGCCAGGCGCTCGGCCAGTCGGCCGCCCGGCTTGAGCCAGTTGGCCAGCTTGCCCACGCTGATCGGCTGAAGGGTGGGCGGCTCCAGCGCGCGCACGATGATGCGCAGCGCAGTGCAGTCGTTGTTGATGATGTAGGAACCGACGCCGCGGCCGCCCAGTTCGCTGGCGACGGCGATGTCCGCCTCGGAGGGCTCGAGCCGACCGGAGGGGTGGTTGTGGATGCAGACGTCGCCGGGGCGGGCGTAGGGCAGCAGGGCCGGGACGGCGCCGCGATTGCCGAAGGCGAGCGGCTCGACTGCTTCGACGACGCGGGCGGGGTTGAGCCGGCCGATGAAGAACACTTCGCCGCCGCCGTTGCCGGCGATGACGGCGGCCATCTGCTCGCGGCAGGCCGCGGTGATCAGGCGGTCGAGCTCGCCGGGCGTGGTCGCGATCGCGCGGAAGGGTTCCTTGGGAGTGGCCAGCGCCATGGCATCGCGGTCGCGGCGGGTTGGGTGGCGGGTCCGGCGCTGCGCGGCGGCAGTCCGGCGAACTGTCAATTTATCACGCGACGGGGTCAGCGCCAAGCGCCAAAAGGCGAATAAAAGGCGAACATGGCTCCCGTCCGACGAGGCGGGGAGGCCGGTGACCGACCGCATTACCGATACCGATAGCGATACCAATAGTGAGGGGCGAGCTGCTGGCGGATGAAGTTGGCCCCCGGAATGGGCGGTTCCGGGGGCCGTGGGGGATGAGGTGATGTGTGGGAGAGAAACTTTAGCGGCCGCGGGTTCGGCGACGGGGCGGAAGGGTCGAGCCAACCCTGAACAGCAAAACCTGGCCGTGATATCCATCTGATCGGCGCGCCGGGATGAATTCATGAGTAATTTTTTCCGATTATTCAGTTAAGACGATTCCGTTATCCTTATTCTGGCGCTTTTCTTCTTTGGAGGGCTGCTGGTGGAATGGCTCAGGAACCGGCGGTTCATGGCGGGGAATCGCCGGTTGACGCCGTGCGACGGGATTGATTAAATGATCAAGCCTATCGAGACTGCCGACCTTCGACGCGGAGAGGTGGCCGAGCGGCTGAAGGCAGCAGATTGCTAATCTGTCGTGGGGGGTTACCTCCACCGCGGGTTCGAATCCCGCCCTCTCCGCCATTTCTCGCCTCCCTTGATTCAGATTCGCCCCTTTTGCGGGCCCCCCGGATTGGGGCATGGCTCGGTTTGTCCCCCGGGAGCGCCCGCTGCGGCCCGTAGTTCGCGCCGTCCAGGCCGAGAAGAAGATTTCGCGGCGCGCGGGCGTGTGCGTAGAATGGGGCGTCGTGCGCACGAAACCATCCCGCCGCGCCCGCCGGTCGCGCGAGCGCGAGCCCGCCGAAAGGTTTCACCCATGCCCGTCGCCATGGTTCTCCTCTGCCTGATCGCGCTGATTCTGCCGACGCCGTCCGCCTGGGCGCAGCCGGCCGCGCCGGAAGCGCCGCCGGACGAACCGGAGTGGACGCTGCTGGCGCCGTTGCGGGTGGTGCGGCTCGACAACGGCATGACGTTCCTGCTCTATCCCAACGACCGGGCGCCGATCTTCTCCGGCGTGATCCGCTACGACGTGGGGGGGAAAGACGAGATCCCGACGCAGACCGGCATTTCGCACATGTTTGAACACATGGCCTTCAAGGGGACGTCGCGGCTGGGCACGACCGATTACGCGGCGGAGCAGGAAGCACTGGCGGAAGTCGAGCGGCTGGCCTACGCGTACGACCGGCTGCGCAATCAGCTCGCGCGCGACGATTCGCCGACGACGGCGCGGCTTGACGCGCTGCGCGAGCTTGCGATGCAGTTTCAGGCCGCGCAGGCCGCCGCCGGGCAGTACGTCGTCAAGGATGAGTTCGACGAGATCTACAGCCGCGAGGGGGGCAGCCAGATGAACGCCACCACCTCGCCCGATGCGACAACGTATTTCATCAGCCTGCCGGCCAACCGGCTGCCGCTATGGGCGCGGATGGAAAGCGAGCGGCTGGCCGACCCCGTCCCGCGCGAGTTCTACCGCGAACGCGAGGTGATCCTGGAGGAGCGGCGGATGCGGCTGGACAACAGCCCGCTGGGCCGACTGTGGGAGATCACGATGGCCACGGCCTACGTCGCGCATCCGTATGGTTACCCGACGATCGGCTGGGAGAGCGACATCGCGAACCTGAAAGCGACCGAGGCGATGGCGTTCTACCGGCGGCACTATACGCCGGACCGGGCCGTCGGCGTGCTGGTCGGCCAGTTCAATCCGGAGGAAGCCGAGGCGCTGCTGCGCGAGACGTTCGGCAAGCTGCCCCCGGCCCCGGAGGATCTTGCCGAACACCGGATCGTGCCCGAGCCGGAGCAGATGGGCGAACGGCGCGCGACGCTGGAATTTCCGGCGACGCCGGCGTTGCTGCTGGCGTGGCACAAGCCGCCAGCGCCCGGCAAGGCGGATGTCGCGGCCGAACTGCTGGGGCAGATCGTGGCGGGGGGACGCAGCGCGCGGTGGTTTGAGCGGCTGGTCAAGGAGGAACGGCTGGCCGCCGAGGTCCACACCTTCACCGGGCCGGGCGATCGCGAGCCCAATCTGTTCATGATCTATGCGACGCCGCAGCCGGGCCATACGCTCGACGAGCTGGAGGCGGCGCTGCGCGAGGAGGTCCGGCGCGTCCGCACCGAGCCGGTCAGCGCGGAGGAACTGGAGCGGGCGCGGAAGAACCTGCGCGCCGACACGATCCGCGCGCTGCAGACCAACCTGGGCCTGGCCCGGACGCTGGCCGAGTATGCGCAGATCGGCGCCCCCGCGCCGGGCGAGATCGATCCGTGGTATCTGGAGCGCCGGCTCCATCAGCTTGAAGGGTTGACGGCCGGGGATCTGCTCGCCTTCGCCGCCGAGTATCTGACCGATGCCAATCTGACGGTCGGCAGCCTGACGCCGCCCCCCTCGGCGGAGGAAACGCCGCCGGGAGCCGGCGCGAGGGGGGGCACAGATTCGGGAGCATCAGAAGAGACACAAGGGACATAAAGGAATCAAAGGATAGAAGTGGGACTACGGCCTGTTGATGAACCCCTGGGTCATAGTTGGATGAGGGGCAATCAGCCGGCGGCGGTGCTGGCGGTGGGCGCGGCGGTCAGCCGCCGCCGGTCGGCGGGGCGGGGGGCGGGGTTTCCTCTTCGTCGGCCAGGCCCGGAACGGGTTCGGCCTCCAGTTTCTTGATCCCCAGATCGTAACCTTTAGTCGTACGGACGACGCCGAAGACGACCCGCACGACGCGCGAGGTCTTCGGGTCGAGCCCCTGCTTCTCCAGCTCGGCCTCCTCCAGTTGCATCATCCGCGCGATGGCCGGCGGCCCGTAATTGAAGACCTGAAAGACGCCGCTGCCGCTGCGCTTGACGAACTGGCCTTCGTTGGTCTGGGCGCGGCTGAGAAAGCCGGGGTTGGGATCGTTCCCGTTCAGGTTCATCAGCATGATCCGGATGCCGTAACGCCCCAGCACTTCCTGCGACACATTGGGCGGCACGCCGGTGATGTCGATTTCGCGGATCGCCCCCTCGTTGAGCCCCTCGGTGCGGAACAGCGTCTGGTCGGCGCTGAGCTTGCTCTGGAGCATGGCCAGTCGGCGGTCGATCTGGCGCGAGCGGCCCTTGCGCAGTTCCTCGGGCAAATCCAGTTGCGGGACGGGAACGGACGGGTCGGGGCGCTCCTCGTCCGCGGGCTCGGGCTGCGCCGCGGCGGCGGCGGCATCATCCGGCGGCGATTCCTCGGCGGGTTCTTCGAACGCTTCATCCGGCGCCAGGGTCTCCGCGACGGGCGCGTCGGTTACCGGCCAGGATTCGGTTTCGATGGGTATTTCGTAATCTGCGGACGGCTCGATCAGCCAGTCGGTCGGCTCAATGACGGGCGTCGCGGCCGGCGTCGGCGACGGCGTGGGTTCGGGGGTCGGCTCGGGCGTCGGCTCGGGGGTCTGAACGACGACCGGCTCGGGTGTCGGTGATGCCGTCGGTGTCGGCGTCGGCGTGGGCGTCGGCGTGGGCCTCGGTGTCGGCGTCGGTGTCGGCGTCGGCGTCGGCGTCGGTGTCGGCGTCGGTGTCGGCGTCGGCGTGGGCGGCGG
>ERZ795049.1669-NODE-1669-length-28323-cov-5.347106_pt1 | contig 28323 bp, 26 predicted proteins | sample MGYA00375133_ERZ795049 | MGnify/ENA primary metagenome ERZ795049 (study PRJEB30178, sample SAMN05720147) | activated sludge metagenome | isolation source: anaerobic digester from wastewater treatment plant | place: Japan | collected 2015-04-20 ... | reverse complement strand
TACAGGTATCCAATCTACATTTGATGCTGCTGTAGTAGCTGCAAACGGAACAATTTCTGCTGATGCTGATTTCTCTATCATCAACCTTGCAGGTGTTGACGTAACTGCTCAAAATGGTAGCTTAGCTGCTGGTGCATATATCGTGAAGCTTGCTAACGGTGCTGCTCAAGTAGTAACATTGAAATAATACTATTTCACGTATACTGATAAAAGGGAACAGATTCTGTTCCCTTTTTTTATTTCTTATTTGTATGCTTTTTTTTTTGAAATAGCATTACTCAAAATCTACCACAGTAATGCCCGATCCTCCTAGTTGTATGTGCTCATCGCTAATACGTGTTATTCCCGGTATGCTTGATAGGTATTGACGAATAACTTCGCGTAAGGCTCCTGTTCCTGTGCCATGCAATATACGTACCCTGCTGGCATTTACAATAAAAGCATCGTCAATGTAGTAGCGGATAATTTGTAGAGCTTCCTCTGCTCGTTTGCCACGCACATCAATTTCTTGTTTAAATTGTAGTTTCCGCTCTCTCATCTCATCTTGAGTACGTTGGCTGATATAGCTAATATGGCGTTGTAGTTGTTTTTGTTGCTTATTGCTTATGCGTTCAAGTTGATCGAGTTTAATAGTCGATTTTAATTGACCAATGGCGATGATGGCTGTTTTTTGATGGATACTTACGATTGTGCCAGTTGTTTCTTTGTCGATAATGCGTACTGCATCCCCTACATGTAGTGTTTTGTTTTCAGTCTGTTCGCTTTTTTCTTTGTTCGCTTTTAGTGGTTTGATGGCACTAAGTCGTTGTTCTAAAACGTCCTGTTGCTGTGTGTCGTTGATGGATTGTTTGTATTCTTCGAGCTTTTTTCGAGCAATGGCAGTTTTTTCTTTATCTGCTTGTGATTGCTTAATAGTACGAATGGTATTTTCGATAGACGCATTGGCTTGTTGTAAAAGCAACGATGCTTCATTTTTAGCGTCTTTCAGTACTTGTTTACGCTGTTTGGTAACTTGTTCAAGCTCCTTGCGAAGTTGTTCTGTTGTTTCTTCTAGTTTTTTCTCTTTCAGGCGTATTTGTTGACGTTTATTCTCCCAATAACGCTTGTCACGAGCTATATCTTGCAGGTTTTTGTCAAAATCAATGTGTTCAGCCCCCACTTTGAGCGTAGCGTCTGCAATAATATGTTCGGGCAAGCCAATTTTACGTGCAATTTCGATGGCAAAGGAACTTCCAGGATTACCTATTTCCAATTGAAATAATGGTTGCATAAGGTGCCTATCGTAGAGCATTGCACCGTTTACAACGCCTTCATTTTCGGTGGCAAAGTGTTTTAAATTCGTATAATGGGTAGTAATTACACCAAAAGCTTTTTGTTGGTTAAATACGTGTAAGGTAGCCTCCGCTATTGCACCTCCAATAAGCGGTTCAGTACCTGTGCCAAATTCGTCGATGAGTAGCAGAGTAGCTTCTTGGCAGTGTTTGGCAAAAAACTTCATATTCGTTAAATGCGAACTGTATGTACTTAAATCGTTTTCAATACTTTGTTCATCGCCAATATCGATAAAAATTCGCTGAAAGATACCCATAGTGCTTGATTCTTTCATCGGCACTAGTAAGCCACATTGCATCATATACTGAATAAGACCTACTGTTTTTAAACATACCGATTTGCCGCCTGCATTCGGTCCAGAAATGACCAAAATACGTTCTTGGTCGTTTAGTTTGATACTTAGTGGAACAATCGCTTTCCCTTGTTTGCGAAGTGATAAGTAAAGCAAGGGATGAAACGTATCCTGCCAATCAATGTGCGGGTTGTTTTCGATAACAGGTTTTGTCGCTTGTAGCTGAATGGCTAGCAGTGCTTTGGAGCGAATAAAATCAATGGTGCCTAAAAAATGATACGAATGAAGTAAATCGGGTAACATTGGACGAATAAAATTGGCACATTGCACCAAGATGCGGGTAATTTCGCGTTTTTCTTGTAGCTCCAATTCGCGAATCTGATTATTTGTTTCCACGACTTCGGCAGGTTCAATAAAAATGGTTTTTCCACTGGCAGATTCGTCGTGTATAATCCCATTAATTTTGCGTTTGTACGAAGGAGAAACAGGAATTACTAGTCGCCCTTCGCGAACAGCAGGCGTTACTTCGTTGTCAATGTATCCATCTGTTTGCCCTTTGCGAATAATTTGTTGTAATAAACGTGAGATAGTGCCCGAAAGTTGCGATTTAGAACGCCTAATAAAGGCTAATTCGGGCGAGGCACTGTCCTTAATTTTCCCAAATTTTGATAAAATCGTGTCAATGTGTTTTGTAATAGGAGGGAATAATAAGACATCTTTTGCTAAGAGGTGTAATTGTTCAAAACGTTTGGCATCTTTTTGTTGGATAAATTGTACAATATGTTGTATGGTAAGCAGCGATCGGTATAAATCGAACAATTCGTTTTCGAGCAAATACGTACCTTCTATACGAATACGCGATAAGGCTGGACGAATATCCACATACGCATCTGTTGGAAACGAATCATGTTCGTTGAGTAAGGTTAACAGCTCGTTTGTTTGGCTTAAGCGTGTATCAATAGTAACAAGCGAATCCGAAAATGTCATTTCATCCACTTTTTCTTCGCCAAGCGGACTAATGCAATGGTGTTTTAGAATGGCTCGAATGCTATCAAATCCAATTTTTGTCTCAAAATGAGCAGGATAAATCATACATGTGCTTGCTTTATTACGATACAAAGGTAGTTTATTTGTTGTAATGGAGCAATAGCTGTAGTTTTTTATAAAAATCAATATAAAAATTTGCAAGAGAAAAAAAAAGCAATTACATTTGCACCACTTTTGCTAAAGCAAGATAAGGAGAGGTGGCAGAGTGGTCGATTGCGGCGGTCTTGAAAACCGTTGTACTGCGAGGTACCGGGGGTTCGAATCCCTCCCTCTCCGCAATAACAGCTGATTATTAGCACGTTGCAAATTTATCACCCATTTTAGCCCTTATAAAGGTTGAAATGGGTGATTTTGTTATATTGATAGGTGGCTTGTCCTGACATAATTTTTTACCCCAAAAAGGTGTAAAATGGAAACAAGGATTACTCTCCATACTCCTCGTGTGGAACAACAACACTACGCTCACCCCAAGCATGGTAGCCAAAAATCCCTAGTATATTTTGAAAGTTCGTTAAAACCCATTACATTTGAGCAAAAATTAAACTAAACGGAGGTTTTTAGACAGACTGATGTTAGGGGCAAGTGCCGAAAAAATATAGACATATTAAATAACATAATTATGACAGATGAATTAATAAAATACCATGCTCTTGAATTTTTCAGACAACATTCAAGATACCTAAGTGAGGATTCTATATTTGACATTGAAAGAGACTTACGAAACTATCAAGTTGAAAATAGAAAATTATATGAGTTTAAATATCAAGATGCAATCGAAATAGGCATTTTAAAGACTTATTTACTTGACAACGACATAATTATTTTTAAAGAAAGTGCAAGAGTTACAGGAGAAAGACTTTATGGGCTTTCTGAATACGGGAAAGAACTTCTTAAAAGGAATAAAGAACATTCCTATCAATGAGAATCAAATTCTTTTTGCGTTCGGTCTGTTCATTCTGTAACTCTCCAATAATAAACTTTTGGACTTTTAGTAATTTTATCTATGTAACGATTGAAAGCCTTTGACTTTTCTATTGGAAAAGGTTTAATTACGACAGTAGAATCTCTATATGTGACTATTATGAAATTATATTTCATGACTTTTATTTGACAGTTAATATGGCACTGACAGGGTTATTTAAATTGAAAATAGATAATTAAAACGACTAAAAACCAAGCACCAGTCACTAACACGCTCTTATCTTTGTATTTAAATTAGGATTTTGAAAGTCGGGGTTTATTTCTGTCCTTTTGTTGTGAAAACAACAAGGCATTTTAGGATTACGGAGAAAGAAATTTACTTTTTCAACGGTGCGAAAATTAGGTAATTGTGCAAAAGTATGTAACAAGGCATTTTTTACAAACGAGAAATTTGGGAGAAATATATGGGAGAAAAACAGGAACCCGGACAATTTTTGCGTTGTATGCTCCAATTAGGCTATGAGAATTAACCACGATTGGACAATTGGGTAGACTGCCCTGTCTGTCTACATTAACAGGGAGAGCCTCCCTTACCCTGATAAAATAATAGAGTTCTAGTGTTTACTGGGGCTCTTACTGTTTTTAGTTAATTTCTTTTCTTTGTATTTGGTGTAAATTAAATGCTCTTCTTTTTTATACTTGTTTAGACAAAATAATTGCATAAAAATTGTTTTGTATTCTTTCTTTTTTATTAACTTTGAGCCCTGAATGTTTTTTTAGTTTTTCTCTTGTTTAGAAAGAATAAGTAAAAACTACGTAATTTATTTAATAAAGGGAATACATTAATCATTTTAAATAAAACAAGTAATTAATCAAAACACAAAAAAAAAAATGAAAAAGTTGTTTGCAGTTTTAGCAGTAATTTTTAGTCTTACTTTCGGTTTGACTTTCTCAGCGTTGGCACAAGATGCAGCTCCGGCGGTCGACTCAACATCGGTAGAGCAAGTAGCCACAGATGAGGCAGTAGTAGAAGAAACAGTTGCTCCTGTAGTTGAAGAAGGAGGAATTCACCAAGCATTAAAACAAAAATTTATCGAAGGTGGTGCTGGTTTTATGGCATCAATTGCATTATGTCTTATTTTAGGGCTAGCCGTATGTATTGAGCGTATTATATATTTAAGCTTAGCTACTTCAAATTCTAAGAAGTTATTAGAAGAAGTTGAAGCTGCATTGGCACAAGGAGGTGTAGAAGCTGCCAAAGAAATATGTCGCAATACAAGAGGTCCAGTTGCTTCTATCTTTTATCAAGGCTTAACACGTATTGACGAAGGTATTGACGTAGTAGAAAAATCTATTATTTCTTATGGAAGTGTTCAAACAACTTTACTAGAAAAGAATTTATCTTGGATAGGTTTGTTTATTGGATTGGCTCCTATGTTAGGATTCTTGGGAACAGTAATTGGTATGATTGAAGCTTTTGACCGTATTCAACAAGCAGGTGATATTTCTGCAACTATCGTAGCAGGAGGTATCAAGGTAGCTTTGATTACTACTGTTGGAGGTCTTATTGTAGCTATTATTTTACAAGTATTTTATAACTTTATTGTTTCGCGTATTGAATCAGTAGTAAGCGATATGGAAGATTCTTCAATTTCTATGTTAGATATTTTAGTCGAACAAAGCAATAAAAAATAGATTATTTTACAATTAAAAAATAAAAACATGTTAAACAATCTTTCGAAAATAACCCTCTATGTCCTAATAGGCATCACAGTGGTAGTTTCTGTTTTGTTCTTTTGGGGTGGAGCAGTAGATGAATATGCTGAATACATAGAACCAAATTATACACAAGCAATGATGATTTTAATGTATGTGTTGTTTGGTATAGCTATTCTTATTACCCTTGTATCGCTACTTATTGCATTTTTGGAAAATTTTAAAGTAGATAAAAAAACCGCAACCAAGCCATTAATTAGTATTTTTGCTTTATTAGCATTGGTAGGTTTTGCTTGGTTAATAGCAGATGGCAGCCCGATGCAAATTTTAGGTTTGGATGCTCAGCCTACTGAAAATGAAATTAAGTTTGTAGATGTGCAAATAAAAGCAATCTATCTATTGTCGGGTGTAGCAGTGTTGTCAATGTTTTTAAGCTTCTTTACAAAAAGATTAAAATAAGTTGTAATACACGAATCATATTAAATTAATAAATAGAATGAGTAGAAATAAAAGAAAAGTACCTGAAATTAATTCAAGTTCGATGGCGGATATTTCCTTCCTGCTCTTGATTTTCTTTTTGGTAACTACTACTATGGTGGTAAATAAAGGGCTTGCTAGAAGATTGCCTCCACCCATTCCGCCTGACCAAAAAACAGAAGATTTAAAGGTAAAAGAGCGTAATGTATTGGTAGTGTTGCTGAATTCGGATAATCAATTGATGGTGCAACGTGAATATATCAGTGTAACTGAATTGCGTAAGAAAGCAAAAGAATTTATCGTAAATGCGAATAATGCTCAAGATATGCCTGAAAAAAAAGCTGAAGAAGTTCAATTTTTTGGAGAAGTTCCTCTTACACGGGATCATGTGATTTCTCTTCAAAATGATAGAACTACTTCGTATAAAGCATACATTGAAGTGCAAAATGAGCTTATAGCTGCATATAATGAATTGCGTGAAGAATTAGCTAAATCGAAGTTTGGAGTATCGTATGCGGAGCTAGATGATGATAGAAAAACAGCCATACAATACATTTATCCACAAAAAATTTCGGAAGCGGAACCAAAAAATTATGGAGGGAATAAGTAATGGGAAAATTTAATAAAAATAGTAGTTCGAGAGAATTGCCTACTATTAGTACCGCATCATTGCCTGACATTATTTTTATGTTGTTGTTCTTCTTTATGGCAACCACACAATTAAAAGAGGTTGACTTTAAGGTGTCCATTAAGGAACCTAAGGCTACTGAGTTGGAAAAATTGGACAAGAAGAATCTGGTTCGCTTTATTTATGTAGGTACTCCGACTGATAAATATAGAGGTGTATATGGGTCTGAAACGCGTGTACAACTTGATGATGCTTTTGCTGATGTATCGCAAATCGAAGATTATATTGTAGCTCAACGTGCGGCTATGAATGAGTATGAGCAATCGCTACTAACTGTAGCTCTTAGAGTTGACGAAGATGCTAAGATGGGCATTGTAACAGACATTAAACAGTCTTTGCGTAGAGCGTATGCCTTAAAGATTAATTACGTTTCAAGACAACGCGATAATAGCCAAGGTTTTTAAAATCAACAGTGATGGTTGAAATAAATAAAAAAGAGAAGTCTTAGATAGGAGGCTTCTCTTTTTTTTTAGGGATGTAAAAATTGGATGATATCAGGGTGCGATAGTAGCTTGGTAAACTCATCTTCAAAGTTTGGAGTAAACAATTGTTTCCCCAAAGAATTTTTAATGTCATCTATCACCCAAAACCTAGCATCTTGAATTTCTTCTAAGTTGGCTTGAATGGGAAAATCGTATTGAACCCAAAAGCTATGTACCAATTCGTGTTCTACTTGTGAGCGAAAGGGATACTGGAAGAGAAAGTTTGCCGAAAAATCTTTGATTTTTAATTCTTCATACGCTTCGCGAACTAAGGCTATCTGTATGCTTTCGCCATCATCTACATGCCCACCCACGGCAGTGTCCCATTTATTTGGCTGAATGTCTTTATTGGCTGCACGTTGTTGCAAAAATAATTGTTTCTTGGCGTTAAATACATGAAGGTGTACCACTGGATGAAGGAGAAAAGACCCTGAATGACACTCTTTTCGGGTTGCTTTACCAATTCTTTCGCCAGTTTCGGTTACTATAGGAAACCATTCTGTTTGTTGCATAACATTATTTTTGTACAAAAGTAGAAAATATTTCTTATTTTAAGCGTATACGAGTTGTCTGAATACTGTATCTTTGTTTTTTTATTAGAACAATTAACGAATGAATTATCATCGTATCTTTCGTACTTATTTTTTATACAAACTGATTTTTAAATACGTTCGGTGTATACATGCTTATATATTGCATCGTTCATATACTGTATATAATGCAGAAAATATACCTACTGGCAAGCCATTTATTATGGTAGCCAATCATCAACATGGAATTTTGGATGCTCTGGCATTATTGTTTATGATTAAAGATGGTAGATATCCGGTGTTTATGGCACGTGCTGATGTGTTTAAGAATAAGTATGTTGCACAATTGTTAGTTTTTTTTCGTTTACTACCAGCCTTTCGTATGCAAGATGTAGGTAAAAATAGGGTGCTTGAAAATGAAAAAGTGTTTGCAACTACGGCTCAGTTACTTGCTCAGCATAATGGCATTTTAGCACTTTTTCCTGAAGGGGGGCATCAAGAAAGGGAACAATTAGGAAAACTGAAAAAAGGATTTGCTCGGATAGCCTTTCAAACAGCCTCTTGTGCTAATTTTGAAACAGAAATTTTTGTATTACCCGTGGGTATTCATCATATAGGAGGATTGTTTCAGAGTAAGGTTTCGGTGTGTGTTGGCAAACCCATTTCTGTTCTTACTTTTCAAGAACTCTATATGCAAGAGCCAGAAAAAGCACAACAGCAGTTGCTTGAACAAACAGCAAGAGCTATGAGTAGTAATATGCTAGACATAAAAGAAACAACATATTACAACGAATATTTGGTGCTGTGTACGATAGCTCGTATATATCGAAAAAATAATGCAGCTATTCAAGAGCGTTATGCTACTGATTTGGCTATAGAACAAGCTGTTGTAAGTAGGGTAGAATTGCTTAAAGTACATCAAGAAACAACATACGTAGAGTTGATGAAGTTGACTAAAAACATGGATGAACTAATTGTAAGTTTGCATTTGTCATACGAATTGGTGTGTGAAAAAAAACACTCTATTGCGAAGCGAGGCATGCATGTTTTTATTACGATACTATTGATTCCCATACAGATATATGCATTTGTTCATCAGATTATCCCTTTTTTATTAACTAGTGTATGTAGTAGAAATGCGGGAGATGAGTTGCTAAAAGTTTCTTTGCAATTAGCTCTAGGAGCTTTATTTATTTTTCCATTATGGAATGGATTTTTAGTGTTTATTCTATTTTTACTAGAAGTTCCATTTTCTTGGTTGGTTTGTTATGGCATATCTCTTCTTTTTAGTATTTGGGTGTTTTTTAGGAGTGTTTCTGCTTGGAGTTTTTGTCAAGCTTGGTGTCGCAGACAACTAGTAAGGCTGACTAACCGTTCTGCAATAAAAGAAATAGAGGGAATATTAAAAAACATTTTCTCAATTATAGGGGTATAATTAGTTTGTTTATATAAAGATATATTCTTTTTGTATAAAATATTTTATTTTTCAGATAAGAAATTTTACCTTTAGACGTTTTTTAGATAATTTATTCCTATGATACGCCTCACCAATATTCACAAAACATATTACAATGGTTCTCCATTAAAAGTTCTTAAAGGAGTTGATTTACACATCAAAGAGGGAGAATTTGTTTCCATCATGGGGGCTTCTGGTTCTGGAAAATCTACTTTGTTGAATATTTTAGGGATATTGGATAATTATGACGAGGGAGATTATTATTTAGACAATCAACTTATCAAGAATTTAACCGAAACACAAGCCGCTCAATACCGTAATGAATTAATTGGGTTTGTTTTTCAATCATTTAATCTAATTCATTTTAAAAATGCATTAGAGAATGTTGCTTTACCACTTTACTACAAAGGGATAGCTCGGAAAAAGCGTAATGCTATAGCATTGGAGTATTTGGAAAAAATGGGTTTGAAAGATTGGGCTCATCATTATCCTAATGAGCTTTCTGGAGGACAAAAACAGCGTGTAGCCATTGCTCGTGCACTTATTTCTAATCCAAGAGTAATATTAGCTGACGAACCGACTGGAGCCTTGGATAGTCAGACTTCAGTAGAAGTTATAGACTTATTAAAGGCAATTAACCAACAGGGTGTAACCGTGATAGTGGTAACTCACGAAAATGAAGTAGCTGCCTCAACAGAACGTATTATACGAATGAAAGATGGTATTATTCAGCCTCAAGATATACATCAGTAAGATATGATACACTTTCAATTATGGGAAGAAATTTTTGCGTCTTTGCGTAGAAATAAACTTAAAACAGCTTTAACTGGATTTGCTGTGGCATGGGGTATATTTATGCTCATTGTTTTGCTGGCAGCAGGTAATGGCTTAAAGAATGGAATGGCATTGAATTATAAAGATGACTCCAAGTTGGCTGTTTGGATGTGGTCTGGTAGAACTAATTTGGCATACAAAGGGCTTCCTACAAAACGCAATATTCAGTTTACGAATACGAACGAAACAATATTGAGGAAAGATTTTGATGCATCTATTGGAGAATTATCGCCCCTGATTGATATGCGAGGGAAAAATGTGATGTACAAAAATGAAAAAGGAATTCACGATGTGCGTGGTGTTTTGCCCGAGTTTGTGCCTATTGAAGCATTGGAGATGCTCCCCAATCAAGGACGTTTTGTTAACCAATTGGATTGTGATCATAAACGAAAAGTAGTGGTTGTAAGTTCCAAATTTGTTCAGGATTTTTTTAAAGACGAGTCCCCGTTAGGTAAACAATTGAGTATAGATGGTATCATGTTTACCGTTATAGGCGTTTTTAAAGAAGTGCCTCGTAGCTGGCAAAAATTAGTGTATATTCCACTTCCTACAGCTCAAAGTTTGTATGGATTTGGAGATAAGATACATGAAATATCGTTTAATTTACATATGCAAAACGAAACCAATGTTGATGAAAGCAAGCAAATTATGGATAATATTAAGCAACGTTTTGCATCATACCATCAATTTGATGTAGAAGATGAAGGAGCGATGGGGTATTGGAATACCCTAGAGAGTTTTTTGTTTACCCAAAAGTTATTTGCTGGGATATCTATTTTTGTGTGGATTATCGGTGTTGGAACTCTTATTGCGGGAATTGTTGGTATTAGTAATATCATGTTAATAAGCGTAAAAGAGAGAACAAAAGAATTTGGTATTCGACGAGCTTTAGGAGCTAAACCATCTTCAATTATTGTGTTAGTTGTGTTAGAATCGATTATTATAACGGCTTTTTTTGGTTATATCGGAATGGTGTTTGGTGTTGGTCTGACCGAGGGAGTAAATTATGTGATGAAGCAAATGCCAATGGATGAAACAGGTGCAGTCTTTTTTTATAACCCCACTATTCAACTTGATTTAGTTATGGTGGCTACTGTTTTGCTCATTATTGCAGGTGTTATTGCAGGTTATTTTCCTGCACGTAAGGCTATTAGAATTAAACCTATAGATGCTTTGAGAGACGAATAAGTATATGCGTATAGTTGATATTGACAGATGGCAAGAAATTTGGCATACTATAAAGCAAAATAAGCTTCGTAGTGTAATGACTGCGTTTGGTGTGTTTTGGGGAATACTGATGTTGGTTATTATGCTTGGTTCTGGCAAGGCTTTGGAGAATGGGATATTAGATGGAACTGAAAATTTTGAAAGAAATTCATGTTTTATGTTTGCTGGGACTACTACTGAACCATATAAGGGGTTTCAGCGTGGACGTTCGTGGTATATTACATCGAGTGATTTGGTGGCGATTGAAAAAAATGTAGAGGGAGTTAAATTTACTGTCCCTTACGTTTTTCCAACAAATACTACGGAGAATAATGTGATGAATGGTATGAAAGTGGGATCTTTCTCTGTACAGGGAATTACTCCGGAATTGTATTTGGTGAATCCTCAGATTTTGTTGCAAGGACATCTCATTAATAAATTAGATGAACTAGGCAAACGAAAAATTTGTGTTATAGGGGAAAAGGTAAAAGAACAACTTTTTTTAGCAGATGAAACAGTTGTGGGGACATATATTCGTGTAAATGGTGTGTGTTTTCAGGTAGTGGGAGTTATTAAATCAGCAACTCAAATAAATATTGGTAGTCAGCCAGAAAATACCGTATTTGTGCCATATACTACTGCCAAACAAGTATTTAATTTAGGAGATCGAATATCATATATCTCTGTAGTTGCCGAAGATTGGGCAGATATATCCAAAGTAGAAGAAGATACTAAAGAGGTACTTAAGGCTCGTAATAGTATCGCTCCGTCTGATAATGAAGCTATTTGGAGTTTTAATATGAAACAACAATTTCAACAAATTGGAGCGTTATTGCTCGGTATTCAACTATTAATTTGGATAGTGGGAATTGGTACCTTGTTAGCCGGTATAATAGGTGTGAGCAATATTATGCTTATTACCATTAGAGAGAGAACAAAAGAAATTGGAATTAGGCGAGCCATTGGAGCCACTCCCAAAGTTATTATTGGTCAAATTTTGGTAGAAAGTTTGGTACTTACTGTATTAGCAGGTATGGGAGGCTTAGTTCTGGGTGTGTGGATATTGCATTTTGCCAATGGATTAATTCCTGCTGATGGCATGTTTTTTAAGAATCCACATATCGATTTTGGAGTTGCGATTATCGCTACAGGTATTATGTCGCTATTTGGTGTGCTTGCAGGAATTATTCCTGCCCGAAGAGCTATTCGGATAAAACCCATTGATGCAATAAGAGAAGAATAAAATGTAACATTTTAACTATAAAAAGATATGAAAAAGTTTTTAAAAATTAGTGCAATTGTCATATTGGTTGTGTTAGTATTGGGCACGTTCTACATGTTGTGGAAAAAATCACAGCCTGAGAAAACTAGCTTTTCAACAACATCTCCGATTGTTACCACTATTGAAAATAAAACCGTAGCAACAGGAAAGGTTGAGCCACGTACGGTTGTTCAAATTAAACCTCAAATATCAGGTATTATTACTGAAATATACAAAGAGGCTGGGCAACAAGTGAAAGCAGGTGATGTAATAGCTAAGGTACAAATTATTCCTGATATGGTGTCATTAAGTGCTGCCGAATCGCGTATTAAAAGGGCTCAAATAGCACTTGAAAAGGCTCAAATAGATTATGATAGACAAAAATCTTTGTTTGATAAGGGGGTTATTTCTCAAGAAGCTTATCAAACAGCTACTATCGAACTTAAATCTAGTCAAGTAGATTTAGTGGATGCTCAAAATAATTACGATTTGATGAAAGAAGGCATAACACGTAATGCAAGTAATTACAGTAATACACTTATTCGTTCCACAATCAATGGCATGATTTTAGATATTCCTCAAAAGGTAGGTAGTTCTGTTATTCAAAGTAATAATTTTAATGATGGCACCACTATTGCTACAGTTGCCAATATGAAAGATATGATTTTTGTAGGAAAGATTGACGAAACTGAAGTGGGTAAAATAAAGGTTGGAATGCCTATTGTGCTAGTTATTGGAGCTTTAGAAGGTAAAACATTTGATGCTACATTAGAGTATATTGCACCACAAGGGATAAGCGATGGTGGAGCTATTGTATTTGAGATTAAAGCGGCTGTGTCATTGTCTGATGATGTTTTTGTTCGGTCGGGGTATAGTTCTAATGCACAGATTATATTAGAAAAGAAAGAAAATATTCTGGCTTTGCCCGAAAGTGCTTTGATTTTTGAGAAAGATAGTGTATTTGTTGAGGTTCAAACAAAAGATACATTAGTATTTGATAAAAGAGCTGTCAAATTAGGTTTATCTGATGGTATTAATATTGAAGTGTTGGAAGGCGTAACGCAAAATGAAAAGATTAAACTTGTTAAATAGAAATATGAGAACACCACTATTAGTTATATGGTTGCTATTCGTTAGTAGTATACTATTTGGTCAGCAAAAATGGACTCTTGAGCAATGTTTAGAGCATGCAAAAGTAGAAAATATTCAAGTTCAACAGCGATTGATACAGGCAGAAAATGCAAAAATTAATCTACAGCAATCGAAACAAAATTTATTACCCGATTTAAATATGTATGTAGGTCAAAGCTTTAGTTTTGGTCGATCTATTGATGAAACAAACACGTATCAAAATAATAATGTCCAGAATACAAATTTTTCATTATCAAGTAGTTTAAATTTGTATGATGGTGGTAGGATGTTTTATGCTATTGAGAAATCAAAACTTGATTTTCAGGCACTATTACTAGATGTAGAACAAGAAAAAAGTACGATTGAATTACAAGTTCTTTTGCACTATTTTCAGGTGTCATATGCAAAGAAACAGGTAGAATTAGCTGAAAATCAATATGCTTTGACTAGCAATCAACTTGAAAAAACGAAAGCTTTAATAGACGCAGGAAGGTTGCCTGAAGGCGAAATATACCAAGTAAAGGCTCAATTATCGCAAGAAGAACTTGCTATATTACAAGCAAAGCATGAAGTTAATAATTTGTTGATGCAGTTTGCTCAACTCCTTTTAATTGATGATGTGGATAGCTTTGATATTGAAGATGTAGAGATTGTGGCAAGAGAGGAGTATTTGCTTCCGATGTTTGAAAATGTATATACAAGTACGATTGCTACCATGCCTTCTATAAGGGCGGAACAGCTTCGATTAGAGAGTGCTAATCAACAAGTACGTATAGAAAAATCGGCTTATTACCCACGATTATCTATGGGTGCTAGTTATGGCAATGGGTATTATAATGCTGAAAACAGGCTTAATTTACCTTTTTCAGAACAATGGCAACAAAACCAAAATATTGCAGTAACGCTGAATCTTCAAATACCTATTTTCAATAAAATGTCTGTGATTAACAGAGTAAAACAATCAGAACTTGCCGTAAAGAGTCAGGAATTAGTTGCTAAAAACACTAAAATACAACTTCGACAAGAGTTACAGCAGGCTTATTTGTTAACTGTGGCGGCAAAAGAAAAAATCAGTGTCTCTGAAAATAATGTCCGTGCAATGCAAAAATCATTTGATTATCAGACAGAAAAATTTGATAGTGGAGTCTCCACTATTTATGAATATAATGAGGCTAAGAATGCATTAACCAAGGCTTTATCCAATCAAACTCAAGCCATGTTTGAGTTTTTATTCAGAAGCAAAGCTATTGAGTTGTATATGGGGAAGTAAATTTTAATATATAACCAATCCAGCCATCCCAGCCAGAAGGATTAAAAAAATTGGATTGACTTTACAATAAGCTGCCACGAATACGGTACCAAAAATGATAAAACTGATGTAATCAATAAAGTTGGAGGGATTACTAAGCAATAAGGCTGCTGAGGCAATTAACCCAATAATGGCTGGTTTTAATGTGTTTAAGGCTGCTGCTACATACGGATTGCTTCTAAAAGCATTGATAAATCGGCTAATTAAAACCATAATAAATAGTGAGGGTAGCGATACAGCAATGGTGGCAACAGCCGATCCGAGTATCGAATTGGTGGCTGTGTAACCAACATAGGTGGCACAATTGATGGCAATGGGTCCAGGGGTTACTTGTGAAATAGCTACTATATTGGTAAAGTCGGCAATTGTTAACCATCCTTGTATATCAACTACTTCGTGTTGGATAAGCGATAATATAGAATAGCCGCCACCAAAACCAAAAAGTCCGATGGTGAAAAAGCTCCAAAATAATTCTAAATAAATCATGGCTTTTTCGTTTTTGTGGTAAGGTATTCTTTTACAATGCCATAGATAATTGCTCCTAGTACAACCCACACAGGTGAATAACCTAACAACCATACTAGTATAATGCTAAGGAGGGCAATAAGTCCACTAGTCCAGTGGAGTTTTTCGCGTTGTATCATCCTAATTACAGGCACAGCTATCAAGGCTACTACAGCAGGTCGGATACCCTTAAATATGCGTTCTACAATCGGGTTTGAATTTATTTCAGTAAAGGCAACCGCAATTAGTAAAATAATAATAAACGAAGGCAGAATAACGCCAAGCAAACAAGATAGGGCTCCTTTCCAACGATGAAGTTTGTAGCCAATAAATACCGCACTATTGATAGAAATTGGTCCAGGTGCAGTTTGAACCAAAGATAACATTTCGGTATATTCTTCTGTGTTTAGCCATTGTTGCTTGTGTACCACTTCTTGTTCTATTAATGGCAACATGGCATATCCTCCACCAAAGGTAAAGGTGCCAATTTTGAAAAATGTACTAAATAGTTTCCAAGCGTTCATCTCGTAAATTCTACTATAAACAAAAGACAGTATCATCATGTACTGTCTTTGTCTTTTTTTTATTTATGTGCTAAAATCCAATTTTTTGCATTTACAAAAGCTTCTATCCAAGGCGATACCTCATCAGTCGTTTTTCTGTCGATAGGGTAGTATGCCCATTGCCAAGGGAAAATAGCTCTTTCCAAGTGAGGCATCATAGCCAAATGTCGTCCATCGGCAGAGCAGATACCTGCTACATTGTAATCAGAACCATTCGGATTGGCTGGATAAGTGTTGTAGCCGTATTTTGCAATTACATGGTATTTATCTTCGCTTTCGGGCAAAGAGAATTTTCCTTCGCCATGTGCTACCCAAATCCCTAGCTTGCTACCCGACAATGAATTGAATAATACCGAATTGTTCTCAGGGATATGTAAGCCTACAAAGTTTGATTCAAATTTATGCGAATCGTTGTGCAACATACGCGAACGTTTTGTATGCTCTGGATTGATTAGATTTAGTTCTATCATTAACTGACAGCCATTGCAAATACCTAAGCTCAAAGTGTTTGGACGTTTGTAGAAGTTCTCCAGTGCTGTTTTGGCTTTTTCGTTGTATAAAAATCCGCCAGCCCAACCTTTTGCCGAACCCAATACATCTGAGTTGGAAAAACCGCCGCAGAATACAATCATTTGTATATCTTCAAGCGTTTCTCTACCATTGGCTAAGTCTGTCATGTGCACATCGCGTACATCAAAACCAGCTAAGTATAGTGCATACGCCATTTCACGTTCTCCGTTCGTTCCTTTTTCACGAATAATAGCTGCTTTTGCTCCGCTTTTTCCGCGGCTGTCGTTGCTAATGCCATATTTTGCTAATTTTCCGGTAAATTCTGTGCCAAAGGCAAACTGAAGTGGACTATTTTTATAATTTTCAAAACGTTGAAGGGCACAAACCTCTCCGCTTTGTTTTCTGTCAAGTAAATACGATGTTTTATACCATACATCACGAAGTGTATCAATCGATAATTCTTGGTGCGTGCTATCTTTTGTTAGTATTAATTTGCGGTCATTAATGGGTGTTGCAATTTTGGCAAATCCAATGCCATTTTCTGTTAATAGTTTTTCAACCTCAACTGTGTTTTTAACTTGTAGTAAAACCCCTGGGTTTTCTGCAAATAAAACCGTTGTAAGCGAGAAATCTTTTAATTCAGATAGATTGACAGATAAACCACCTTTGGTATTAGCAAAACACATTTCAAGTAATGCAGTGATCATACCGCCTTCGGAGATGTCGTGACCAGCAAGCACCAACTTATTGGCAATCAATTCTTGAACAGCTGTAAAAGCTGTTGCAAAATATTCGCTGTCTTGAACGGTAGGTGTATCATTCCCTAATTTGTTAAGTGTTTGATATAGTACCGAGCCTCCAAGTTTTAGTGCATCGAAAGAAAAATCAACGTAATATACAGCAGTTTTTGTATCATTGATAATAACAGGAGAAATGGTTTTTGTTACATCGCTTACTTCAGCTGCTGCCGAAATAATAACCGTACCAGGAGAAAAGACCTTATCATTGCCATATTTTTGTGTCATCGACATACTGTCTTTGCCAGTAGGGATATTGATGCCCAACGAACAAGCGAAATCACTACAAGCTTCTACGGCTTTGTATAGACGAGCGTCTTCTCCGCTATTTTTGCAGGGCCACATCCAATTGGCTGATAATGAAATACTGGTTAAGCCTTCTGTTAATGGAGCCCAAACCAAGTTGGTAAGTGCTTCAGCAATAGCTAATACCGAGCCTGCTTCTGGGTTAACCAAAGCAGCTAATGGAGCATGACCAATAGAAGTTGCTATACCCGCTTTTCCTTGGTAATCTAAGGCTACAGCTCCCAAGTTATTTAATGGTAATTGTAATTCTCCAGCACATTGTTGAGTGGCTACTTTTCCTGTTACAGAGCGGTCAACTTTATTGGTCAACCAATCTTTACATGCAACGGCTTCAATACGCAATACATTGGTAATATATTCTTCAATTTTGCTATCAGAAACACTAACTTCTTCAAATGTTTCGTTAAGGGTATTGTCTGTTATTACCATACGAGGAGGGTTTCCAATCATGTAATCCAAACGCAAATCAATGGGTTTTTCGCCATTTGCTTGTTCAAATACAAATTGCATATCGCCTGTAGTTTCGCCTACCACGTACATCGGAGCACGTTCTCTGTCAGCAATTTTTTGCACTAGGTCAATGTCTTTTTCGTCCATTAGCATCCCCATGCGTTCTTGGCTTTCGTTTCCAATAATTTCTTTGGCAGATAGGGTAGAGTCTCCTATGGGTAATTTGCTCATGTCAATTTTTCCACCACTACTTTCTACTAATTCTGACAAGCAGTTTAGGTGTCCGCCTGCACCGTGGTCGTGAATAGAAACAATAGGATTGCGGTCGCTTTCTGCTAAGGTACGGATAACGTTGGCTGCACGTTTTTGCATTTCTGGGTTGGCACGTTGCACAGCATTTAGTTCAATGGCATTGTCGTATTGACCTGTATCAACAGATGATACAGCACCACCACCCATACCAATGCGGTAATTGTCGCCGCCCATCACTACTACTTTATCGCCAACTTTTGCTTCGCCTTTTAGAGCATCACGCATGGTACCAAAACCAACACCACCTGCCAACATGATTACTTTATCGAAACCATATTTTTTATTGTTTTCTTCGTGCTCAAACGTTAAAACTGAACCACAAATAAGCGGTTGTCCAAATTTATTTCCAAAATCAGATGCACCGTTCGATGCTTTGATTAATATTTGTTCGGGTGTTTGGTATAACCAATTGCGTTCTTTTATATTTTCTTCCCACGAACGATTTGATTCGATGCGAGGATACGATGTCATATATACAGCTGTTCCAGCTATGGGCAAACTAGCTTTTCCTCCGCCCAAGCGGTCGCGAATTTCTCCTCCTGTGCCAGTAGCAGCACCATTAAAGGGTTCAACCGTAGTTGGAAAGTTGTGTGTTTCTGCTTTTAACGATAATACAGATTTAATTTCTTTGGTTGTAAATGAATCTGGTTTATCGCCACTTTTAGGGGCAAATTGTTCTATCACAGGACCTTCGTTAAATGCTACATTGTCTTTGTAAGCAGATACTAATTTGTTTGGGTTGTATTCAGATGTTTTTTTGATTAATTTAAACAGAGAAAGTTCTTTTTCTTCTCCGTCAATAACAAATTTGCCGTTGAAAATTTTATGGCGACAGTGTTCTGAATTTACTTGCGAAAAACCAAAAACTTCGCTATCGGTTAGTTTTCTACCTATTGTTTGGCTAATGTTATTGAGGTAATTAATTTCGTCATCGTTTAATGCCAAACCTTCTTGTTGGTTGTAAGCAGCAATATCATCAATAAAAACAATGGGTTCTGGTTGTTTGATGACATCAAAAATCTCTTGAGTAAGTTTGTCGTATTTGCGTTGCAACATTGGGTCAAAATCGCCTGTAGTATCAGCAGGATAAAACTCTTCGATACGAACAATGCCCTCGATACCCATATTTTGGGTTATTTCCACCGCATTTGTACTCCATGGCGTAATCATTTCGCGTCTTGGTCCAACAAAATTTCCAGTGATGGAACTGTTATCCAATATGTTAGCATTTCCAAATAACCAAACTAACTTGTTATTGTCTTCTTTGCTTAATTCTTTTGTGTATTGAACAGCAAGTATATTTTTTTCAGGGGTTTCAAAAAATTGAATCATGCGGTTTTTATAGCGTTTATGTTTATGATTGAATAAGTTGGATTAATTGAGTAGCGTGTTCTTTTGTATTTACTGCCTTACCTTCTATTATATGTGTGATAATGCCTTGTTCGTCGATGATAAAAGTGGTACGTACTGTGCCCATATATTTTTTCCCGTACATCGATTTTTCTGCCCATACCCCAAAAGTTTCAACCAAGGTTTTATCGGTGTCAGCAATTAATGGAAATGGTAAATCAAATTTTTGAATAAACTTTTGATGAGAAGTTTCGCTATCAATACTTACACCAATTACCACATAGCCAAGGTTTTTTAAGTCAGAATAATTGTCGCGTAGGCTACATGCTTGAGCAGTACAACCCGAGGTATTATCTTTTGGATAAAAATATAAAATAACTTTTTTCCCTTGATAGTCTGATAGTTGAATAAGATTACCGTTTTCGTCTTTTCCCAATGTATTTGGGGCTTTATTTCCAACTTTTACTGCCATATTTGTATTATTTTGAGGCACAAAGGTACAAAAACTTTCTATAATATTTGTCGAAACATAAAAAAACACTACCTTTGTCCCGCTAAAAATTTTTATTAACAATTTAAACAGAGAATGTATGAATCATTACGAAGCCGTTTTCATTTTGACTCCCGTTTTGTCTGATGTTCAGATGAAGGAAGCGGTTGAAAAGTTCAAGTCTCTTCTCGAACAAGAAGGAGCTGAGATTGTGAACGTAGAAAATTGGGGATTACGCAAGTTAGCGTATCCAATCCAAAAAAAATCAACTGGTTTTTATAACCTGATTGAGTTTAATGCTGAGTCTCCTATTGTGGACAAGTTGGAAATTCAATTCCGTCGCGACGAGCGTGTTATCCGTTTTTTAACACTAAAAATGGAAAAATATGCTGTTGAGTATGCTGAGAAAAGAAGAAAATTAAAATCAACTAAAGAAGTAAAGGAGAACTAAACCATGGCACAAAATTCATCAGAAATTAGATATTTAACACCTCCATCAGTTGACAATAAAAAGAAAAAATATTGTCGTTTCAAAAAAAGTGGTATCCGTTATATCGACTACAAAGATCCTGAGTTTTTGAAAAAGTTTTTAAACGAGCAAGGTAAAATTTTACCTCGCAGACTTACCGGTACTTCGTTGAAGTTTCAACGCCAAGTTGCTCAAGCTGTAAAAAGAGCACGTCATTTGGCTTTGCTTCCATATGTAACCGATATGATGAAATAATAAATCAAAGGAGGAAAAAAACAATGGAAATTATATTAAAAGAAAACGTAATAAATTTAGGATTTAAAGATGATATCGTAACTGTAAAAGATGGTTATGGTCGCAACTTCCTTATTCCTACTGGTAAAGCTGTTTTAGCTACATCGTCTGCAAAAAAAGTATTGGCAGAAAATTTGAAACAAAGAGCTCATAAATTAGCTCAATTAAAACAACAAGCTGATGAAATAGCTGCTCAATTAGAAGGTTTGACCTTAACTATTGGCGTAAAAGCTAGTTCAACAGGTAAAATCTTTGGTTCGGTTACTACTATTCAAGTAGCTGAGGCTTTAGAAGCTAAAGGTATTGTTGTTGACAAACGTATCATTGTACTTAAAGATGCTATTAAAGAAGTAGGTACTTATAAAGCTACATTAAAATTACACAAAGAAGTTACTTCAGAAATTAGTTTAGAGGTTATTGCTGAGTAAGTATTTGTTGTGTTATTATAGAAAATCCGAACTAGCTAGTTCGGATTTTTTTTTGTACTTTTCTTTTGCTATGTGTAGGTGGTATTATTTTTTATTCGATTTACAATACTTGAACATACACGTTATGTTATTTTCTTAATCTTATTTTTATGCTGAATGGTTCATTAGACTTGTTTTTTGTGTTGTTTTCCTACCTATTTCCGTTGATAATGACTGTGATGTTTATTTTCTTAATTGCTATCATCCCTCAGTGGAGATCGGATAAACAAAAAAAAGCAATTTTGATATTTCTGATTGCATGGTTACCTTGGTTGCTTGCTCTTGTTGTGTGGGAGGTTTTTGTTGCTGATCCACCGTATCCAGTATTCGACTTCTTTTTTTCTCTTTCTGGATTAATCACGTTTCCATTTATATACAACTATATAGTGGTAGTTACAAGTCAGCGAGGGCTTACTTTTAAGAAGTGGATTGCATGGTTAAGTTTGCCATTTTTATTGCTTATAAGTTGGATAATTATCGTTCTTATTCAGGGAGAGTTGCCTTTTGTTTATTCCGTCTCTGATTTTATTGCACAATTACATTCGGCTGAAAGCTGGATTAGAGTGGCTGGATTTTTGGGTTATTGTGTTTATGCTATTTTAATTGTCATCTTAGGCATTAAACGATACCTAATGTATAAAGAAAATATTGCCAATGATTTTTCCTATACCCATTCCATTTCGTTGAATTGGATTATTTATATGTTAGGATTATTTTTTATTTTTGCCGCATTATCGGGTATTTCATTTTTTGCAGGCGATGTTTTTGTGCATGCTACTGTTAATATTATAAATACCGTTCTTATTCTTATGCTTGTTTGTTGTGTAATCCTTATGATACTATACTTCAAACAATCTTGTATCAGAAACTAATTTTTTTATTGCATATAAAAAAATATAGGTACTTTTGTCTTGTTCAAAATTAAAATGTAAGATAACCAAGACAGATGAAAGTACGTAATTGGACTAAATGGACACCCTTGTTTCTTAGCAATTTTATGGGTGTATTAAATGATAATTTTCTGAAATACTCCATTATTTTTATGGCGATATCCTGGTCATTGCCTACTTGGTTCACTCAATCTCAGTTAATAGCCCTGGTATCATTCGCGTTAGTAATACCCTATGTTTTTTTATCTCCTCTAGGCGGTATGTTGGCAACTCGCTATTCCAAACGCAAGGTTTTTCTTTTTTTTAAGTTGCTAGAAATCCCCATTATGGCAATAGCTTGTGTGGCGTTTTATTATCAATATGTGTTTTTAGCTATTTTTTCCGTTTTGTTAATGGGGATTCAAAGTAGCTTGTATTCTCCTGCCAAATATAGTTTAATACGTGATATTGGGGGAGAAAAAGGGGTATCGTTTGGAACGGGTGTATTCGAAATGATGGCATTTCTTGGAATATTAGCTGGTACAGTATTGGCATCTTACATGGCTGATAGGTATAGTTATGTCTGGGTATTGATATGTTTCTTAGGTTTTGCTATTATTGGCTATCTAGTTACATCTCAAATAAGAGCAAAAGAAATTGCTGCTCCTCAAGAGCTTAAAATAGCATTACATCCATTTGCATTTATTATTCAATCGTATCATAAATCTCGAGCTTTTCCCATGTTAAATGCTGCCGTGTTTGGATCGGCTTTTTTCTGGTTTTTAGGTAGTATATTGCAGATGAATATCGTCATCCATAGTACTGTTGTATACGGATTATCTAATACAGAAACGGGTGTCATCGTGTCCATAGTAGCCATAGCATTGGGAGTGGGGTGTTGGATAGCTGGTAAAATTTTAACGAACACCAATATATATGTACTATTATTGGTAGGTATTAGTGGAATAGCAATTAGTAGCTTTGTTTTAGGTATATATTGCTATCCATTACGGACATTTTTAGCATTACTCGTCATTCTTTCCCTGTGTGGTGGATTATTTCAAGTTACGTGTTTGTCTCTTATTCAAAAAACAGCTAAGGAAATTTCGTTAGCGGATATTTTTGCTTATGTTAATTTGCTTACTTTTATATGTATCTTAATTGGTGCTGGATTATTTTCTCTAATAAATTGGATGTCAGGTGATAATAGTTTTTATATATTTTTTCTTTTATCTGCGATATCTTTTTTGTTGACGTTTTTTTATTTTTTTAAGGTAATGTCTATACGAAAGTTGCCTTGAATAAATAGAATAAAAAGCAAAGACCTGAAATAGTTGTTTGTTGTGGAAGCATCATGTCCCTATACAACAAAGCAAGACTTTCTTGTGGAAAGTCTTGCTTTGTTGTTAGTCGGGGTGACAAGATTCGAACTTGCGACCACACGCCCCCCAGACGTGTACTCTAAACCGGGCTGAGCTACACCCCGAACTATTGGGAATGCAAATGTACGTAATTTTTTGTGTTTGTCAAATCAAAAATCTAATTTATTCGCTATTATTATACGAAAAAAGCAGCTAAAATAGCTGCTTTTTATTTACCAAGTAAGTAAAAAGAATTATTTAAAAGTCCAACCTAAACGAATAGAAGGTATAATGTTTGGTGTTAAGTTGAAGTTAACATTGTTGTTTTCGGTAGTAGTTGTAGTTTCTACGCCCTCAGCCGTGTTTATCACTACTTGATCCGCAAATGTAGTCCATGTAGCACCATAATTAAGCTCTGCTCCCAAATACAATCCTTTAAAAATGGCAATATCAAAACCAGCAACAAATTGTGCTCCATACGTAGTACTTCCTGTTGCATTTTTTGTTTCTGTCTTTATTGAATTGCTATTTTCGTATAACGCATAATCGGTTTTGTACGTAAAGAGAATATCTCCCCCAATATATGTACTTAATCTGTCTGTAATCGGATATTGTTTCTCAATACCAGGATTTAAGGTAAATGCAATGTTCCGATTAAGCCAATCTTTAGTCAATACAGAGCCACCATTGCCAGCACCAGGCGTAGTTTCTTTATCTGTATTAGAGACTATTGTAAGGTTTATTCCTGTACGAATAGCCGTAGTTTCATTTAAGAAATAACGTCCTTGAATTAAGTTTAGGGCTAATGGAGCATTAACACCTGGACTAAAGTTAACATCCACTGTTACGTTTCCTTCCGAACGAGCAAAATTTGTTCCTTGTGCAAATAGACCCCAACAAGCAATACTTGTAACAAAAATTGTTGTAATTAATTTTTTCATAATAAATTAGTTTTTAATGAATAATATAAAATTAAGTGTAAACAAAACTACACAAATATACTTTACAGTTTACAAACGCACATTTTAATTAACATATATTAACAAAATAAGCCTCTTGTTTTTTAAGAGGCTTATTTGAGTAAAAAAAGATATGTTATTTACCTGCTTGTTCCAATTGCAAGGTTTTTGTAGGTTGGTCGCATACTTCTGTTGGACCAAAGTATTGTATTGGACCAGGATATACATAGCAATAGTCAGTAGCCCATTTGTCGCGATTGGCTGCAAATGTTTTAAATGGAGCACCGTCTAAACGAACCAATGCTTTTTGAATTACAGGTTTCATTGCACCATGACGACGTTCCATATTCATCATCATAGTAACAGGTACACCACCAGCAATCCATTGTTCTGCAGGGGCAGTAGTATTGCGGATAGACGACATATAGCCTGTTTTGCCTGTTGCAATCAATTGAGCTGCATTGTATCCTAATGAATAGCAGTAGTCAGCATCAAAGTTTGATGGAGCTGCACAACGTCCTTCGTAACCAAAGAAATGTCCTAAGCCAGCAAATTTACCTGTGTATTGTCCTTCGGCTTTCATCTCTTTCAATCGTTTACCTACCATTTCAATCAACAATTTTTCTGTTTCAATCAACGATACTTGCACGTTGCCATGTGGGTCGCGATCAAGGGTTAATTGCTTAGCAATATTTTCTGGTAAGCTACAGAATACTTCAGCACTTGCTTTGCTTAATCCGTTGAGTGCTTTTTGAACATCCGATTCGTGTGCTAGCAAGTCGTTTAATTCCGAAATTAAAACTTTCATTTCAGGAATAAACTCTATTAACCCTTCAGGAATAAGTGCAATACCAAAATTATTACCTTTCGCAGCACGAGTAGCTACCACCTTAGCAATGCTATCAACCACTTCTTTTAGCGTTTGTTTTTTTGCTTCTACTTCTTCCGAAATGATGCAAATGTTTGGTTGTGTCTGTAAAGCACATTCAAGTCCGATATGCGAAGCTGAACGTCCCATTAATTTAATAAAATGCCAGTATTTTTTTGCAGAATTCGCATCACGCATGATATTGCCGATAAGTTCTGAATAAACTTTACAAGCAGTATCAAATCCAAATGATGTTTCTATCATATCATTTTTAAGGTCACCATCAATGGTTTTTGGGCAACCAATTACTTGAATACCAGTATTTTTTTGCAAATAATATTCTGCCAATACACACGCATTTGTGTTTGAATCATCTCCACCAATAACAATAAGTGCTTGAATGCCTAATTTGTTGCAAATTTCTACGCCTTTATCGTATTGTGCTGTTTCTTCTAATTTTGTGCGACCAGAACCAATAATATCAAAACCTCCAGTATTGCGGTATTCATCAATAATCTCGCTTGTAAGTTCAATGTATTTATGGTCAACTAAACCACCAGGTCCACCCAAAAATCCATACACTTTAGAGTCTTTATGCAATTTTTTTACGCCATCAAAAATACCAGAAATTACATTGTGTCCACCAGGAGCTTGACCTCCAGATAAAATAACACCTACTGAAATAGGTTTGCTTACTTCAATACCTTTGTCTGATGATTCGAAACTAATAATGGGCATGCCATATGTGTTTGGAAACAATGATTTGATGGCATCTTGGTCGGCTACTGATTGGGTAGCAGCTCCTTCTTTAATAGCTACTTTCCCTTTTAAGGCTTTAGGTAATTTTGGCTGATAGGCAGCTCTTGCGATTTGTAATGCACTTTTAGTCATAATGTTATGTGTTTTGTGGTTTAAGTTTTTTCGCTTGCAAAGATACAATAAAAAGAAAAAAATATATACTATCTATTTATATTATTGTTGTTAAAATACCGCTTTGCATATTTTTTGTATATTGTCCGATTCTCCTAAGGTATAGTAATGCAAACTGGGCACACCAAAGGCAATAAGTTCTTTTGATTGTTTTATGCACCATTCGATACCTACTTGTCGGGCTTCATCGTTTGTTGTGCATTTTTTTAATTCCACCACTAATTCTTCGGGTAAGTCAATATTAAAAATTTGTGGTAATACTTTGATATCGTTCATGCTAGCAATGGGTTTAATGCCTGGTACTATCGGCACGAGGATACCTTCTTTGCGACATTGATGTACAAAATCAATGTATTTTTGTGTATCAAAAAACATTTGCGACACAATATATTCAGCACCATTCTCTACTTTTTGTTTTAAGTATTTCATGTCAGATACCATATTGGGAGCTTCCATGTGTTTTTCAGGATATCCTGCTACTCCCATCGAGAAAGTGGTTTTTTCAGGATTTTTTAAATTTTCATCCAAATACCGTCCATTATTCATGTTGTTAATTTGCGACATCAACCCTAAGGTATGCTCGTGTCCGTCTTCTTTTGGTTGAAATACACGCATTCCTTTTGGTGGGTCGCCTCTAAGTACCAATAAATTATGAATATCCAAAAAATGAAAATCAATCAATATATTTTCTGTTTCTTCTTGATTAAAACCGCTACAAATAACGTGAGGCACTACCTCAATATTGTATTTATATTTGATAGCAGCAGCTAATGCTACGCTTCCAGGGCGTTTTTTTACGGTTCTTTTTTCAATTTTACCATCCGCCAAGGTTTTATATACTACTTCGGCACTGTGGTAGGTCATATTGATATACGAAGGATTGAATGCTAAAAGAGGGTCTATTGCTTTGTAAATGGCATCAATGCCTTTTCCTTTTAATGGAGGCAATAGTTCAAACGTAAAAAGGGGAGAGCTTGCTTGTTTGAGTGTATCTGCTACGTTCATGTTATCTGTTTTTTTCGTTAAGCCAACAAAATTACGAAAACTTATTTTATTCTAAATTTTTTGCTATGAGTTTTTTTAAAAAAGTGATATCAATTTGTTTCCGATTGGCGTAATCGTTTACTTGGTCTTCTCCAATTCGTCCTATATTGAAGTACGATGCTCTGGCAGTATCAAAATACAAACCGCAAACACTTGCATTCGGAAACATGGCGTAATTCTCTGTCAAGGTAATGCCTGTATGTTCAGTTGCTTGTAGCAAGTTGAATAAGGTTTCTTTTTCAGAGTGGTCGGGGATTGATGGGTAGCCGATGGCGGGTCGAATGCCTTGGTACTTGCCTTCAAACATTTCTTGTGGTGTTGCGTGTATTGTTTCGTAACCCCAGTAGGTTGTACGTATATCAGCATGTAATTTTTCGGCAAATGCTTCGGCTAATCTATCGCTCAATATTTTGCACATAATGGCAGAATAGTCGTCGCCTTCTTTTTCGTAACTATCTGTTAATTCTGTAAGATGTATGCCCGCAGTAATAGCAAAACCGCCAATATAACCGCCTATCCCTGATTTCTTAGAAGGAATATAATCGGCAAGCGAAAGGTTTTTTTCGTCGTTCTTCTTCTTGGTTTGTTGACGCAAGAAATGAAACAATGCGATTGGTTTTTCGCGATTCTCATCAGCATATACTTCTACTGTATCCTCTACTGTATTGGCTGGATAAATGCCAAATACTCCATTGGCGACTACCAATTTTTCAGTTGCCATACGCTCAAGTATCTTTTGGGCATCAGCAAATAGCTTAATAGCTTCTTCTTTAAAAGGGCTATCTTCTAGTATTTTCGGGTATTTTTCTTTTAACTGCCATGCCACAAAAAAGTATGTCCAATCTATATATGGAATAAGCTCTTCAATTGGGTAATTTTTCCAAATTTGCAAGCCTGTTATTTTGGGAACATGAATCTGTTCTTTTTTCCAATCTATTTGTAGGGCATTGTTACGTGCTTCAGCCAATGAAATAAGTTCTACTTTTTTCAACGAGGCATATTTCTCTCTGGTTTCTCGGTGTTGTATATCAATTTCAGCTAAGAAAGCCTCTTTTTTGTTTCTATCGCACAATGCTTTAGCAACTGGAATGGTTTTTG